>Ga0209941_1000042_pt1 | contig 291519 bp, 222 predicted proteins | sample ThiBiot_300_plan_FD_183945 | JGI IMG/M metagenome (GOLD analysis project Ga0209941, IMG submission 183945) | Wastewater bioreactor microbial communities from Cape Town, South Africa - Thiocy_solids_1 (SPAdes) | ecosystem: Engineered > Bioremediation > Thiocyanate > Unclassified | place: South... | reverse complement strand
GATTTTTGACATCGCGCAGCGATGGCCCGAAGGGCGGCTGCCAGGGATGGTGGCGCAAAAAATCGTTGGGAACGATTTTTGACATCGCGCAGCGATGGCCCGAAGGGCGGCTGCCAGGGATGGTGGCGCAAAAAATCGTTGGGAACGATTTTTGACATCGCGCAGCGATGGCCCGAAGGGCGGCTGCCAGGGATGGTGGCGCAAAAAATCGTTGGGAACGATTTTTGACATCGCGCAGCGATGGCCCGAAGGGCGGCTGCCAGGGATGGTGGCCGCAAAAAAAGGCCGCCATGTGACCGGCGGCCTTCTGCAGCCCGCGCGTTGCCTACTGCCCGCGCATGCGGCCCTGGAAGCGCGTGCCGTTGTTGCCCATGTGCGGCAGCTTGATCTTGCCGATGGCGTTGATGCGCTCCTCGGCCAGGCGGTCGGCGGCCAGATAGGTCGGGATGTCCTGGTTCTTGGCGATCTCGAAGATGCGGCCCAGGTTGTAGTAGATCGTGCGCATCATGCGCATCGCGCGCTCGCGGTTGTAGCCGTCGATCTCCAGCGACACGTTCATCACGCCGCCGGCGTTGACCGCATAGTCCGGGGCGTACAGCACGCCGCGCTTCTTCAGCTCCAGGCCAATCTCGTCGGTGGAGAGCTGGTTGTTCGCCGGTCCGCAGATGATCTTCGCCTTGATGCGCTCGATGGTCTGCTCGTTGATCGTGCCGCCCAGCGCACAGGGGGAGAACACGTCGGCATCCACGTCGTAGATCTCGTCGGTGCCCACCGCCTCGCAGCCCAGCTCGTCGACGCAGCGCTGCACCACCTCCTTGTTGATGTCGGTGACGAACACCTTGGCACCCTGCTCACGCAGCAGCTTGATGAACTCGCTGCCGACGTGGCCGGCACCCTGCACCGCGTAGCTGTACTTGCCCACGTCCTCGTTGCCGTACTTGGCGTGCAGCGTGGCCATCACGCCCTGCAGCGCGCCAAAGGCGGTGAACGGCGAGGGGTCGCCGGAGCCGCCATGCACCTGGTGCACGCCGGTGACGTACTCGGTCTCGCGGAATACGTATTCCATGTCGTTGACGTCGATGCCGACGTCCTCGGCGGTGATGTAGCGGCCGTTGAGCGAGTTGACGAAGCGGCCAAAGGCGCGGAACAGGGCCTCGGACTTGTCCTTGGCCGGGTCGCCGATGATCACCGACTTGCCGCCGCCCAGGTTCAGGCCGGCCACCGCGTTCTTGAAGGTCATGCCGCGCGACAGGCGCAGTGCGTCGTTGAGCGCCTCTTCCTCGGTCTGGTAGGGCCACATGCGCAGCCCGCCCAGGGCCGGGCCGAGCACGGTGTTGTGGATGGCGATGATCGCCTTCAGGCCGGCGTCCTTGTTGTGGCAGAACACGACTTCTTCATGGCCGGTATGGGCGATGGTTTCAAAGATCATGCGACGATGACTCCATGATGGGCGGTGCCGGCTGCAGGCTGGCACGATGGGCTGGCGGGTGGAAATCAGACCGCCGGGCGGACGACGGTGGCGGTGGAAACCGCGCGTCGTGGCCCTCGGCGGCCGGGTCGGTCAGCCGCACAGTTTAGTACCTGAAGGGGCCTGTTTATGCTGCGCCGCAGCATAACTCGCCCTTGGCGCCCCGATTTTGGGCGCGCCGCGGCCCCCCCTACAGGCGGCAGGCCGGAGTGTGGCCGCTGGCGCGGGCCTGCTGGTAGACCGGCAGCAATTGCTGGCTCTGTTGCCCGAGCGCCTGCACACGATTGGCGGACGAGGGATGCGTGGACAGGAACGCCGGCGGCTTGCTGCCACCCTGCTGTTCCATCTTTTGCCACAGGGTCACGGCGGCACGCGGATCAAAGCCGGCCGCGGCCATGTAGCGCTGGCCCAGGGTGTCGGCCTCGCTTTCCTGCGTGCGCGAGAAGGGCAGCAGAATGCCCACCTCTGCGCCAATGCCTAGCGCTGCGGCGGTATAGCCGGCCGTATCGCCGCGGCTGGCGGCATAGGCCGTGCCTGCGGCCACCGCAGCCTGGGTGGCGAGGTTGTCGGACACGCGCTCGGCGCCATGCCTGGCCACCACGTGGGCAAGCTCGTGGCCCAGCACCACGGCCAGCTGGTCCTGGTCGGTGGCGACCTTGAACATGCCCTGGTTCACGCCGATCCGACCGCCGGGAAGGGCGAAGGCATTTGCCGTGTCATCGCCGATGATCTGCACCTCCCATTGCTGGGTGTTCCAGGGTGGCGGCAGCACCGCGATCAGCGCCTTGGCGACACAGGTGGCATACGCGCGCTCGCGCGGCGCATCCACGAACTTGCCCTGTTTGCGCATGTCGTCGAACGCGCTCAGGCCCATCTCGCTCATCTGGCTGTCTGACACCATCATCAGTTGCGAGCGCCCGGTGGGCGAGGTGGCGCAGCCGGCCAGCACGGCGATGGCGGCGGCGGCGAGCAGGTGGCGATATTTCATTGGACCGTCCTCTCCTATTTCCTCTTCCGCTCCATGGTGCCACAGGCCTGCGTGGGTCGTGGCCATGAGGCGCACGATCCGTTGCCGGGCGCGGAAGCTTGCGCCACGATGCCCGTCAACACTCCGGGAAGCCCACGCCATGAATGCTGCGGTCCGCTGTTGTGTCGTCGGTGGCGGTCCCGCCGGGATGATGCTGGGCCTGCTGCTGGCGCGCGCGGGCGTGCCGGTGACGGTGCTGGAAAAGCATGGCGACTTCCTGCGCGACTTCCGTGGCGACACCGTGCATCCCTCGACGCTCGCCATCCTCGACGAGCTGGGCCTGCGCGAACGCTTCGACCAGCTGCCGCAGCGCCGCGTCGATCACCTTGCCGGCATCGTCGCCGGACGCGAGCAGCAGATCGTCGACTTCCGCGGCCTGAAACCCTATGACTACCTGGCGCTGGTGCCGCAGTGGGATTTCCTGGACATGCTGGCCGAGGCCGGGCGCAGGCTGCCTGGGTTCGACCTGCGCATGCGCCACCAGGCCACCGGCCTGCTCGACGAAGGTGGGCGCACGGTCGGTGTACGCGTGCAGTCTCCCGATGGCGGCTACGACCTGCGCGCGGATCTGGTGGTGGCCTGCGACGGTCGGCATTCGACGGTGCGCGAGACGGCGGGGCTGCAGGCACGCGACTACGGCGCGCCGATGGACGTACTGTGGTTCCGCCTGCCGCGCATGGAAGGCGATCCGCAGGACACCTTCGGCCTCGTCGACCGCGGCCACATGATGGTGCTGCTCAACCGCGACGACTACTGGCAGGTGGCGTTCCTCGTGCCCAAGGGCAGCGACGCCGCATTGCGTGCGCGGCCGATCAGGGCGCTGCGCGAATCGGTGGCGCAGCTCGCGCCGTTCCTGGCCGAGCGCAAGGAAGCCATCGAGGCGTGGGACCGGGTCAGCACGCTGGCGGTGCAGGTGGACCGGCTGCAGCGCTGGCACCAGCCGGGCCTGCTGCTGATCGGGGATGCGGCACACGCGATGTCGCCGATCGGCGGCGTCGGCATCAACCTCGCGATCCAGGATGCGGTCGCCGCGGCGAATGTCTTGGCGCCAGCCTTCCGCACGGGCAGGGTGATCGACGAGGCGGTGCTGGCATCCATCCAGCGTCGCCGCGAATGGCCGGTGAAGGTGGTGCAGAGGGTGCAACTCGCCATGCAGGAGCGCCTGATCAGCCGCGCGCTGCAGGACGGCGACAAGCCGCCGAGCGTGCCTGCGCTGTTGCGCTTCCTGCTCGGCTTCCGCGTCGTGCGGCACATGCCGGCGCGGCTGTTCGGCTACGGCCTGCGCCAGGAGCACGTCGAGACGCCGGCTGCGTGACGCGGGGCGGGTGCCGTACCCGCGCGGTACAATCGGGAAGATCAAGGATTATCGAGGCCGAGTGACCGTATGAGCGCCCCCGCATCCCAGTTTCCCGTCGCCAACCCGCGCCCCGACACCGCCCCGCTGCGCTTCGTCACCGCGGGCAGCTTGTTTGACGGCCATGACGCCGCGATCAACATCATGCGACGCATCATCCAAAGCCAGGGTGCCGAGGTCATCCACCTGGGCCACAACCGCTCGGTCGAGGACGTGGTGCGCGCCGCGCTGCAGGAAGACGTCGATGCGATCGCCCTGAGTTCCTACCAGGGCGGGCACCTCGAGTACTTCAAGTACATGATCGACATGCTCAAGGAGAAGGGCGCCAGCCACATCCGCGTGTTTGGTGGCGGTGGCGGCACGATTACGCCGGAAGAGATCAAGGAGCTGGAAGCCTACGGCGTCGAACGGCTGTACCACCCCAACGACGGCATGCACCTGGGCCTGGCGCACATGATCGAGGACGTGATGCAGCGCGCCAGGGACGGGCGTGCCGCACGCATCACGGAGCGCGAGGCGCGCCGCCATGCGCAACCCGACGTCGACGACGAGATCAGCATCGGCCACGTGCTCAGTGCCCTGGAGGCGGGCCATTACGGTGACGCCGAGCTGGAGCGACTGCGCAGGCAGTGGAAACTCGCTGGCCAGCAGACGCCGGTGCTCGGCATCACCGGCACCGGCGGTGCAGGCAAGTCCTCGGTGGTGGACGAGCTGCTGCTGCGCTTCCTGCAGTACTTCCCGCAGATGCGCATTGCCGTGCTCGCGGTCGATCCGACCCGCCGCCGCACGGGAGGCGCACTGCTCGGCGACCGCATCCGCATGAACGCGCTGCGCAGCCACCGCGTGTTCATGCGCTCCATGGCCACGCGCCGCCAGCACGCCGCCACCAGCGTGGTGCTGCACGACTGCATCGATTTCCTGAAGAGCCAGGCCTACGACCTGGTGATCGTGGAGACCGCCGGCATCGGCCAGAGCGACTCGGAGATCGTCGATCTGGTCGACTTCCCCGCCTATGTGATGACCAGCGACTACGGTGCGGCCAGCCAGCTGGAGAAGATCGACATGATCGACTTCGCCGAGCTCATCGTGCTGAACAAGTTCGACAAGCGCGGCGCCGAGGATGCACTGCGCGACGTGCGCAAGCAGTGGAAACGCAACCGCACCGCGTTCAACGTGAAAGACGAGGACGTGCCGGTCTACCCCACGATCGCCAGCCAGTTCAACGACCCGGGCATCACCTGGATGTTCGTCAACCTCTGCCGCCTCATGCGCGAGAGGAAGAAAGGGGGTCAGGTTCACTTTTCGAACGAGGACGCAGGCAATACCGATGGAGGTGGGTCGAAAAGTGAACCTGACCCCCTTTCTTCCCCCGGCTGCGACTGGAACCCGCAGGTCGACACCACGCTCAAGGAACCGCGCGCCACCGTGCTGATCCCCGGCGCCCGCGTGCGCTACCTGGCGGAGATTGCCGAGCAGGGCCGCGCCATCAACAAGGGCATCGAGACCCAGGCCGAATACGCGAGCAAGGCGCAGCACTACTACGAGGCGCTGAAGGAGCTTGGCGACGACAGGTTGCCCGCGCCGCTCGACCTGTATGGCAGCGTCGATCTGCACCCGTCCCCCGCCGGCCAGGGGGGCGAGGGCGTAGATCGCTCCATGCTCGTGCTGCGCCAGCGCTACAACGCCGCGCTGAAGGAGCTGAGCCATGAGGCCATCGCGCAACTGCGTCAGTGGCCGAAGCTGTACGCGTCGGTCACCGCCGCGGTCAACGAATACCAGGTGCGCGGAAAGACCATCCGTGTCGACAACTACCGCGAATCGCTGAGCCACCAGCAGATCCCGAAGGTGGCACCGCCGAAGTCGAAGAACTGGGGCGAGCTGGTCGGCTTTCTCGGCAAGGAGAACCTGCCCGGACACTACCCGTACACCGGCGGCGTCTACCCCTACCGTCGCAGCGGCGAGGATCCAACCCGCATGTTCGCCGGCGAGGGCACCCCCGAGCGCACCAACCGTCGCTTCCATTACCTTTCCCAGGGCGGCGCGGCCACGCGCCTGTCCACTGCGTTCGACTCGGTCACCCTGTACGGCGAGGACCCGGCGCCGCGGCCCGACATCTACGGCAAGATCGGCAACTCAGGCGTCAACATTGCCACGCTGGACGACATGAAGAAGCTGTACTCCGGCTTCGACCTCAGCGACCCGCATACCTCCGTGTCCATGACCATCAACGGCCCGGCGCCGATGATCCTGGCCATGTTCATGAACACCGCGATCGACCAGAACGTCGAGAAGCACCTGAGGGCAGATCCCACGCGCTGGGCTGCGGCCGAACAGCACATCGCGAAGTTGTACTCGAACACGCCGCGTCCGCAGTATCACGGCGAGTTGCCCAAGGGCAACGATGGTCTGGGCCTGGCCCTGCTCGGGGTGTGCGGTGACGAACTGGTCGATGCTGAAACCTACGCCCGCATCAAGGCCGAGACGCTGACGAAAGTGCGCGGCACGGTGCAGGCCGACATCCTGAAGGAGGACCAGGCGCAGAACACCTGCATCTTCAGCACCGAATTCGCGCTGCGCATGATGGGCGACATCCAGCAGTACTTTGTCGAGCACAAGGTGCGCAATTTCTATTCGGTGAGCATTTCCGGCTATCACATCGCAGAGGCCGGGGCGAACCCGATCAGCCAGCTTGCCTTCACCCTGTCGAACGGCTTCACCATCGTCGAGTACTACCTCGCGCGCGGCATGGCGATCGACGACTTCGCGCCGAACCTGAGCTTCTTCTTCTCCAACGGCATGGACCCGGAATACACTGTCATCGGCCGCGTCGCCCGCCGCATCTGGGCCCGCGCCATGCGCGAGCGCTACGGCGCCAGCCCGCGCAGCCAGATGATGAAGTACCACATCCAGACCTCCGGCCGCTCGCTGCACGCCCAGGAAATCCAGTTCAACGACATCCGCACCACGCTGCAGGCCATGTACGCCCTGTTCGACAACTGCAACAGCCTGCACACCAACGCCTACGACGAAGCCATCACCACGCCCACCGAGGAATCGGTGCGTCGCGCCGTGGCCATCCAGCTCATCATCAACCACGAGCTCGGCATCAATTTCAACGAGAACCCCTGGCAGGGCAGCTACGTGGTCGAGGCGCTCACCGACCTGGTCGAGGAGGCCGTGTACAGGGAATTCGAGGCGATCAGCGAACGCGGCGGCGTACTTGGCGCGATGGACACCATGTACCAGCGCGGCAAGATCCAGGAGGAATCGCTGGTCTACGAGCGCAAGAAGCACGACGGCTCGCTGCCGCTGATCGGCGTCAACACCTTCCTGCCCAAGGAGCACGCCGGCGAGGTGGCCACCAAGATCGAGCTGATCCGCTCGACCGAGGAGGAAAAGGGGCAGCAGATCGCCAACGTGCGTGCGTTCGGGGCAGCGCGCAACGCACTGGCGCCGCAGAGCCTGAAGCGCCTGCAGGATACCGCGCGTGAGCGCAGGAACGTGTTCGAGCAGCTGATCGAGGCGGTGAAGTACAACTCGCTGGGGCAGATTTCCCACGCGTTGTATGAGGTCGGGGGCGAGTACCGCCGCAACATGTAACCCATGGGCTCCCTCTCCCCAGGCTCAGCCGGGAGAGAGGGTTGGGTGTGCTACCCCGGTTTCGCGACCGGGTCCGGTCAAGGTCTTTCTGACTTATTTCGCGTCTATGACATCATGGCCAGCAATGTCCATGCGGCGAAATGGTGACCCCGTACTTCGCGCCAATCCAAGCCCACCCAGGCCCAGAACAAACAGCCAGAGCGCGGATGGTTCGGGCACGCCCACGTGCGGCGGCTGCGGCGCGGAACCGGTAGTCAACCCGTCAGGCCCGTAAATGAAACCACTGGTGGAGTCGATCGTGGAGCTGAGCAGGCTACCGAGAGCGGTAGCGGTCCCGTCGTAGACAAGGGCCGAGGTGAGGGTCGCGGTCGAATAGAAATCGGCGCTTGCCGTGTAGGGGCCAAACTCCGGATTCCGATAGTCAAACCTGGCAGCCGCGCGAAGCTTCGGTTCCATCCAGAATTGGGTGCCGAACGTGATCGGAACGTAAAATTCGACCGTCGCGCTGTCCCCTGTCGGGCCTTCCGTCCACGCGGTCGCCCCCGACCAGGGTGCCGTCAACTCGAAGCTTTGATTGCTGCTGTACGTCAGGGCTCCGCCGTTCATGGATGAATGCGGGACCACACCGCCATACAGACCAAGAGACGCAAAACTCTCGTTGTAGCCGGCCCCGTCGTGGTTCAACGCGCCATCGACGGTGTACTTGAGAACCAGCACTCCCGCATCGCCGTCCCGGCCATCGCTGGTGACCGTAAGATAGTCGTCGTACTGCGCGTAGCTGTCGACCTCTCCAAGAGAGCCTGTGGGCGGGCCGGACGTCACCGAGAGCGTGGATTTTGCACCCAGCACCCCCGCATGTCCGTCGACCGTGATCACCTTGGCAGCACCTGTCGCGGTGAATCCATAGCCATATGGTGCGCAAAAGTCGCAGTCGTACGTCCAGCTCGTCGTCTGCGGATCACTCAACGACCCACTCACTTCCGATGCGGTGTATGGATTCAGGCTGTTCCAATACACCGAGCCGTTCACGGCGGCGGTGGTGACTGGAGTGGCGATGGCATATCCGGGGATCGCAAGTCCCAGCACCGTGGACAATACGGTCACATGCAGGCCGCCCCTCAGGAATCTCTGTTTTGCAGACATCATCGTCTCCTCCGTCACGTGGGCCTTGGCAGCGCCATTTGCTGGCGTATGTCATTGGGCGCCACCGACGCGGCAAAGTCGTCACGGTGGTCTAACGGATCACTAACGTGGGACGAAAACGGCGAAAACCGAAAACGGTGACAGGTTTACTTACACCGGTTTGAATTCGTAGTGATTTTTGGAGTCGTGGTTTTGTGACGGGTAGGGCGGGGACTTGGGTGGGCGATGTGCTGGTCGGATGCCTGCGAAGCGGCGGGTTTTGGCTTCGACCATGGCGCGGAAGTCGTCGCAGCCGAGGGCGCGTTGCTGCTGCAGGTAGGCGCGTATTTCCTGGATCATGCCGTCGGTCAGGACCTCTTCCAGCGAGAATCGACAGGCTTGTGCGCGCTGGGCTGCGGATGTGCCAAGAGCGATGTAGGCGGGATGGTGCGAGAGCAGTTCGTGGGTGTTTCCACAATGCGCGGCACAACTCGACCATTGCCGGTCGCTTTCTTGGGCGATCCCGCGGACACTCTCTGCTTCCGACCAGATACAGGTGTCCCAGGCTGTGGCAACTGCACTCATCATCGGCGACATCCAGCGCGGAATCACCGGCGCTTATCCTTTCGCCCGGCAGGTCCTGCCGGCATTGACCGAGCTGCTTCCCCGGGCGCGAGCGGCGGGCATTCTCATTGTTTTCGTCCGGATTGCGTTCCGGACCAGCCGCGCCGACCTGCCACCGGGAAGCGCGCTCTACGACGCGTTCTTCGATGCAGGCGACAGCTTTCACGAGGGCGCGCCCGGAACGGAGGTCGATCTCCCCACGGCGCCGGGCGACGTCGTCGTGGTGAAACGCCGGGCCGGCGCCTTCACCGGAACGGATCTCGACCTCGTTCTTCGCGCGCAGGGAATCGACGCACTGTGCATAGCCGGCGTGGCGACCAGCGCGATGGTGGCGGCCACCTTTTACGGGGCGGCCGATCTCGGTTACCGCGTGACGCTGCTCCGCGACGGCTGCGCGGACAGTGACCCCGCCGTCCACGGCTTCTTCATGGACAAGGTATTCCCGAGCCGCGGGGCCAAGGTCACGTCGTGCGCAGAATGGCTGCAAGAGCGGTGACCGGGAACCGGGACGGAGGAAGTTAAATCCGACGCGCTCGACTTCCTCCGTCCCCGTTGTTCAGGGCATCGGCACGGACCAGACCTTGCCGGTCCCGCGCTCGGTGAACCACAGGGTGTCGCCGGCCGGTTCGACGCCGGTCGGGGTCTTCAGGCCGTCCTTGATCACGGTGACGTGCGCGGTGTCGCCGGTGATGGTCAGGCTGGCGATTTTGCCGCTGCCGTTCTCGGCCACGAACAGCTTGCCGTTGGCGACGCGCATGCCGTCCGGCCCGTGGACCGGCGCATCCATCCAGATGTCGACCGGTGCGCCCGGCTTGCCGTCGGCGCCCACGGGCACGCGGTAGAGCTTGTTGAAAATGACGTTGTTGACGTACATCGTTCCGTCGAGGAAGGCGATGCCGTCGATGCCGAGCAGGGTGCGGTGGTCGAGATAGAGCTCGGGGGTCTGGGTGCCGGGTGCCAGGCGGTAGATCTTCTGGTTGGCGGTGTCGGTGATGTAGAGCGCCTTGTCCGGGCCGATGGCGAAATCGTTGCAGGTGGAGTTGTCGCCCGGCAGGGTCCAGCTCAGTTTCGGCGCGCCGGATTTCAGGTCAAAGCCGCGCAGGGCGGTGGTGCGGCGCATCGGGGTGGCTCCGGCCACGGGAGTCAGCTGACAGGTCCACAAAGTGCTGGTTGCCGGGTCGGCGAGCACTCCGTAAAAGAAGGTGCCGGGGCCGGCGGCGCTGGCATCGATGAAGGGTGTGGCCGTCGTGGCGCCCTTCCTCACCGTATAGACGTAGGGCGTACTGGCGCTGCCGACGTAGAGGGTGCCGTCCGGTCCCACGGCCATGCTCTCGGGCTGCGACTTGGCGTCGTGGATGACGATCTCCGCTGCGTTGGACGCTGAAGCAGAGGCGGCCAGGATGGCGAGGGCGAGGCAAACGGCGCGGATCATTGGCGTGTCCTTTGTCGTTGTTGTTGGGAGAGAGCATAACGGGATCAGGTTCACTTCCAGCGCGACGGAAACGGGGCAGGCATGCTCGTTGCGGTGGAAAGCTGGAGCCAGGCTTGGCGGGTGCAAGTCAACTGACATCAGCAAGTGAGCCTGATGCCGTCAGAACAGACATCAGGAAGTGAACCTGACCCCGTAAGGGTTAAGGGTGGCTTGACGGCCTGTGGCGGTGCTGACAAGTTTCGCATCGTGCCGCTGAGGATAGGGGGACATCGTGCGCGAGGATGTGCTTGTCGTCCTGAGGGCGATATTCGGCGAGGCCGGCTGGTTGCCGGTGCTGGTCAGTTGGCTGGCGGCCGCTTTTTCGCTGGTGGTGGTTGCCCGGCTGCTGGCTCTGGACGTGGGTCGCTGCCATCGGTTGGTGCGCGGCATGCGCCGGGCCCTGGGGGCGGCCGGATGGTGGTCGGTGTGGGGGACGGTGCTGCAGCTGGCGTTTACCGACGGTACGCTGACCCGGCACGACCGCCGCACGCTGGTGCGCCGCACGCGGGTGCGCATGGAGCACGAGCTGTTTTCGCCCATGCCGTATTTCGAGTGGCCGTTGCCGGAGGATCATCCCGATCGCGGCAATCCCGCGTTTGCGCCGGAGAACGGTCGGCGCGCCCGTCGCCTGGCTGAGCGCGCCAGCCGCCTGCGGCGCAAGGCGTGGCGGGCGTCGATGCGGAGGTTCGTGGCCAAGGATGGCGACTGGACCATCCACGTGGACAATCCCTCGCAGATCAACGCGCGCATGACGGAGATCCAGCGCTATTTCGACCTGCTGCGCCACGAGCGCGTGGACGAGGGGCATCGCGACCATTTCCTGTGCGCGATCGAGGTCGCGTCAGGGTTCATCGCGCCGCTGCACCTGCTGACCGGGTTGCTGGTGGAGTTCAACGACAAGTGGGGGCCGATCCTGCGCGCGTTCGACCGCGATGCCACGGATTACCAGGGCATCGCCATGGGCGAGGCGTCGCTGGACCTGCGCCAGATCCAGATGTTCATCTACAACTGTTGGCTGCTGTGGGGGCCAAGCATTCCGGTGTGCGGTTGCCGGCAGTGGAATGCCCGTTATCGCGTGCTGCAGTACGGTTTTGGCGACGAGAACAACTGCATCGAGGTGGTGGGCGAGACGAAGGCGGTGACGGCGCAGCTGCAGCAACTGGCGCGCGCGGAGATCGACTACGACCAGGCCTGCCGCAGCAATGGCGAGAACGCCGTGAGTTCGCGGCCGCTGGCGGCGATGGCGGTGCCGGCCAATGTGCTGGGGCAGTTGCGCCTGTCCGGCAGCCTGCGCAACGAGGATGGTCGGCGCATCAACGCCCTGCCCAAGGCTGCGCGCACGAGTTGGGGCGGCGGCCAGGACGAGCGGCCGGTGCTGTTCATCTCGGGCATCGAGTCGGAGACGCCGGTCAGCGGCAACCTGGCGCACGAGGCGCGACGCTACGGCCGCATCACGCTGGACGATGCGGCGCTGCCGTCGCGTTACTACTCGGCGTACCTGTGGGTGGGCTTTGTGCTGCTGGGCCGGTCTGGCGATGCATGGCACCCGCTCAGCGAAACCCAGGGCAAGGCCGAACAGCGCTGGAAGAATTTCGTGCCGTTCTTCGAGCACGGCAACCTGGCCGACCGTGAAAGCTGCGTCTTCGGCAAGCGCCAGCTGGCGGCCAAGACCATTGCCGCATTCTCGCGGCTGGTGGAAGGCGCGTCCGGCGGCTTTGCGCACCGCTTCGCCTTTGCCTGCGCCATCGACGAGCCCGGTTGCGGCTACGCGCTGGCCTACCCGGAATGGGGTGGCGGGCCGAGCATGCGTGAGCTGCTCAAGCAGGTGCTGCAGCAGGGCGTGGAGCGTGGCGATCCCAACTGCCGGCGCCTGCAGGACGAGGGCATCCTGCAGTTCGATTATTTCGACGGTCGCCCAGGCCACCACGACTACGCGGCCTGCGAGCTGCCGTCACTGGTGGCCGCACATTACGCCACGTTCGACGACTGAAGCGCGCGCAGCCAGTCGCGCAGCACACCGCCACGCCGCACCAGCGCGCGCGCGGCCTCGACGTCCAGTTGGCCCAGCGCCTCGCGGGCATCGAGCAGGGCGATGGGCGCATGCCGTCGGCAGGCCGTGTCCAGGGTGTCGAGCTGTGTGGTGGCCACGGCGTCGTCCGCCAGCGCAGCGCCCTTGAGCACGGAAATGCCGAAAAAGCCGCGCAGGTGGCTGGCGAGCAGGCAACTGTCGAGCGCGGCGCCATCGGCGCCCAGCACACCGTAGACGAGACCGTCGTCGGGCGCCTGGTCGGCCGACAGCGCGGGCTGCACGTAGGGAAAATCCAGCACGCGCGCGCCGCGGCCGGCCCAGATGCGCAGGCGGTCGAACGGGTCGAGGCCCGAGTGCGCGCTGTCGGTGGCATAGGTGGTCGGGTCCATGCGCAGCGGATCGTTCTGCTCGATGAAAACCAGGACGCGCGCAGCCGCTTCGGGCGCGACGTCCAGCATGGCCGGGACAGCGCCGGTCACCGCCCGCACCAGGCGCGAGAACCAGCCCCGGCCGCGCGCAGCGGGCGGCACGAAGATGTAGTTGAGGTTGGCGGTGAGCACGGTCTGGCCGTCGATCGCGTGGCGCAGTGCGATGAGATTGGCGCCACCGACCATTGCGCCCCCGGCTACTTCGCGCGCAATGAGGCAGGTTTCGCGGAACGGGCCATAGGCCGCGCGCAGCCGTTCGTGTTCGCCGCCATGGTTGAGGGCCAGGCAGGCCTGGAAGCCGGCCAGCTCCTCGGTCTCGTTGGGCAGCACGAAGGCGTCCCGGTAAGCCGCATGGAAGGCTTCCAGCGCCGGATCGTCTGGGCGGTCGATGATTTCCAGGTGCATGGCGTGGGCGTGCGATGGGGGAGGGGCCGCCGCAGTACTGCAGGCTACCAGAGCGAGAACGGGGTCACCATTCCGTAGTTATGGTTCCGAACCACTGTGCGCTGCGAGCATCCCCGCGACGTCTTCCTTGTTCGTGCTCCTGGTCAGCGCCAGCATCAGGAGCACGCGCGAGTGCTGCACGTTGAGGTCGCCGGCCGTCATGCGGTCCTTGCGGCCAGCCACCCGCCCCGATCCCGTGCGGCTGCCGATGACCACGGTCACCCCCTTCTTTGCCGCGCGGTCAAGCCCGCCCTTCATGTCAGGCATCGTGCCACCCGCACCCGCGCCGGCAATGACGAGTCCCTTGGCACCGGCCGCCAGGGAGGCGTCGATGAGGGTGCTGTCCTCTCCAGGGTAGGCATAGATGATGTCCACGCGGGGCAGGGACGTGATCCCGGAGATGTCGAATACCGATCGCTGCGTCGGGCGTGGACGCTGGAAAAAGAGCATGTCGTGATCGGCGATGGCGACCGGTCCGTGCTCGGGCGCCTTGAACGTTTCCACGCGCGTGGTGTTGGTCTTCGTCACCTCGCGTGCCGCGAACAGGCGATCGTCCATCAACACCATGGTGCCGCGGCCACGCGAAGCCGGTGCCGCCGCGGCGCGCACGGCGTTGTAGAGATTGGCTGGCCCGTCGGCGCCAATGGCATCGGCCGGCCGCATGGAACCGGTGACGATGACCGGTCGGTCGCCGGCCACGGTGAGGTCCAGAAAGTAGGCGGTCTCTTCCATCGTGTCGGTCCCGTGGGTAACCACGATACCGGCGAGATCGGCGTCGTCACGGAAGGCGGCGTTGATCCGCTTGGCGAGGGCGAGCCATTGCGTGGGACCGATTCTTTCGGAGGTGACGTTCGAGAATTGCTCGAGACTCAACGTCGCGACCTTGTCGATGTCCGGTACGGCCTGGGTCAATGCCTCGGCACTGATCTTGTTCACCTTGCCGCCGCGGTCGTGATAGTAGTTGCCGGTCGACGCAATGGTGCCGCCGGTGGCGATGATCAGCACCTTCGGCGGTGTTGCCGGTTGCGCCGCAGCAGCCCGTGGGGCGGCAAACGCGGAGACGAGCGCGAGCGCGATGGCGGCGCAGGTTGCGGAAAGGACGGAGAGGCGGTGGGCCAAGTCGTAGACTCCTGGTGGGACAAGGTAGCGATCGAGGACACAAAATCCCGGCTTGCAGGCAGTCTACACTGCGGTTCATGTTGTGCAGTCGCCGCCTCTTTCAACCGGGGGGCAATTCGGAGTTGAACTTGCGACCCAGGGGAATCACGCCATGAAATCCGTACTGCCTTTTGCAGCCGCGTTGTTTTTCGCTTTCGGTACAGCCTGGGCCAGCGAGCCAGCCAAGGCCGATGGGTCGCCGGACTTCCAGCCCACGGCCTGGAAATCGGCTGGAAGCGTCCAGGTCGGCGGTGCGGCCATTGCCTACGACGCCATCACCGGAACGCTGGTGGTGCATCCCAAGGGCTGGAGTGACGCCGCCGCCAAGGACGACGCCAAGAATCCCACCGCCGAAGCCACGATGTCGTATGTCGCCTATTTCAAGCGCGATGCCGATGCGTCCAAGCGGCCGCTCACCTTCGTGTTCAACGGCGGCCCCGGGTCCTCGACGGTCTGGCTGCATATGGGTGCGTTCGGTCCGCGCCGCGTGCTCACCAATGACCACACGCATACGCCGCCCGCCCCCTACACGCTGGTGAACAACGACGAGAGCCTGCTCGATGCCAGCGACCTGGTGTTTGTCGACATGCCTGGCACCGGCTTCGGGCGCATTGCCGGCAAGGATGCTGCCGAGCATTTCTACGGCGTCGACCAGGACATCCATGCCTTCGCGGTGTTCATCCGCGAATTCCTGAGCGAGTACGGCCGCTGGAACTCCCCCAAATACATCTTCGGCGAAAGCTACGGCACGATGCGCGCGGCAGGGCTTGCGCTGGCGTTGCAGGGCGAGGACATCGACCTGAATGGCGTCATGATGCTCTCGTTGATCCTGAACTGGGATTCGTTGCCGGACGATCCCCAGCTCAATCCCTCCAACGACATGCCGTACATCCTGGCGCTGCCGTCCTATGCGGCGACGGCCTGGTATCAGCACCAACTCTCCGACCAGCCGGCAGACCTTGAGCCATTCCTGAAGGAAGTCGAGCACTTCGCCACCAACGACTATGCGCTGGCGCTGTTGCAGGGCTCCGGGCTCGACGCAGCGGGGCGCGAGGCCATCGCGGCGAAGTTGCATGCCTATACCGGGCTGCCCGTCGCGTATCTGTTGAAGACCAACCTGCGCATCGAGTACGGCGCGTTCCAGAAGGAGCTTCTTGGCCAGCAGGAGCTGACCACCGGTACGCTGGACACGCGTTTTGTCGGCCCGACGCTCGACCCGTTGAGCAAGGTCGCCGAATACGACCCGCAAGGCTCGGCCATCGGCTCGGCATATGTCTCTGCGTTCAACGACTACGTGCGCAAGGCGCTCAACTACCAGGGCAAGCTGGCCTTCCAGTCGGGCGTCCCGGTATACGGCAGCTGGGACTACAAGCACCAGCCGCCGGGCGCACACCGCCCGCTGATCCAGTTGCCGAACGTCCTGCCCGACCTCGCCGTCGCGATGAAGAAGAATCCCACCATGAAAGTTATGGTCAACGGCGGCTACTTCGACATTTCGACGCCTTACTTCGAGGGTCGGGTGGAGATGCAGCACCTGCCCATTCCGGCGAGCCTGCGCGACAACATCGAGTACCACTACTACCCATCCGGCCACATGGTGTACGCGCACCTGCCGTCACTCAAGGCCCTGCACGACAATACGGCGGCGTTCATCCGCAAGACCAGCGGCGGCCAGTGAGCGGGAAGGGTGCGGCGGACAACTTCCTGAACCGGGAAATGGCTCCAGGGACGTTTTCAGCAACACCGCCATGCGTTGGATCAGTGCCTGGGCACCATTTCGTCCGTCACCTTGCCGTTGCTGTCCAGCATCTGCAGTGACGGTGCCCCGTCCTTGTCGACCTTCATCACGATGCGTGGATGGCCCTGCAGGTCGTTCATGGCGAGCTGCACGCTGCCGTCGGTGTTGCGCGCCAGCACCATGCGCCGGGTTGCACTGCCGTGCTCATCGTAGAAGGCCTTGATCCTGGCCTGGCGCTGGTCCTCCGGCAGCTGCCTGACAGCGTCCATGAGCTGGATCTGCTCCAGGATCGAATAGTCCGGGTAGTCGTTGAACTGCAGCTTGGTGTAGCGGCCGTCCTTTTCCTGGTGGGAATCCAGCGCCATGGTCTGGTCCTGCTCGTAGGCGTCGAAGGACAGGTGGCCATGGGATTCCCTGGTGCCGTCCTTGTCCTTCTCGCCACCGAAAATCAGTCCGCCGTTTTCGCTGCCCTCGTCGTTGTAGAAGATCATGCCGGCGGCCTTGCGGTCGGGGTGCGGGTACTCCTTGCCCTTGATGAAGATGCCCGGCGCGTTGGCGGCATCCGAGATCACCAGCCGCAGCGTGCCATCTGGCTCGCGCACGTTGATGCGCTGTACGTCCAGTTCGTCGAGCGACAGTTTCCTTGGGGCCATGGCAAAGCCGCTGAGCACCGTTGCGGCGAATACCGTGGTGAGCACGCCGGCATAGATCGTGAGGAAACGCTGGCTGATGGGTTTCATGGGCTTGCCTTTTCGTGATTGGGCGAAGTGCCCGGTATGGTGTCACGCGCGGATCGCCTGGATGTGACGACGTGGGCCGCTGCAAACGCGCCCGATCCCTCTTGGGCGCAGTTCCGATTGGAGTGCGTCGAACGATAGGGTGCCGGTGATGAGCGTCCCTTCGTCGTTGTGGAAAGGCAAAAACTGGGTCAGGTTCACCTGGTTCGGCTGTCAGATCGCCTTGCAGACACCGTAATGGGTGCCCTCGAAGTCGGGTGCATGCGTCAACTCGCACACCAGGTTCAGCGTCCTGCCGCCCAGCTCGGAATTCGGCTCGTACGAATTCTTGGTGTGCCGCCAGGCCATGTAGTCGCGGCCCTCGTAGCGTATCGTGATCTTCTGCAGGATCACCGGCTGGTGCGGCACCGCGCGGAGCATGCCGGCGCGATGTTCCACCGCCGGAAACTGGAAGGAGCCATTGGCATCGCTGTGCGTGTGTGCCGACGGAATGTCGTTCTTGTCGTCCGACCACGCCACCTCCTGCACGAGCTCGGCACCCTGCACGGGCTTGCCGTCCCTGAGCACGGTGCCGTGCACACTGGAAAAAAGTACCAGCGGACTGGCCAAACCCATGGCGTGTCCCTCGGGCAGGATGGAAGCCAACAAGAAAAGAGCCGTTGCCACGGCGCAGCCCGAACGGCACCAGCCTCGATGACCCGCATTCCAGCCTCGTCTTCCCAACCGCTTCGGCATGCCTCAACCCCCGACCCGGCCGGAACTCGGGTCAGCCTGGCACCTGTCCGGAAGTCGACCTGACGGTGCTTCGGGCAGGATTCGTCACAAAGCCGGGGCGGGCAACGCGAGATTGCAGCTGGCGCGAACGGGGTCGGCGGTTCGGCTCGGATCCACGCAATAGCGGTCCCTCAAAAATTCCGCGATCACGGATCCACGCAGTTGCCCTGGTTCAAATGCGAAGCGATGTGCAAACGCACTGGCAGGTATCGGGTTGTCCCGTGCATCGGCGAGACCCCGCGGCAGCACGTCTGTTGCCAGTCCCTCGCGCAGGCGAAGCCGCAACGGCACCACAGGGTTGTTTCGCACCATGGGATAGCTTGTCTCCGCGGCGAATTGCTCGAAGCCGTAGCAGCGGATGTAGAACTGGGCATGCCGCGGATGCACTCCGATGACGATGTCGGTCAAATCCGTGTGCAAGCCATAGTAGATCGCCCAGCGCATCATGCTGAACAGCGCCCCCACGCCTCGCGAGGCAGACTGGCGACGATCCGCCAGCATTCCCACCTCCAGCAAGCGGCATCCCAGTCCGCGCAATTCGTCGAGCTCCCGCGCATACACGCTGTCCAGTGACAGCGCCATGGGATTGTCGCGGAACAGAGTCATCGTATAGCCGACATCCGGTCCTTCCGGCCCCCATATCACACATGCATGTGGTCCCACGGCACCCGGAACCGCATGAATGCCGAACGGGTTTTCGTTGATCAGCCCCATTTGCGTGTAGCGGTCGTAAACCAGCCGCCAGGCCGATTCAACCTGTTCAAGGTTGGTTGCGCACGAACATGATGGTTCGCTGTTGCCCAGCGCTGGACGTGCGCGGCGCGTGGGGAAGTCGATGACCTTGCTGGCCTGCAACCGTTGGCCGGTGCAGGCGAGGGATTTGCTGGGAACATTCATGGGCGAAGCCTGCATCGGGTTGGGACCGAGGGCAATTGCACACCCTGGGTTATTCAGAGACGGCCAGTGCCCATCGCGGACGCTGTCCCCTTTGTCTACATCGCGCATCGGTGATGTGAATTCTATGCGACGAACATACAAGGGTTTTGTGCGCCAAGTATGAATATGGAGAGCCCGATGCAGGTCCCAGTCATCACCCTGAACCCGGATCGATTCAAGTCGTGTGTCGGCATTTGGACGTCTGCTTGCGACGCAACGCACACTTTGGCCCTGCATGCCATTGCCCCGGCGGTGCTCAGTGGCCCATTCACGGGCAGATTCCTTGACAGGACGCGCCTGACGGGGGCTTTTGTGCCCTGAAAAGGGGGGAATCCCGACGCGGTGAATGCCATTGACAGCCAAGGCATCGCGACCGCACGGGGCTATTTGACTGATGCGGGGCATTCGCGTCAAATCCAGTGCTGGCAATACACGGACGGGCCGGCCGTGGATAAAGCGACGCAAGCAGACATTCTTCGTGCGGGAATCGCCGCGCCATCGGCGGACAATTCGCAGCCGTGGCGGTTTGCGTGGTCTGGCGATGATTTGGACGTCCGAATCGATGCGGGCCGCAGTGGCGGCGTGTCCGACACCCGATATGTCCTCAGCGACCTGGCTGCCGGCGCGTGCCTTGAAAACATGCTCATCCGCGCCAGGTCGCTCGGTTACGCCGCCGAGCTGCAGAGCTTCCCGCACCCCGACGACGGGTTGCAGGTCGCGCGCATCCGCTGGCGCCACAATCCCGGGGGTGACGAATCCGAGCCGTTGGCCACCGCGATCGAGCGGCGCCATACGGACCGGCGTTTTCCCTGGCGCGGCCCGGTTGCCGGCGACACGCAGGTGCGCCTGGATGAGCAGGCCCAACGGGTTCCCGGGCAGCGGTTGTGGTGGCCGCAGACAACACGTGAGAGGAAAGCCGCACTGAAGGTCATCCGGCAGGCGGAGACGTTGCGCTTCAGCAGCCCGACGCTGCACGCCGAACTGTTTTCCAGCATCCGCTTCGACGCTGGCTGGCATGGCGTCTGCGAGGAAGGCCTGGCCCCGGCGACACTGGCCGTGGAGCCACCGCTGCGCCCGGCTTTCAGCGTGCTGCGTCGTCCCGCGACGATGGCCCTGTTCAACAGGCTGGGCGCGGCATCGACCTTGGGGTGGCGTTCGGCCTGGCTGCCCATCCGGCTGTCACCCGCGCTGTGCCTGCTGGTCGTTCCCTCCACCGCCCGATCCGACGTGCTGGCGGGTGGTCGAGCGCTGCAGCGCGTGTGGCTTCAGGCCACCCTGGAAGGCTTGTCGGTCCAACCGTATGCGGCGGCGGGCGTGCTCAGTCTGGGATTCGTGCCCATTGAGCCCGCCTTCCAAAGATCGCTCTCGCACCTGAGGGCAGCTTTGGGCGAGCTGTGCGCGCCTGGGCACGGCTTGGTGTTTTTGCGTCTTGGCAATGCGCGCTCCGCGCCGCGCGTGCGCAGTGGACGGCGAGCGCTCGCAAGTTTCGGCACTTTCCAATAGTTGGGACCAGGCACGACATTTGTTTGTGTGCGATGGCTCAGGACCCGCGCGACCTTGTTCCCAGGCCACCGTGCCACGCGCTGTGCCGAGAGTTACTCGGCCGGGCCCAAGGGAAGCTTGCGGAACTGCTTTCCCATCGGAGCTGCGGCGTCAGATCACGATTTCCAGGTGTCGATATTTCTTACAATCGCGGCTTGTAAGCGTACTCGACGATAAACCACCGGAAAAACAATCAATTGCCACCGCCCATGAGGCTCGTGCAGACACTTGCCCCACCTCGGGAGAGTGTCGAAGTACCTTACAAGTATGGGGTTGACCCACTGCCATGAATGACGCTAAATCAAGTAGAAACAGCAAGTTACATCAATGGCACGTCGATTGCTTAAGTAAACATGCAAGATTACTCACGCGCGCCACCCGTCCCGGCTATCTGGAATTGAGGAGAACAACATGTTGAAGAATAAAAAGATTGGAATTGCAGCTGCATGCGCGCTGGCTCTGGCTGCGTGGACCGGGTCGACGCTGGCAACGCCCGTCAATGTGAACGGTGTCCATTGGGATACCAGCAGTCCGTTCGACCTGACTATTCAGTCGCTCAACCTACGCGAAACGAGTGTCGCGGCACCAGGCGACGTACTGACTGGCTACGGTCAGATCGGTTCGATCAACGGGACCAACAGCTTTTGTACTGGTTGCGACCTCACGTTCACATTTACCTATACGCTGAAGAGCGCCAACGCCACCCAGGCCATTTTCGATAACGGAAGTTTCCAATTCTATACGCAGGCTGCGGGCAGCTTCAGTTTTGGCAATCCCGCCAGTGTCGGCGGTACCCCCTGGGTCACCTTGACGGGCCATACCGCGCCGCGGGCAGGCTTTGCTGACCCCAACGGCCAGCTTTACTCCAGTTTCGGTGGCACTGTCAGCCAGCCCACTGGCAACACCAGTGGAAACGGGTTTTTGGATGTAACGGGTGGCGTGGCGGCGCCCTATCTCAACTCCAATGGCGTTGACGACGAGAACGGCGGATTCGCGGATTTCAATCTTGCGTCGTCCTTCTCGTTCTTCCCCGCCAATAACTGCGCCGCGGTCACGACCAACCTGGATGATATTTGCTCCTATCCGATCCAGGGCAACGGTTCGCTGGTTGGCCGGTCGACGATCCCGGTACCGGAGCCCGGTGCAGTCGGCCTGTTGGGCCTTGGCCTGGCATTCCTGGGCTTCCTCACCTGGCGGCGCCGCAAGGAGTCCGACGGGCGCGCATAAAGCTCGCAGCTGATGTGCCCGTTTCAAGGAGATGGCGCCGCTTCCACAGCGGCGCCATTTTTTTGTGCGCCGTTTTCGTTGAATCGTTCGGCCTCGGGTACGACGGTGACATTTGTGCATATCCGCAACCGGGTGCTACGGTGCTGGCCTGTCCACCACTGACGCGACCAGCCGAAGGTGGAGTCTCATGATGACTGAAGCACCGCTCGGAACCGGGCAGCCATTCGACTACACCACGGCGTTCAGCCGGACGGTCGGCTGGATCACCAGGGCCGAGCAGGCGACGCTACGCTCCAAGCGCGTGGCGATTGCCGGACTCGGTGGTGTTGGCGGCAGCCATCTGCTGACCCTGACGCGACTCGGCATCCAGGCGTTCAACCTGGCCGACCTCGACCGTTTCGGCACGGAAAACTTCAACCGGCAGAGTGGGGCGTTCCAGTCCACCATTGGCCAGCCCAAGGTTGACGTCGTCTCCAGGATGGCGCGGGACATCAACCCGGATCTGGATATCAACAAGTTTCCCGCTGGCGTCACCTTCGACAACATGGAGCAGTTCCTTTCGGGTGTGGATCTGTACGTCGATGGGCTGGACTTTTTCGTGCTCGATATCCGCGCCAGGCTGTTCGCCCTGTGTGCCGAACGCGGCATCCCGGCGATCACCGCGGCGCCGTTGGGCATGGGTGCGGCGGTGCTGGCGTTCCTGCCAGGCCAGATGAGCTTCGAGGAGTATTTCCGCCTGGAAGGCCACCCGATGAATGAGCAGTTGCTGCGCTTCATGGTGGGATTGGCGCCTGCCGTGTTGCACCAGGGCTATCTGGTCGACCCCTCGGCGGTGGACCTGGTCAACAAGCGGGGGCCATCGACACCGATGGCATGCGAGATCTGCGCCGGCATAGCGGGCACCCAGGCGTTGAAGATCCTGCTGGGCAGGGGCAAGGTGATCGCGGCGCCGCATGGCCTGCACTTCGACGCCTACCGTAACAAACTCGTACGCACGTGGCGGCCTGGAGGCAACCACAACCCGCTGCAACGACTGCTTCTGGCCGTGGCGCGCCGCCGTTTCATGCGCCAGTAAGCCAAGCTACCATGCAGGCTTTGAACCGGCCTGGCGTGCGTGCGCGACGTCGCGCCGGACCTGTTTCAAGGCTGGGTCACGGCGAGGGCGGAAAGTGAATCAACAACGGACGGGCGGCATCCTGGTGACGGGTGGCGCGGGGTATATCGGCAGCCACGTGGTGCTGCAACTCGTCGAGGCGGGGGAACGCGTGGTGGTGCTCGACGATCTCAGCACCGGCTTCCGTGACGCGGTCGGCGGCGTCGACTTGATCGTCGGGAATGTGGGCGACCAGTCATTGGTGGCGAAGGTCCTGCGCGACCACGGCATCGACACCGTGATCCACTTTGCCGCGCGCACCATCGTTCCCGAGTCGGTGGTGGATCCGTTGCGCTACTACGGCAACAACACGTGCGCCACCCGCAACCTGCTGGCGTGTTGCAAGGATGCGGGTGTCGAGCGGATCGTGTTCTCTTCGAGCGCCGCCGTGTACGGAATCCCTCCGGGTGGAGTGGCCAGCGAGGACACGCCGACGGCGCCGATCAACCCGTATGGCAGTTCCAAGCTGATGAGCGAGTGGATGCTGCGTGACCTTGCCGCGGCAGGCGGCCCGCGCTACGTCGCACTGCGCTATTTCAACGTCGCCGGCTGTGATCCGGCTGGACGCGTGGGCCAATCCACCAAACACGCGACCTTGCTGGTGAAGGTCGCCTGTGAGGCGGCGTTGGGCAAGCGTCCACGGCTGTCGATTTTCGGCACGGATTACGAGACGCCTGACGGTACCGGGGTACGCGACTACATCCACGTCGACGACCTGGCGCGCGCGCACCTCGACGCATTGCGGTATCTGCGCGACGGCGGTGCATCGGCCACGTTGAATTGCGGTTATGGACACGGCTATTCGGTACGTGAGGTGCTGGCTGCGGTCGGGCGTGCGCATGGATCGCCGGTGCCATGCGTGGAAGAGCCGCGGCGCGCGGGTGATCCGCCGTCGCTGATTGCGGCGTCTGACCGCATTCGGAGCACGCTTGGCTGGCGACCGCGCCATGACGATCTGGATTTCATTGCGCAGACCGCGCTGGCGTGGGAACGCAAACTGGGGGAATGACGAGCTGAAAGTCCTGGCGAGCGCCTGAGCAACCTCGCTCTTGATCGTCATTCCCGCCTGAGCTGGGATGACGACAGTTGTTCAGACGTCCCGTGGGAGCCAGATCGCGGTTTCGTATCAAACGCCGTAGTAGCTGCGGTACCACTTGACGAATTGTTCGATCCCGACTTCCACCGGCGTGGCGGGCTGGTAGCCGATATCGGCCATCAATTCGGCAACGTCCGCGCTGGTATCGGGCACGTCTCCCGGTTGCAGCGGCAGCAGGTTCTTCCCGGCCTTGCGGCCCAGGCATGCTTCCAGTACCTCGATGTAATGGGAGAGCTGGATGGGGTGGCTGTTCCCGATGTTGTAGACGCGGTACGGTGCCGATGAAGATGCCGGGTTGGGATGCACGGCATCGTAATGGGGGTCAGGCGCTGGCACGCGGTCGAGTGCGCGGATCACGCCCTCGACGATGTCGTCGATATAGGTAAAGTCGCGGGTGTGGTGGCCATGGTTGAACACCTCGATCGGTTCACCTGCCAGGATTCTCCGTGTGAACAGGAACAGCGCCATGTCCGGCCGTCCCCACGGCCCATAGACGGTGAAAAAACGCAGGCCGGTGGTCGGCAAGACGTATAGATGGCTATACGTATGCGCCATCAGTTCGTTCGCCTTTTTTGTGGCCGCGTACAGGCTGACCGGGTGGTCGACCGAATCCTGCACCGAGAACGGCAACTTGCGGTTGGCGCCGTACACCGAGCTGGACGATGCGTACACCAGATGTTCGACCTTGCCGTGCCGGCAGGCTTCCAGGATGTTGATGAACCCGACCAGGTTGGATTCGACGTAGGCGTACGGATTCTCGATGGAATAACGCACCCCTGCCTGTGCTGCGAGATTGACCACTCGCGCGGGCTGAAAATCGGTGAATGCGCGCTCGAGCGCAGGGCGATCCTCGATCCCCAGTTTGGCGAACCTGAAACCCGGATGTGGGGTGAGGCGGTCCAATCGCGCCTGCTTGAGCGTGACGTCGTAGTAATCGTTGAGATTGTCGATGCCCAGCACTTCGTCGCCACGCGCGAGCAGCCGCATGCCGAGCGCGGAACCAATGAAGCCGGCGGCACCGGTGACCAGAATACGCATGATTTTTTACCTTATAGTCTGCCGTCGACCGCAGTGCGCGGCAATGCATCCTTCACGTCGAACAGCACGCAATTGGGTCTGCCCAGCGCGCGCAAGGCCACGGCGCCCATGTCGGTGAATTGCCGGTGTGCCACAGCCAGCACGATCGCGTCATAGGTGCCGGGGCGCAGGTCGGCCTTCAGCTCGATGCCATATTCGTGTATTGCAGCGGCGGGATCGACCCACGGATCGTACACGTCGATGTCGGCGTGGCAGGCCTTGAGCTCCTCGAGAATGTCGGTGACACGGGTATTGCGCAAGTCCGGACAGTTCTCCTTGAAGGCAAGCCCCAGCACCAGCACCTTGGCGTCGGCGACGGGAATGCGCTTTTGCAGCATCAGCTTGATCACGCGGCCGGCCACGTGGCGGCCCATGCAATCGTTGGTGCGGCGCCCGGCCAGGATCACTTCCGGGTGGTAGCCGATTTCCTGCGCCTTGTGCGTCAGGTAGTACGGGTCGACGCCGATGCAGTGGCCGCCGACCAGGCCGGGCCGGAACGGCAGGAAGTTCCATTTGGTGCCGGCGGCTTCCAGCACGTCCAGCGTATCGATGCCCATGACGTGGAAGATCATCGCCAGTTCGTTGATCAGCGCGATGTTGAGGTCGCGCTGGGTATTCTCGATGACCTTGGCCGCCTCTGCCACCTTGATGCTGGAAGCCTTGTGCGTGCCGGCGCTGACCACCTTCCGGTACAGTGCGTCGACGAAGTCGGCGACTTCCGGTGTCGAGCCGGAAGTGACCTTCCTGATGGTCTCGAAGCGGTGTTCCTTGTCGCCAGGGTTGATCCGCTCGGGACTGTAGCCGGCGTAGAAGTCCTCGTTGAACTTCAGGCCGGATTCGCGCTCGATGATCGGCACGCAGACCTCCTCGGTCGCGCCCGGGTACACGGTTGATTCGAAGATCACCACGCCGCCACGTCCGATGGCCTTGCCGACGGTGCGGCTGGCTGCCTCCAGCGGCCTGAGGTCGGGCCGCTTGGCGCGGTCGATCGGGGTCGGCACGGTGACGATGAACACGTTGCAGCTTTGCAGATCCTTGGGATCGCCGCTGAAGCTGAGCTGTGTGCTCGCGCTCAGTTCCTCCGATGTGACTTCCAGGGTATGGTCTTGGTGCTGCCGCAGTTCGGCGATTCGTCCTGCGTTGACGTCAAAGCCCAACGTCGGCAGTTTGCCCGCAAATCCGACCGCCAGCGGCAGGCCGACGTAGCCCAGGCCGATCACGGCAATGTGAATATCCTCCGGGTGTGGCAGTACAGCAGCAACCATATGCAATTCCTTGGAGCCGAGGGTGATCGTGGTGGTCATGTCCGCGCGAAGCCGGTTGTGCTGGCCTGCGGCGCGGGGAGTTCAACGCAAACAACGCGGCGCCAGTCAACGTGGCGCCAATTGATTTTGCTACGGACCAGCGTTTGTGCGACAGGCCACATGGCAAGGGTACTCGTGATCGGTACAAGCTCCCCGGACAAGCCGGTGTCGCCGCCGACAGCGGTGACGCTGCTGGCAACCACGATACCCGGCACTGCCACAGCCCTAGTGTTGATCATTTCACATGCAAGCCGGTACTGGTGTCTACTCGACCGTGACCGATTTGGCCAGGTTGCGCGGCTGGTCGACATCCGTGCCGCGCTGTACGGCGACATGGTAGGCGAGCAGTTGCAGGGGCACCGTCAATACAGCAGGTGCGATGAAGTGTCCCCCGGTGTCCACGGCCACCAGGTGTCCACCGCCACCGTTCAAGGACACGTCGGCCGCAACGTCGGCAAACACATAGAGCTGACCGCCGCGCGCACGCACTTCTTCCAGATTGGACTTGAGTTTTCCGAGCAGCTGGTTGTTGGGGGCGACTGCAATCACCGGCATGTCCTCATCCACCAATGCGAGCGGGCCATGCTTGAGCTCACCCGCGGGATACGCCTCGGCGTGGATGTAGGAAATCTCCTTGAGTTTGAGCGCGGCTTCCATGGCGACCGGGTATTGTGCGCCGCGCCCTAGAAACAGCGCGTGGCGCTTGTCCACGAAGGACGCCGCGAGTTTCGCGATCTCCGGTCCAAGCTTCAAGGCGTCGTTGAGCTTGCGCGGCAGGCTGTCAAGCTCGGCGACGAGCTGGGTCAGCCGGTCGGCGTCCAGGCCCCGCATGCGCGCCAGCTCCAGCGCCAGCAGGGCCAATGCGGCGAGTTGGGTGGTGAAGGCCTTGGTTGAGGCCACTCCTATCTCAGGGCCGGCCCGGGTCATCAGCGTCAGGTCGGATTCGCGCACCAGGCTCGATTCCGGGACGTTGCAGATTGCGAACGAACCCAGGTATCCGCGCTCGCGCCCATCGCGCAGCGCAGCGAGCGTGTCCGCGGTTTCACCGGACTGGGAGATCGCGAGGAACAGCGTGCCTGGTGCAACGGCCACGTGCCGGTATCGGTACTCACTTGCCACTTCGACGGTGCAGGGGATCCCCGCAATGCCTTCCACCCAGTAGCGCATCACCACGCCGGCGTGGAAGCTGGTGCCGCAGGCGACGATATGAATGCAGCGTACCTGCTGCAACAGCTTGTCGGTATTCGCACCGAAGATGTTGGGCAGGACGCGCCCGTTGGCGATGCGCCCTTCCAGGGTGTTGGCGACGGCCGTTGGCTGCTCGAAAATCTCCTTCAGCATGTAGTGGCGGAAGGTGCCGCGGTCCACGGTGTCGAGCGACATGTCGCTCTCGCGCACTTCGCGCGTCACAACCTGTCCCTCAGCGTCACGGATGACCAGCGTGTCACCGGTGATGTCCGCGATGTCGCCTTCGTTCAGGTAGACGATGCGGTTGGTCACCTGGATCAGCGCATGCACATCCGAACCCATGAAGTGCTCGCCGATGCCGATGCCGACGCAAAGCGGGCTGCCGCGCCGGGCACCGACCACATGGTCGGGTTCGTCGGTGTGGATGGCCACAATCGCAAACGCGCCGTGCAGGCGGCGCGTGGCCTCCGCCACCGCTTCCTGCAGGCTGTTCCCACCTGCCATCAGCCTGTGTATCAGATGGGCGATGACCTCGGTGTCGGTTTCCGACGTAAACACATAACCTGCGGCCTGCAATTCGGCGCGCAGTTCGGCGTGATTCTCGATGATCCCGTTGTGTACCACCGCGACCGCGTCACGCGAGACGTGGGGATGGGCGTTCGCCTCGTTGGGGGCGCCGTGGGTCGCCCAGCGGGTGTGGGCGATGCCGGTGCAGCCCTGTACCGGTGAGGCCTGCCAGAGCGTGTCGAGACGGGAGACTTTGCCGGGAGTGCGCAACCGGACCAGGCGACCTTGGTCCAGTACCGCCAGACCGGCCGAGTCATAGCCGCGGTATTCGAGGGCGTGCAACCCCGCCAGCAGGATCGGGACGACGTCCCGTTTGGTGCTGGCGGCGATGATTCCACACATGGGTATTGGTCCTTCCGGCGCGTTGAATCCACAGCAATCAATGAATTTGCAAGCCAAGAAATCCGACGTGCATGCCAAGTCCGGGGGGAATATGGCATGCCTTGTGCTTAAGTGGGTGAGCCACGAGCTGGGTGAAACATGACTTTGGTCACATTATGGTATAAGAACCGCTCTTCCGCACACCAACTGGTGAGCGGATCTGACAGACAACAATAAGCATAATGGGGCAGCGATATGTATCGATTGTTCCGACAAAGAGCATTACATTGGCAGTTATTGCTGGCGTCGGTCGAGTTCGCGTTGCTGATAGGCTGTGTGTATGCCGCGGTAATGCTGCGCTACTGGGGGTACCACGACACCTGGGTCGCGTTCTTCGATGCGCTGCATTGGCGTGCACCGCAGATCGCGGTCGTACTGGTGTTGGCGATGGCTGCGCTGGGGCTGTACCAGGTCCACCTGCGCGCCAGTTTGCTGGGGCGGCTCAGTCGTCAAGCCATCGCCTTTGTGCTGGGCGGTGTGGCGTTGATGGTGTGGTATTACGTGGTCCCCACCGTGTTCGTGGGCCGTGGTGTGCTGGGCATCACGCTCGTCCTCGGCTATGTCACAGTAGCCTTGTGGCGGATGCTGTTCCTGAGCTTCGTGGACGCCGACTTGTTCAAGCTCCGCGTGGTGATACTGGGGGCAGGCGACCACGCGGCTGAAATGGCCCGCAAGATGCGTCGCAAGAGCGATCAACGCGGCTTCAAGATTCTGGGCTACGTTCCGGTTGGCTCCGAGCCAGCCAGGATGCCACCAGTGTCATTGCTGCATCCGGATCAGCCGCTTTACACATGGGCGACCCGGCTTGGCGTGGACGAGATCGTGGTGGCAGCGGACGACCGCCGCGGCACGCTGCCGGTGGCGGCGCTGCTGGACTGCAAGCAGCGCGGTCTTGCCGTGACCGAATTGGCCGAGTTCGTGGAGCGTGTGGCCGGCACGATCAAGATGGATCTCACCAACCCCTCGTGGCTGCTGTTTTCGGATGGTTTCAACAATTCGCCCATGCGTCTTGCGATCAAGCGTGGCTTCGACGTGGTCGTGGCCTTGGTGGTACTGGTCGTGGCGTCACCGCTCATGTGCCTGACCGCGCTGGCAATCCGTCTGGAATCGGGCCGCGGAGCGCCAGTACTGTATCGGCAGGAGCGGGTTGGCGCCTATGGCAAGCCGTTCCCGTTGATCAAGTACCGCAGCATGTGTACCGATGCCGAATGCGATGGCGTGGCGCGCTGGGCAACCAAGAATGACGATCGCGTGACCCGCGTCGGACGCTTCATTCGCAAGGCCCGGCTGGACGAACTGCCGCAACTGTGGAATGTGCTGCGCGGTGACATGAGCATCATCGGCCCACGCCCCGAGCGGCCGCAGTTCGTGAGTGATTTCAACACGCGTATCCGGTACTACTCGCTGCGGCATTGTGTGAAGCCAGGATTGACCGGCTGGGCGCAGTTGCGTTACCCGTACGGCTCATCCCTGGAGGATGCCCAAGAGAAGCTGAAGTTCGACCTCTTTTACGTGAAGAACCATAACTTGGTGTTTGATATGGCTATTTTGCTCCAGACAGTCGAAGTTGTGCTGTTCGGGCGCGGAGCGCGTTGACATTCAAGGAGAGCAAGTAAAGTGAAGCTGCTACCAGGAAAGTATGTTGTCGGGCTGGTGCTGATGGCCGCATTGCTGCTGTTCGGCGGTTGCAGTACAGCACCGACGGTCAATGGCTTGACCGCGGCGGCGGCGCCGCCGACGGAGCGCTACATCATCGGGCCGGGCGACTCGCTGGACATCTTTGTGCGTGACAACCCCAACCTGAGCACCACGGTGCCGGTTCGTCCCGACGGACGGATCTCGATTCCGCTGGTGCAGTCGATCGTTGCCGCCGGCAAGACTCCGGATGAATTGGCAGCCACTCTGGAGAAGGAGTTGGGCCGCTACATCCGCGAGCCCCTGGTGACTGTCATCGTCAAGAGTTTCGTGGGTGCCTACAGCCAGCAGGTCCGCGTGGTCGGGCAGGCGGCAACACCCAAGGCTGTGCCCTATCGCAGTGGCATGACCGTACTCGACGTGATGATCGAGGTCGGTGGACTCACCAAATTCGCCTCCGGCAACAACGCGAAGATCATTCGTCGTCTGCCCGACGGCCAAGAGCAGACCATCCCGGTGCGGCTCGGTGACCTGATGAACGGCACGATCAAGTACAACGTGGTCATGCAACCCGGGGATATTCTTATTATCCCTCAATCGTTGTTTTGACGCGACGAATCGAGTTCAGGATCAGCAGTGGCGACATCGGAAAAGAAATTAATGCAAACCCAATCACTCGATTTACATGAGCTGTTGCAGTATTTGTGGCTGGAGGCTCGTGCCGCATGGCGGTATCGCTGGCATGCGCTGATTATGGCGTGGGGCGTGATGCTGGTGGGTGCGCTGTTGGTTTTCAGCCTCCCCAACAAGTATGAGGCCAGCGCGCAGGTGTACGCCGATACGGATGCGTTGACGAATCCGCTGCTGCGAGGCGTTGCGGTGCAGCCCGATGTCCGCGAGCGGCTGGAAGTCGTCACCCACACGCTGCTCTCACGTCCCAACCTGGAGTCGGTGGCGGACAAGACCGGCTTGTCGCTGCGCACAATCACCCCCGCCGGGAAGGATGAGTTGCTGCTGAAACTTGGCACTTCCGTCAACATCAGGGACGCCGGTACGAGGAACCTCTACAACATCAGCTACGCGGACCCCGATCGGCAAATGGCGCAGAAGGTGGTGCAGGCATTCCTGCAGATCCTGATGAACGATACCGTGGGTGCGAATACCGCCTCCACCGCGACCGCACAGAACTTCCTGGACCAGCAGGTGCAGGACTATGGCAAACGGCTCAGCGAAGCGGAGAAGAAACTTGCCGACTTCCGGAAGGCCAATGTCGGTTATATCCCCAGCGAGGGCGGCAGCACCTATTTCTCCCGTCTGCAAGCTGCCGAAACGCAGTTGCAAACCTTGCAGGCGCAGTACGACACGGCGGTCGCCAGCCGTGCGACGACCCAGCAGCAGATGCGGGCGATGGCGTCCGGGTCCAGCTCTTCGGGAATCGATCCGCGCACGCAGGAGGTCGACAAGCAGATCGCGGCGTATCAGCAGCAACTCAACAAACTGTTGCTGAGCTACACCGATGCGTATCCGGATGTGACCTCCACGCGACGCATGATCGCCCAACTCGAGGCGCGTCGTGCCGCGCTGCAAAAAAATGTCTCGAGCAGCTCAGTGATGGGGGTGGATTCGGACAACCCGGTGTACCAGGAAATGCAGAAGTCCATGTACACCACCCAGGTCACCATTCAGACGCTGGCCACGCAAATCGGCCAGCAGAAGCAGCAGATTGCCGATCTCAAGGGCCAGGCAGACCGAATCACCGATGTGCAGGCCACGTTGCAGCAACTGATGCGCAACTACGACGTCACCAAGAAGCAGTATGACCAGTTGCTGGAGCGTTCCAACACGGCCCAGTTGTCTCTGGACGCAACGCAAAGCGGAAACAATCTGAAATTCCGCGTGGTCAATCCACCGATCGTTCCGCTGTTGCCCGTGAGTCCGAAGCGTGGGCTGCTGTTGCTTATGGTGTTCGGCCTGGCGCTGGCCATTGGTGCTGCGTTCGCCTATTTCCTGCACAGGATCACTCCGGTATTTGTCACACTGAAAGGCTTGCAGGAGTCCAGCGATCACCCTGTGCTCGGTGCCATCGGCTTGATTGTCTCGCAGGCGCGACGCCAAGAGCGGCGCCGCGATGTGATCGGGTTCTGCGCCGGGGCCAGCCTGCTGCCGATAGTGCTGGTGTTGGGGCTTGTTTTTGACGGGCACCTCGCCAGTCTGGTACAGCACTTTTTTGTCATGGGTGTCGCATGAGCATCGTCGAGAAGGCAGCCGAGAAGCTCAAAGCCTTGCCGGCTGAGTCACCTACGGCACCACAGGCGGAGGCGGCGCCCCTGCACACGGCTCCGACGGTCGAGCGTCTGCAGGATCGGACGCGAGTGGGCGACCGTCCGGCGGACCGGCCGGCGGAACCAGCGGCGACGTACCACTTGGATCGGCTCGCGCTCAAGCGCAAGGGCCTGCTCCCCGCTGACAACGACGCGGACGGCAGGCTTGCGGACGAACTACGCCGTATCAAGCGACCATTGCTGAACAATGCGATGGGCAAAGGAGCTGAAACGTTCGCCAGGGGCAACCGTATTCTGGTGACCAGCGCGGAGGCGGGTGAAGGCAAGACATTCGCGGCAGTAAATCTCGCCCTGAGTCTGGCCCGCGAGGCGGATTTCGAAGTACTGCTGGTGGACGGCGACATACCCAAGTCCGACATTACGCAGGTTTTCGGTCTGGACGGGAAGCCGGGTCTGATGGACGTCGTTGCTGACGAGCAGCTCGTTCCCGCCGAGGTCATCATCCGTACTGATGTGCCGAATCTGCTGGTGGTGCCGGCGGGGAAATATCATCCGCTCGCTGCTGAATTGTTTCGCAGCCGCCGCATGGAGTACGTCATGGACGAACTGGGTGGCCGCAATCGACGGCGCCTGCTGGTGTTCGACTCCGCGCCGCTGCTGGTGACCACCGAATCCCACGTATTGGCTTCCCACATGGGCCAGGTTGTTGTGATGGTCGCTGCAGGCCGCACCCGTCAGCAGGCACTCAATACGGCAGTGCAGAGTTTGAGTGAACTCCAGTTTATTGGTCTGGTTCTCAACATGAGCCGCCTGCCACCGACCGAGGATTACTTCAAGCGCAGCTACCACCCCAGGGCCCTCGAGGGAGAGGTTTAGATGCGTGCGCTGTCGACGTCCATCGTCCTGTCGTCGATCATCCTCGGGAGCTGGCTGAGTGGGGCTGCCGCCCAGAACGTGATGGATGCGACCAACGCGTTGAGTGCCGCCCCCCGCAACCCGGCCCCGGACTCAGAAGGCCTCCAGCCGGGCGTTATTCCGCAGCCGACCATCGAGTCGCCAGGACTGGTTGCCGGCGTCACTCTCGGTGAGCTCTATACCGACAACCTGACGCTTGCGGCCACGAACAAGCCCAAGCAGTCCAGCTGGATTACCCAGATTCAGCCGTTTATCAAGTGGGCTGGGAGTACGCCGCGGCTTTCCGGGGTGCTCGACTACAGCATGACCGGTTATCTCTATGCGGGACAATCCCGCTCCAACCAGATTGCCCACGATCTCGATGCCCAGGGCACACTCACCGCCATTCCGCAGCATTTGTTCCTTGACGGTACCGTGTCGTACAAGCGTGCGATCATCAACAACGAGTTGCCAGCCGGGGCTGGCACGTTTTTCCTGAACAACAACCGGGCGAATATCGCCACGGGTACGCTTGGCCCATCCTGGATCCAGGACCTTGGCAAGGTCGGTACCATGATGCTGCGCTACACCCTGGGGCGGGTGCTGTACAACGATCATGGGATTTCAGGGCGGAATGCCAGCCTGCTGAACGGGATTCCCAATATCACGAGCAAGGCGTTGCAGTTCAATCTCGCCAGTCCGAAATATGAAACCTGGGGCTGGAATTTGGCGTACTCCGATCAACGTATCGAGCCGGACGTTGGCAGGGGCATCAATTATGCGATGGCCAAGCTCGGGGTCTCGTGGCAAATCAGCAACAATACCCAGTTGTTGGCCGATGCAGGCAAGGAGAACAGGTTTCTTCCGAATGGCATGGTGAAGAAGCTGGGTGCCAGTACGTGGAATGCCGGCTTCGATTGGTCAAATGCCAGGGATTATTTCAAGTTGCTGTTTGGACACCGGTTCTACGGTCACAGTTACGAGTTGTCCTGGAACCATACCGCGGCGTTGCTGAGCACGACCCTGAGTTATGTGGAGCAGCCGACCGATCTCAATCAGCAATTGTTGGGACAGAATTCCGGGGGCGGCATTTTCCTGCCGGGTGGCGGTTACTACATTCCGTCGCTCAGGGAGCGCCAGGTCTATCTGATGAAGCGCGCCACAGGTTCGGCAACCTACCTCATGCCCAGCGGCAGTCTGCGCTTGACTTTATATGACGAGCGGCGCACCTACATCACCCTGGACAACCGTCAGGAAAAGGTCGCGAACGCGAACATCGACTGGCTATTCAATATAGGGCCGTTCACTACGCTTACGCCGACCCTGGGCTGGCAGCGGTATCAATTCCAGGATGGCCAAGTCCTGAAAAACACCTATGGGCAACTGGCGCTCGTGCATCAGTTCAACCCCAAGGACTTCGGCAGCGTGCGGCTGCGCCATGACTCCCGCAATGTGGATACCAGCTTCGTATTGTCGGACTCACACGGGTATCGTGTGAACGTGGTCTTCGTGCAGTGGACCCATTTATTCTGAGACCGACATGTATCAGGCATTTTACAAGCTGCAGGGCAAACCTTTTCAGTTGACGCCCGATTCGGCCATGTTGTTTCCGAGCAAGGGCCACAAGCGCGCCATGTCGTACCTGCTCTATGGACTCGAGCAGGGTGAAGGCTTCGTCATGATCACCGGCGCGGTTGGCACGGGCAAGACGCTGCTCATCCAGAGGCTGTTCCAGGAACTCGCCCATCGCAACATCGCCATGGCCAGTGTGGCCTCGGCCAATCTCGATGGTGAGGATATCCTGCCAGCCGTGGCCTCGGCATTCGAGCTGCCGTTCGAGGGGCGCGGCAAGGAGGCCTTGCTGCAGGATCTGAAGCAGCATCTGGGGGCGTTGCGTGATCGCCATTCGCACGCGCTGCTGGTGGTTGACGAGGCGCAGACTCTCACTCCGTCGGCGTTGGAGATGCTGCGCATCCTGTCGAATTTCGAAGTCCAGGGGCATGCGCTCCTGCAGGTTTTCCTCGTTGGACAGGCCGAGCTGCGCCATACCATTGTCACCAATCGTATGGAGCAGTTGCGCCAGCGGATCATCGCCTCCCACGAGCTCGGTTCCCTGGGGGCGGAGGAAAGCCGCGAATACATCCTGCACCGTCTGCGCGCAGTGGGATGGAATGACTGCCCGAGGCTGGAATCGGCGATCTTTGCAGGGGTTTTCCTGGCCAGTCGCGGCATTCCGCGCAAAATCAATCTCATCATGGACCGCTTGCTCCTGCATGGCTATCTGGAAGAGCTGCACGACCTGAACCGGGCGGCACTTGGCGTGGTGCTGGATGAGATGCGCGAGGAGATGGCCGACCTGCCGCCGACACTGGAAGCGCCTACAACTCCCCCGATTCGGGATCCTGCGCTGGCTGCCGCGAGTTCCGGGCGCGAGGACGGCGAACTCATGGCGCTGGACCGTATGCAGCGCAACAACATCCTGCTGCGCCTGATGCACGAGAACATCCAGCTCAGGGGACGGCTTCAGGCCCAGTCATCCCCGGTCCCGGCCACGAACGATACGGTGGCCAGCAATGCACGGCACGGACGTTCCCGACGGAAGCGCAAATGAGCGTGGAATTGCCATTACGCGAGCCCGTCGTCAACGCGATGACCGTGGACGTCGAGGACTATTTCCAGGTGGCCGCCTTCGAGCAATGCATCCGGCGCGAGGATTGGCCGCGCTGGCCCGTCCGTGTCGAGGACAATACCCGGCGTGTCCTGGAGTTGCTTGCACGTCATGGTGTGCACGCCACCTTCTTCGTGCTTGGCTGGGTGGCGGAACGCTACCCAGCGCTGATACGCGACATCAGCACGGCCGGCCATGAGGTCGCCAGCCACGGCTTTGGCCACGAGCGCCTGACCAGTCTGAGTCGCAGCGAATTTCGCGAGAGCATCACCCGTACCAAACACCTGCTGGAAGACATTGCCGGCACGGCGGTGCATGGCTATCGCGCGCCCAGCTATTCGATCGGCCCCGGCACGCTGTGGGCCCATGAGGAACTGCACGAGGCGGGCTACCGCTACAGTTCCAGCATCGTGCCGATCCATCACGATCTGTACGGCATACCGGGGGCGCCGCGATTCGCGTTTTTTGCCGGGCCGTCCGGCCTGCTCGAGATCCCGGTGACCACGATGCGACGCTGGGGGCGCAACTGGCCTTGCGGTGGCGGCGGCTATTTCCGCCTGCTGCCCTATACGGTGTTCAAGCGCGGCCTGCGTCGGGTCAACCGCCAGGAACAGGCCGCCGGTGTGTTCTACTTCCATCCGTGGGAAATCGATCCGCAGCAGCCACGGGTTCCCGGCGTGACGCTCAAGAACCGGGTGCGGCACTATCTGAACCTGGCGCGCACGGCACCCCGGCTCGAGCGGCTGCTGCGTGATTTTCGTTTCGATCGCATGGACCGGATATTTCTCGCCCCTGCACATGCCGATTACCCGGTGGTGGCTTTGCAGCCCGTCGAACTCTGTGCGCATTGAGAGGAGACGGGACATGCTCGATCACACGGAAGACAGTCATCCCGCTGCCACTTGCGCCGTCAAGCGTTTGGGCCATGGCGACGATGTTCGCTGGGACGCTTTTGTCGAGGAAATGCCGCAGGCCACGTTTTTCCACCGCGCGGCCTGGCGCGGCATCATCGAGCAGGGGCTCGGCCACCGTTGCCACTATTTGTACGTGGAGCGGGACGGAGTCATCACCGGCGTGTTGCCGCTCGCTGAAATCCGCAGTCGCCTGTTCGGCCATGCGCTGATTTCGACGCCGTTCTGCGTGTATGGCGGGATCGTGGCGCGTGATCCGGAAAGCGAACTGGAGCTTGTGCAGGCGGCGACCGCGCTGGCCGAAGAGCTGGGCGTTGACTATCTGGAGATGCGGGACCGAGAACCGCACCGCACCGATTGGCCGGTCAAGGACCTCTACGTCAGCTTCCGCAAGGCACTTGATCCGGATCACGAAAAGAATCTGAAGGCCATCCCGCGCAAGCAGCGCGCGATGGTGCGCAAGGGCATTGCCCTGGGCCTGCAGGCGCACCATGGTGGCAGTGTGGCCGAGTTCTACCGGGTGTATGCCGAGAGCGTACGCAATCTGGGCACGCCCGTGCTGTCACGCAAGTATTACGAACGGCTGCAGCAGACGTTTGCCGACGATGGCGAGATTACCGTGGTCAGGCACCAGGGACAGGCGGTGGCCGCGGTGATGAGCTTCTACTACCGTGACGAAGTACATCCCTATTACGGTGGCAGCGTGGCGCGTGGCAGGGATCTTGCGGCCAACGATTTCATGTACTGGGCGGTGATGCAGCGTGCGGTGGAGCGCGGGGCGCGGCTGTTTGATTTTGGCCGCAGCAAACAGGACACCGGGTCGTATCACTTCAAGAAGCACTGGGGTTTCGAACCCCAGCCGCTGCCCTATGCCTATTACCTGGTGGGTGCCAAGGCTGTCCCCAATGTCAGCCCGACGAACAGCAAGTACCGCCTGTTCATCAAGGCCTGGCAACGTCTGCCGTTGCCGGTAAGCTGCGCGCTGGGCCCATGGCTGGCGCGGGATCTGGGCTAGCCATGCGCTCGGTGCTGTTCCTCTGCCATCGGCTGCCCTGGCCCCCCAGCAAGGGTGACAAGATCCGTTCGTACCATGTGTTGCGGCGGCTGGCCGAGCACTACCGCGTCTATCTGGGCGCATTCGTGGATGATCCTGCGGACTGGGAGTATCTCGCCACGGTCGAGGCCTTGTGCGCCGGGGTCTGCATTCGGCCCCTGTCGCCCTGGTCGGTGCGTCGACGCGCCCTTGCCTCGCTGCTGCGGGGTGAGCCTCTCACCGTCGGGGCGTACCGTGACCAGGTCATGCGGCGCTGGATCGAAGGGCTGCTGGCCGAACGCAGGCTGGATCTGGCCTTGTGCTATTCGTCCGGCGTGGCGCCCTTCGTGATGGCGTGTCCGCAATTGCGCCGGGTCATGGATTTCGTGGATGTGGACTCGGACAAATGGCGCCAGTATGCCGATGCCAATCGAGGCCTGAAGCGCATGATCTACCGGCGGGAAGAACGCCGGCTGGCGGCGTTCGAGCACGAGGTGGCCGCGCGGTTCGACGCCAGTGTGTTTGTTTCGGAAGCCGAGGCGGCGTTCTTCCGCCGGCAGGTGCCCCAGGCTGCCGGCAAGGTGCACGGCATTCCCAACGGCGTGGACAGCGGGTACTGGGATCCGCAGCGTGACCATGCCAATCCCTATCGGCCGGGAGAGCGGGTCGTGGTGTTCGTGGGTGCGATGGACTACCGCGCGAACGTGCATGCGGTGCAATGGTTTGCGCGCGAAGTATGGCCAGGAATTTTTGCCGCCCAACCGGACGCGCGCTTTTACATCGTGGGCAGCAAGCCGGCGACGGCAGTCCGCGTGCTGGGTCAGCTCGCGGGCATCACGGTGACGGGGCGAGTGGAGGATGTGCGGCCGTATGTGGCGCACGCCCATGCGGTGGCGGCGCCGTTGCGTATTGCCCGAGGCATTCAGAACAAGGTGCTGGAAGCGCTGGCAATGGAGAAAGTGCTGCTGGCAACACCGGAGGCGTGGGAGGGTATCGAGGACTTCGCGGGCCGTCGGGGCTGCATCAGCGATTCGCCCGAGGTTATGGCGACCGAAGCCCTGCATTGGCTGGGTGCACCGCAAATCGTACGCGTGGCGGCAGCCCGCGCCATGGTTCTGTCGCGCTTTGACTGGGTGCGCAATCTTGACGCCTATGAAAGTGTACTGGGCAATGCGCAGCCAAGTGCAGCCTCTGCCCATGCTTCAGGCGTTGCCGGATTGGAGGCGTATTCGTGAACCAGGCATTGGAAGGCAACGTCGGCATTCCCACGCGTACGTCGGGCTGGGTACTTGCCGCGGCAGCGTTCGGCGTTGCGGTGGTCGTGCTGCTGGTCGGTTACTGGGGAACGGTGGAATCGCTGGTATGGGTCTGGGATCACGATGGCACGTACCAGTACGCCTTTCTGATCTTTCCGTTGAGCCTGTGGGCAGCGTTCAGTCTGCGCCATCAGCTCCTGGCGAATCCGCCCGTGCCGAGCCTGTGGGGCCTGGCAGCAGTGGCCGCGCTGGTGTTCTTCTGGTATGCCGGCCGGCTGATGGATATCAATCTGGTGCAGCATTTCGCGTTCGTGGCCCTGTTTCCGGCGCTGGTGCTGACCTGCTGGGGCTGGCGCGCGCTGCGGGTGCTGGCGTTCCCACTGGGTTATCTGGTGGTGTTTGCCGTTCCCTGGGGTGACGGACTGGTGGGGCCGCTGCAGGACATTACGGCACATATTGCGGTGCGCGCACTGGAGTTGACCGGCACTCCCGTCCTCATGAACGGACGGGAGATCGTCACGCCTTCGGCGGTATGGATGGTGGCGGATGCGTGCAGTGGCGTGAAATTCTTCATCGCCTGCAGCGCACTCGGGTGTCTGTATGCCTGGCTGATGTATGAGCGCTGGCGCAAACGCGTGTTGTTCGTCGTCCTGGCAGCTGTGGTGCCGATCATCGCAAACGGTCTGCGCGTGTATTTCACCATACTGATCGGTGACACCTGGGGGCTGAAATACGCCACTGGCGTGGATCACATGATTTTCGGCTGGCAGTTCTTCGGCACGGTGCTGGTGCTGCTGCTGCTGGTGGGCTGGTTTTTCCGTGACCCGCTGCCGTCAGTCACGCGAGAGTATCCCCGCGCAAGTGACGACAGGGCCGCTGGTGCGCGGATGGTGGTCTGGCCGGTGGCGATTGCGCTGCTCATCGGCGCTCCGGCATTGGCCGCTGGACTGTCCTCACCAGTGACGGTGGAAGAGCTGCACATGGCCGCACCGGAGCTTGCCGGTTGGAACGGACCGCAAAGTGCGGCGGACGGTTGGCGGCCCAGCTTCAGCGGAGCGGCAGGACAGGTAAAAGCGGCTTATCGGTCCGCTGCCGACGATCGGGTCGTTGAGCTGTTCCATGCCGTCTATACCGGAAAGCCGCGCCGCGGACATACGTTGATTACCTTCGGCAATCAGCTTTACGACCCGGCACAGTCACAGCTTTTGAGCAGTGCGAGCCCGCAGCTCAAACTCATGGGTGACCGCAGCGTTACCGCAGGAGAACTGCGGCTGAGCGGTGCGGCGGGTCCACGCCTCGTGTGGTACTGGTATTGCGTGGATCGCCGCTGTACCAGTTCACCGACGTTGACCAAGTTGTTGCAGGCGTGGGACGTGCTGCGTGGGGGTGCGTCGCAGTCGTCGGTGTGGGCGTTGTCGGCACCGGTTGGCTCCGGCGGAGTCGATCAGGCACGGACCGATCTACGTGAGTTTGCCGGAGTGCTGCCTCTGGCGGCCACACTGGCCTCGCAACAGACCCGTGAACAGGCTTTCTCGGGACATCAGCTGTGAACAACAGACCCTTGATCGCGCACGTACTCTACCGCCTGGATACCGGCGGCATGGAGCGCATGCTTGTGACCCTGATCAACCATACCCACCAGCGCTACCATCATGTCGTGATCTGTCTGGAAGGCTATGGTGCCCTTCGCGATCAGATCGAGCCCGATGATGTGACGTGCGTGGTTCTGGGCAAGAGGCCGGGCAAGGATTGGGGTTGCTACTTCAGGCTGTGGCGGATTTTGCGCAAGCTGAAGCCAGACCTGGTCCACACCTACAACATCGGCGCACTTGATGCGGCACCGGTCGCCAGGCTTGCCGGGGTGCGGCGCGTCGTGCATGCGGAACGAGGCAGGGATGCCGCCGACCCGCGTGGTGAAAGCCGGAAATATCGCCTCCTGCGTCGCTGGCTGCTGCCACTGATTGATCGCTTTTTGCCCGTCTCAAGAGACCTGCAAAGCTGGCTGGTGAAAAAAGTCGGAATACCGCCCTCGCGGATTGTGTGCATTCCCAACGGCATTGATGTGGCGAACTTTGCCACGGCAAGCGGAAGTGGCGTGCGTCCTTTGCTGGGGTCCTTCGCGCCTCCCGGCACGATACTGATCGGCACCGTCGGGCGGTTGGATGCTGTCAAGGACCAGGCGGGGTTGATCGTTGCATTTTGTCAGCTGTGTGAGGCGCTGCCCGCCGAGCGTGAACGCCTCCGGCTGGTTTTGGTCGGCGAGGGTCCGCAACGCGCTGCGCTTGAGTCACAAATTGAAAGTACCGGACTTTCCGCCCAAGTCCGCCTTCTGGGCAATCGCAACGACGTGGCTGCATTACTCGCGGAGTTCGATGTCTTTGTGCTTTCTTCCATCGCCGAGGGCATGCCGGGTGTCCTGCTGGAAGCCATGGCGACGGGACTGCCTGTGGTTGCGACGGCGGTAGGTGGCGTGGGCGAGGTCGTGGCAGCGGACGTGACCGGAACGCTGGTGCCGGCCAGTGATTCCGAAGCGCTGGCCGGTGCGTTGGCAAGTTACGTGCTTGATACTGGCTTGCGCATAGAACGCGGAACGGCGGGGCGGGTACGTGTGATATCCAGATTTGGTTTGCAAACCATGTTGTCAGCGTATACGGCCCTCTACGACGAATTGCTGAACCAGGCCCACCACAAGCGCCAGCAAGCCGTAACGGCCGCTCGTGCGACCAGACAAAAGGGGCATTGAAGCCATGTGTGGCCTAGCCGGCATCGTCTTGGCAAACAATCGTGACAGGGTGAATGAAAAAATCCTGCTGGCCATGCGTGACGCGCAGTATCACCGTGGACCCGACGAGGCCGGGCTATACCTGGGCAATGGTGTTGGCCTGGGACACCGCCGCCTGTCGATCATCGATCTGACCAACGGGCAGCAACCGATGGTGGACGAGGCGGCCGGTCTGGCGCTTGTCTACAACGGCGAGCTGTACAACTTCAAATCGCTCCGGGCCGAGCTGGAAGCCCTGGGCAACGTGTTCGGCAGCCATAGCGATACCGAAGTCCTGTTGCGTGCCTGGCAGCAATGGGGTGAGGCATGCTTGTCGCGCTTGGTCGGCATGTTCGCGTTCGCCGTTTGGGACATGCGTGCCCGGCGCATCTTTCTGGCGCGCGATCAGTTGGGCATCAAGCCGCTCCACTACGGCTTCACCAGCTCCGGTGACCTGGTGTTCGCGTCCGAACTCAAGGGGCTGCTGGCGCATCCTGATATGGAACGTCGGCTCGACTCCCGGGCGCTCGAGGACTACCTGGCACTGGGTTACGTGCCGGACCCCAAGAGCATCTATCACGGGATTCGCAAGCTGCCACCTGGTCACTGGCTGACGTGGCGTGCCGACGAAGGCGAACCGGTCCCTCGCCAGTACTGGGATGTGCCGTTCAATCGCGACGTCGACCCCACTTCGGATGAGGCCGTGGCGCAGCTCCGCGAGTTGCTGGACGAGGCCGTGGCCAGCCAGATGATCGCGGACGTGCCGCTGGGAGCATTCCTCTCCGGCGGCGTGGATTCCAGCGCCGTGGTGGCCAGCATGACTCGGGCATCGCACCAGCCTGTGCGCACCTGCTCGATCGGCTTTGACCATGCGGGTTTCGATGAAACCATCTATGCGCGGCAGGTCGCCAGGCATCTGCACACGCAGCATTTCGAACAGCGCGTCAGTGCTGACGATTACACGTTGCTGGACACGCTGGCCGCGGCCTACGACGAGCCTTTTTCCGACAGTTCGGCGCTGCCGACCTACCGCGTATGCGAACTGGCGCGCACCCAGGTGACGGTGGTGCTGTCCGGCGACGGTGGTGACGAGAACTTCGCCGGTTACCGGCGTTACCGCCTGCATGCGTGGGAAAGCCGCCTGCGTTCGCACCTGCCGCTGGGGTTGCGCAAGCCGGTATTCGGACTGTTGGGCAGTCTCTATCCCAAAGCCGACTGGGCGCCACGCCCACTGCGTGCCAAGACCACGCTGCAGGCCCTAGGTCGCGACGATGTGGAAGCATATTTCCATTCGGTCAGCACCACATCGGCGGCTATGCGCCAGCAGCTCTACAGCGCGAAATTCAAGCACGAACTCCAGGGTTACAGCGCGCTCGATGTGTTTCGCGCGCACGAGAAAAACGCGCCCACCGACCACCCGTTGCTGCTGGCGCAGTACCTGGACCTCAAGACCTGGCTTCCTGGCGACATCCTGACCAAGGTGGACCGCGCCAGTATGGCGCACAGCCTGGAGGTCCGCGTGCCGCTGCTCGATCACCGCATGGTCGCGTGGGCGTCGTCCTTGCCGCCTGCGCTGAAGCTCAAGGGAGGCACCGGCAAGTACATCTTCAAAAAAGCTCTCGAAACCGACCTGCCGCACGACGTGCTGTATCGGGCCAAGATGGGCTTCAGCGTGCCGCTGGCGGCATGGTTGCGTGGCCCACTCGCGCAGCGCACCCGCACGGCACTGCGCAACGGAGCCGTTGCCGAGTGTGGATATTTCGAGCCCTCCATGCTCGATCGACTGCTGCGCGAACATGCGGCCGGGCGGCACGATCACAGCACGACGCTGTGGAGCATGCTGATGCTGGATGCCTTTCTGCGCAACGCTCAGCAACCCGCTGCAGCGGCGTCTACCCGAGGGGCGGCGCACGGGGCCCCGGCCCCTGTGGCGTTGTCATGAGGCGCTGCACGTTGGTGTCCGGCATAGCGCGGTCCGACGCTGTCTGGACTCACAAGCTATCGTTTGAATCGGCCTGTCTCGACTGGCAGGTGCGGGCGGATGCATTTGTCCACGCGGGTGTGCACGCAGGCAGCATGGATCGGTGTGGCGCCTGCTTGGGCACCAAACATCCGCAGTGGGCAGCGGCATCGGCGGATGTCCCGGTATGAAGATCGCGTCCGTCAATCACGGTACTGACGAAGGCTTCATGCCATCAGCAGAAATGAAATCCGGTGCAGCCAGGAACAGTGTCAAAACCGATGCCGGGATGAATGCCAAACGCAGGATTCGTCTGCTGGTCTTCACCAGCCTGTATCCGAACGCCGAACAGCCGCACCACGGTGTGTTTGTCGAGGAACGGCTGCGCCATATGATCAGTTCCGGCCGGATCGCGGCGACCGTCATCGCGCCAGTCCCGTGGTTTCCATTCAGGCACCAGCGATTTGGCGCCTATGCGGCGTTCGCCCGTGTGCCAGAGCGTGAGGAGCGCTACGGCATCCAGATTCTGCATCCGCGCTATCCCGTGATTCCGAAAGTGGGCATGAACATCGCGCCGTTGCTCATGTACCGTGCGTTGCTGCCGATATTGCGAAAATGGGTAGCCAGGAGAGATGACTTCGATTTGATCGATGCGCACTATTTCTACCCCGATGGCGTCGTCGCGAGCAGGCTCGGCATGGCGGTGAACAAGCCGGTGGTGATCACCGCGCGCGGCACCGACGTGAATGTCATTGCGCACTATCGTCTGCCAGGAAGGCAGATCAGGTGGGCCGCAGTACACGCTGCCGCCGTGGCGACCGTGTCGGGGGCATTGAAGGGTGGACTTGCAGCCTTGGGCCTGGACCCAGAAAAGATCACGGTCTTGCGCAACGGAGTTGATCTTGAGTGGTTTGGGCCGAGGGACCGTGCCGCCATTCGCATCAAACGGGGTCTGTCCGGCCCAATCTGGTTGACCGTAAGTCACCTGAACGAGCACAAGGGCGTGCATATTGTCATTGAAGCCTTGGCGCAGGTCCCGGACACCACGCTGTTGATCGCGGGCGACGGACCGGACGGACCCAAACTGCGTGGCCTGGTGGAACGGCTTGGCTTGGGCGCGCGCGTGCAGTTCCTTGGCGTCATCCGCCGTGATGAGCTCTGTGAGTACTACAACGCCGCAGACGTGATGCTGCTCGCGTCAGCCGGCGAAGGCATGCCAAACGTGGTCCTGGAGTCCTTGGCCTGCGGCACGCCTGTGGTGGTCGCACCCTTCGACGGCATCACGGAATTGGTGAGTACGCCAGAAGCGGGGGAGGTCGCTGCGCAGCGTAGCGCCGAAGCCATTGCTTCGGCATGGTTCCGGTTGCGGAACCGGTCACCGCAGCGTGCTGCAACGCGCAGTTTTGCGGAGCAGCTGGGATGGCAGCCGGTAGTGGATGCGCAGTGCGAGCTTTATGAGCGTGTGCTCGCTGCTCGCGCGCCGATCGCAAAGCCGGGAATAGAAGCATGAGTGACACGCCGAACGCCGTGCGGCACCTGCCTTCCCGTTTTGCAGGCGAGCGCGCCTGGCAGGCCTGCGCTGCTGGCGCTCATGTGGGCCATGTCGCTGTGTTCGATCGTGCCGAATACAGCGCGGAGAAGAGCTGATGGCGGCTGCCGTGCCTGCGGTGGTGGTTGGTGCCGGCGCCAATGGTTTGGGCGTAGCCCGCAGCCTGGCGCGTGAGGACGTGCGGGTGTGGTTGCTCGATTCCGACATGCGGCGTCCGGAGATGCACACCCGCGCTGCAACTCCCGTGGCAGCGCGTTCCCTGCATGGCGAAACATTGATTGACGAACTCGTACGCCTGGCGGCGGCACGATTCTCCGGCTCACGCCCGGTGTTGTTCCTGACCCAAGAGGAGAGCGTCAAGACGGTCTCGCATCATCGTGATCGCCTATCGGCGCTCTACCACCTCAGCCTGCCGACCGTGGACGTGGTGGATACCTTGCTGCACAAACAAGGTTTCCAGCGGCTCGCCGAACAACTCGGCAGTCCCATTCCGCCGCTGGTGCACGTGCGCACGCTCGCGGACCTTCCCGCGATCAGGAGGCTGCGCTACCCGGTGGTGATCAAACCGGGCGAGCGCAACCCGGAGTATTCCAAGCATTTCAGGAAGGCTTGCCGTGCGGAAAACGTGGAAGACGCGGACGCTCTGCTTCGCGGCATTCTGGCGGTGATGGCGGACGTCGTGGTGCAGGAGTGGATCGAGGGGCCAGACGCGAACATCTATTTCTGCCTGCAGTACGTCGGCAGTCAAGGGCAAATTGGCGCGTCATTCACCGGCCGCAAGATCCGCTCTTGGCCACCCCAGGTCGGCGGTACGGCGAGTTGTGCACCAGCACCGGAAGTCCATGAGGAACTTTCCGCCATGACCCGACGATTCTTCCAGGCCGTGGGCGTGATCGGCATGGCCAGCATGGAATACAAGCGCGACGCGCGCACCGGCGAATTCCGGATGGTGGAGCCCACCATTGGTCGAACCGATTATCAGGAAGAAGTGGCCACCCTGAACGGCGTCAACCTGCCGTACGCGGCCTATTGTTCCGAGCTGGACCGGCCTTTCCAGGCAGCAGCTGTGACGAAGCGGCCAGTTGTATGGCGTGTACGGTCCGAGGATGTGCAGTCCGCAGTCGCACAAGGGCAACGGCTCAGGCAGGGCTATCCGCAACGTGCCTGCGTGACCGATGCCCTATGGCGCTGGTCTGATCCTCTACCGTGCCTGGTACGCAGCATACGTCGTGCGCGGCATGCACTGCACACCCGAACTTCCAGGATGACCGCAGAAGCACGCGCGGCCGTGGGCAAGCCATGAGCGTCGTCGCCAGACTTCTGTCCCGGCGGTTGCCGCAGCCGGCAGCTGACGCGCGTCGCGCACTGCAGGCTGCGGCAGAATGGTTGACACGCGCCCAGGACGTCACTGGTTGCGGCGGCGTCAGCGCCTATTACGATGCCACAGAGCGCAAATGGGCAAGTGCCTACCCGGAAACCACTGGCTACATCATTCCGACCTTCTTGCACTACGCGGATTTTTCTGGCCACAACGAATACCGCGAACGCGCGATCCGTATGGCAGAGTGGGAATCAAGAATCCAGCTTCCCGATGGTGGCGTGCGCGCCGGCACATTGGATGCGGCCCAGGTCGTGCCGACGATCTTCAACACCGGGCAGGTGTTGTTCGGCTGGCTGGGGGCGTGGCAGCAGACCCAGGATGCGCGCTTCCGGGATTCGCTGGTGCGCGCAGCAGATTGGCTGGTGGGCGCCCAGGATCCGGACGGTGCCTGGCGACGGTTTGCCTCTCCCTTCGCCGCTCATACTTTGAATACCTACAACACGCGCGTGGCCTACGCGTTGGCCAAGGCCGGCCATGCGCTCGAAGATCAGCGGTACTTGGATGCGGCGATGCGTAACGTAGAGTGGGCGCTAACGCAGATGCGCCCGAACGGGTGGCTGCGGAACAATGACCTGGAGGACAATGACCGACCGCTCACGCATACCATCGCGTACGCCGTTCGCGGGATCCTGGAAGTTGGGTTGATCGTCGCCAACAGCAGCTTTGTAAATGCCGCTGCCCGCATCGCGCGAGCCGTAGCGCATACCCAACGCCGCGATGGAGCCTTGCCCGGGCGACTGGATTCCGAGTGGCGGCCAGCGAGCCGTTGGGCCTGCGTGACTGGCAATGCGCAAATGGCCATCATCTGGCAGCGTCTGGCCAGTGAGACCGGCGACGGGTCCTGGAGACTAGCGGCGGAGAGCGCCAATCGCTTCAATCTCTCGACCCAGGATTTGACAGCCGCCGACGCGGGCGTGCGTGGCGGCATCCCCGGCTCGCATCCGCTGAAGGGCGCGTACATGAAGAACCGTTACCCGAACTGGGCAGCCAAGTTCTTCATGGACGCGCTCATGCTGCAACTGGCGGCGGATCGGCAATATGCGTGACATCGCCCTTACATTGTTCGTCTTCGGCCTGATTCCCTACATTTTGATGCGCCCATATGTGGGCCTGCTGGTGTGGTCATGGTTCGGCTACATGAACCCGCACCGCCTCTGTTATGGCTTTGCCTACAGCTTTCCATGGGTGCAGGTCGTTGCGATCCTGACATTTGTCAGTATCTTTCTCAACAAGGAGATGAGACGGATACCGAAATCGCCAGTCAGTATCCTGATGATACTTTTCTTTGTGTGGACTACGTTCACTACGTTCTTCGCTGCAGAAACAGATTCTGCATGGCAACATTGGAATGAATTCAGCAAGACATTGATTATGGTGTGGGTTACGCTGATACTGGTGAATGATCGGCGGCGAATGCACATGCTTGTATGGCTGATTGTGGTATCTCTCGGATTTTATGGTTTGAAGGGTGGACTATTTACTATACTGAGAGGTGGTACGCAAACGGTATTCGGGCCGGCAGGGAGCTTCATCGCCGACAACAACGATTTGGCCCAGGCACTCTGCATGGTCCTGCCGCTCATGCAGTATTTGCGGCTGCACTCACAGGGCAGACTGGTCCGGGTCGGCGTAGGGCTGAGCATGCTTGTTACTGGCGTGGCGATTCTTGGGACCTATTCGCGTGGTGGCCTTGTTGCTTTGGCGGTAGTGAGTGGCGTTCTATTCCTGAAAAGCCGCAGGCGCATTGCCTTGATCGTTGTCTTTGCGGCGCTGGGCTACGTGGGGTACCACTTCATGCCTGCTCCATGGCTTGAACGAATGGACACCCTGCAGCATGCGAGGCAGGTGAATACGTTGCAAACCCGGATTCAATCATGGGAGTTTGCTACAAATGTCGCCCTCCATCATCCCGTAGTCGGCGGCGGATTTGATGTCTATAAAAGTGCTTCCATGTGGAGAAACTATGGTCCGGAGGGCGCCCAATCCCGCGCAATACACAGCATATATTTTCGTGTACTTGGTGAGCATGGATTTCCGGGTTTGGTACTTTTCCTCGGGCTATTGTTCGCGAGCTGGAGAAGTTGTGCCCGGATAAGGAAAATGACACGTCACTCTCTGGAACAGAGGTGGGCTTACGATCTGTCTTCCATGTTGCAGGTCAGCTTGATTGCCTTTATGACCGCTGGTTTGGCGACGACGTCAAGCTATTTCGATCTTTCCTATCAGCTGATGGCGATGTGTTTGCTGTTGGCAATCATTACTAGTGATCAAAAGGCAAAGTCTTTGGTTCGTGAAAATGCGGCACCAGCGTTGTCGGTGGCCAGTGGGCAGAAAGAAGTGGCTGCATACCAATGATAGATTCGGTAGACGGCCTTATGCCTAAGAAGGTGCTTATGGTCGCATTTCACCTGCCACCTTCGGCTGCCAGTAGTGGTCACCTGCGCCCGCTGGGATTTGCGAGGTATCTGCCTTCATTTGGTTGGTCATCAATAGGATTGTCTGCCAGTGTACGTGCATACTCCCATACTGACCCGACCAGCGAGAGTCTTATTCCGGAAAATTTCCCGGTGCATCGCGCGTTCGCGCTGGATGCACGACGGCATTTTGGAATCCGGGGAAAATACCCCCCCATCCTGGCCCAGCCTGATCGGTGGGCAGCTTGGTGGCCGGCAGCAGTGTATGTCGGGCTCCGCCTTATTCGCCGCCACAAGGTGCAGGCAATCTGGTCCACCTACCCGATCATGACCGCACATTGTGTGGCGCACACCTTGAGCCGGCTGTCCGGGCTACCGTGGATTGCGGACTTCAGGGATCCTGTCACCAGCTCTGTTGCTGAGCGGGACAGGCTCACGGGATCAACACAAATCCGCTGGGAACGTCGGGTCCTAGCCCGGGCAAACTATTCCGTGTTTACGACACAGGGTGCCATGCGGTCTTACGCCGAGCGCTACCCGAAGGCTTACAGCGAAGGCCGCTTGAAGGTCATTTCGAATGGGTTTGATGAGAGAGACTTCGCCGAGCTGCCAGCATACCGATCCCCCGCGGGTGGGCGTCCCTTGCATCTGGTACACGCTGGTGTCCTGTATCCATCAGGTCGCAGTCCGCTTCCCTTCTTTGAGGCTTTGGCGAAGCTCCGGCATTCCGGGTTTCTGGCCGCACATGAGATCAAGGTGACGCTGCGTGCCAGCGGTTCCGAGAGACAGTTTGGCGCTGAGCTCGACCGTCTGGGTCTCAGGGAGGTGGTCGACTTGGCACCGAGCGCGCCCTATCGCGAAGCATTGGCGGAACAGGCCCAGGCTGACGCGCTGCTGCTCTTCCAGGGAGATCAATACGACGACCAGATACCAGCCAAGCTATATGAGTATCTCCGGATTGGTCGGCCGATTTTCGCACTGGTGGGAGAGCGGGGAGATACGGCGGCCGTGTTACGTGAAGCTGGTGGTGCGGAAGTGGTGCCGATTGAGGATGCAGCACGCATTGAGCAGGGGTTCGCGCGATTTGTGACATCCTTGGCCAATGGGGCGACCATTCAGGCACGCCGATGTGACATCGAAAAATGGTCGCGTCGTCGGGGGGCTGTGGAGCTCGCACAGTTGCTTGACCATATGGTGGATCGAGCTGATTCAAACCCAGCAGAAGATGGCAATGAACGATAACTCAAAGCAGGCCGTTGATCGGCCAGGCAATATATGATGTTCCATTCCATATGCCATGATTAAGATCTGCCATCTGGCCTCAAACCACGAGGGGCTTGACACCCGCATCGTGCTCAAGGAGTGTGTGTCGCTGGCGTCCGCCGGCTATGACACGCACCTGGTCATCACGGCATCGGAGGCAGACGCGGCGAAAGCCGCTGCCAGTGGTGTCACGATTCATCCCCTGCCACAGCCGTCCAGTCGACTGGCGCGTATGTTCAGGCACACCTGGCACTGCTACCGAACCGCCAGTCGTGTCCAGGCTGCGGTCTATCATTTCCACGATCCTGAGTTGATCCCTTATGGGATGCTTTTCAGGTTGCGCGGTCGACACGTGATCTATGACGTACACGAAGATTATCCGCGGGATATTCTCGACAAGTATTGGCTGCCAAAGTGGATTCGCAAACCGGTTGCTGGCGCCGTCAGTGCGCTGGAATACATAGGCGCACGCTGGTTCTTCAGCGTCTCTGCGGCAACCCCAGTGATTGCACAGCGGTTTCGGAAAATCACATCCAAAGCTGTCAATATAAACAACTACCCTCGACCTTCCGAGCTGGTACCGCCGGAAACATCTGTGCGGAGAAAATTCCAGATTTGTTATGTTGGAAATATTACCCGCTTGCGCGGCTTGCGAGCTATTGTTGATGCGTTGCCACTGGTTTCGCAAGTCACGTTTATTTTGTGCGGTCAGTTTTCCGAGCCTGGTTTTGAGGCGGAACTGAGGTCCCTGCCCGGGTGGCGGCAAGTAAGGTTTCTCGGCAAGGTTGACCGAGAGCAGGCTCGGCAGGTAATGGCGGAGAGCATGGCCGGTGTGGTGACCTTTCTGCCGGTGCGCAGCCATCTTGACGCGCAGCCGAACAAGCTGTTCGAATACATGTCTGCCGAGCTGCCCGTGATTGCCTCGGATTTTCCGTTGTGGCGGGACATCGTCGCCGGCACCGGATCAGGAGTTTGTATCGATCCGCAATCGCCCGCGGCCATTGCCGCCGCGATTCGCCTGCTGCACGAGGACCCTGGGGGTGCCGAGAGCATGGGCAAGGCGGGTCGCAAGGCAGTACTGAACTTCTACAACTGGCCCATTGAGGCGGAAAAACTGGTGCAGCTTTACCAAGGATTGGCATGAAGATCGTTACCGTGCTCGGCGCGCGTCCTCAATTCATCAAGGCTTCCGTGGTGTCTGCAGAAATTGCAAGGCGGTCGATGATTGAGGAAATCGTGATCCATACCGGCCAGCATTTCGATTCAAACATGTCATCGGTATTCTTCGCCGAGCTGGGCATGACCGACCCCAGATATCACCTTGGGATTCATGGCGATCATCATGGCAGGATGACCGCACGCATGCTCGAAGGAATCGAGAAAATACTGCTGGAGGAGAGCCCTGATGCGCTCCTGGTGTACGGCGATACGAATTCCACGCTCGCAGGTACCCTGGCGGCCGTAAAGCTGCATATTCCGATCGCACACGTGGAAGCCGGCTTGCGATCGTTCAATATGCAGATGCCCGAGGAGATCAACCGTATCCTGACCGACCGCGTGTCGACTTGGTTGTTCGCGCCAACTGCCGCTGCGGTTGCCCATCTGCATCGGGAGGGACTCAACTCGGGAAGTATCCACGAAGTGGGTGATGTGATGTACGACGCAGCACTGCAGCACGGTGTTCGCGCCGAACAATCGGGGAACAACGGGACAGCTGGATTGGAGTTGCCGCCGAATGGTTATGTGCTGGTAACGGCTCATCGGGCGGAGAACACGGACGATGCGAGTCGTTTGCGAACAATTCTGGACGCCGTCATGCGGGTTGGCAGACAGATGCCGGTGTTGTGGCCGCTACATCCACGGACACGAAGGCTATTGCAAACGGAAGATCTGCTCGCGTTGGCGCAGCATCAGGTGAAAGTCGTGGAACCGTTGGGCTATCTGGAAATGGTCTCCGTCGAGCGACATGCGGCAGTGATCGCGACGGACTCGGGTGGTGTCCAGAAGGAGGCGTTTTTCCACGGCGTGCCATGCGTCACCTTGCGCGACGAGACGGAATGGGTCGAACTGGTTAGCGCTGGATGGAATCGGCTGGCGCCGCCAACCGACGCAGAGACGGTAGCCAATGCGATCCTCGCGGCTTGTGGCAGCCGTGGTGCGCCAGTGGCGCCATATGGAGATGGTCATGCGGCCGAAAAGATTGTTGCCTGCCTGGCCTCGCTGCCTTCGGTTTGAGCGCAGAACCCTCCCATCATCGGCCATGCCCGAAATGGTCTTTGGTTTATCGGAATCCGATGCGACCGCGAGGTGAAATGCGCGCTCAAGTGGCCTGGCCAGGCCTCCTCGCACCGATCTCGCCTGCTACTCGGCACCGGTGCGATGCTAATCGGGTTTCATGATAATCTGGTCGGGACGTTCAGTCGTATAGTGACCTCGTTCGATATCGCGTAGTTCGGGACCGGGGCCTTGAAGGTGGAAACGGATTCGACGCTTTCAAGAGATTTCCCCATTTGGCTGTTGAAATTGACGTGATCAGAAAATGAAAAACTTTGGACTAATCGGTGTGGCGGGCTATATCGCACCGCGCCACATGCAGGCGATCAAGGACACCGGCAACAACTTGGTGGCGGCGCTGGATCCCAACGACTCCGTTGGTGTGATCGACAGCTACTTCCCGGAAGCGGACTTCTTCACTGAATTTGAGAGATTCGACCGGCATGTCGACAAGTTGCGCCGTTCCCATCACGGCAACAAGCTGGACTTCGTCTCCATATGTTCACCCAACTATCTGCACGATTCACATATGCGCTTCGGCTTGCGATCCGGCTGCGATGTCATCTGCGAAAAGCCATTGGTGCTGAATCCGTGGAATATTGACGGTATCAAGGAGATTGAGCGTGACAGCGGGCACCATATCAGTACCATTTTGCAGCTGCGCGTGCATCCATCCATTATCTCTTTACGTGAAAAAATACGTCAGAGTGCTGGTGGTACACGGCATGAAGTAGACCTTAGCTACATAACTGCGCGAGGTCACTGGTATTTGCGCTCATGGAAGGGCGAAATAAAGAAATCAGGCGGTATTGCAACGAATATCGGCGTGCATTTTTTTGACATGTTGCATTTTATTTTCGGAGATCTTCAAGTCAACGTTGTACATCACAACGAAGAAACCAAGGCGGCGGGGTACCTGGAGTACGAGCATGCCCGGGTGCGGTGGTTCTTGTCCGTCGATATCGATGATGTACCCATGGCTGAGCGGGCGGCGGGAAAGCGCACGTATCGCTCGATCACCGTGGATGGTGAGGAGATCGAGTTTTCCGGAGGTTTCGCGGATTTGCACACGCGGTCATATGAACGGATCCTCGCTGGACAGGGTTACGGCTTGGAGGAGAATCGCACTGCCATCACCGCGGTGGCAACTATTCGCAACGCCAAACCTATAGGGTTGAAAGGAGATTATCATCCCTTCCTGAACAGAATCGCGCGTTGAGGAGATATCGTGGGGTATTTCGTTCATCCTACTGCCATTATTGATGAAGGCGCCCGTATTGGCGACGGGTCCCGGGTATGGCACTTTGTCCATGTCTGTGAAGGTGCGTGTATAGGTGCGGGCGTTTCATTGGGACAGAATGTATTCGTTGGCAACCAAGTAATAATTGGTGACCACTGCAAGATTCAGAACAATGTCTCGGTATACGACAACGTCACACTGGAAGAAGGGGTGTTCTGCGGCCCTAGCATGGTGTTTACAAATGTCTATAATCCACGCTCCTTGGTTGAACGCAAAAACGAATATCGGGATACCCTTGTAAAGAAGGGCGCGACTCTCGGGGCGAACTGTACGATCATTTGTGGCGTCACAATTGGTGCTTTTGCGTTCGTGGGCGCCGGCGCCGTAGTTACACGGGACGTGCCTGACTATGCGCTGATGGTTGGCACGCCGGCTCGCCAGATCGGCTGGATGAGCGAGTTTGGTGAACGACTGGCACTTCCGCTCGAAGGGGATGGGCAAGCAGTCTGTGTCCATACCAAGACGCGCTACGTGTTGACTGCCGGTGTCGTGGCTAAATTGGAGTCTGCGGATGATTGAGTTTGTGGATTTGCAGGCCCAGCGGAACCGTATCAAAGTCGAAATTGATACGGCCATCCAGCGCGTATTGGCGCATGGTCATTTTATCCTGGGGCCTGAAGTGACCGAGTTGGAGCGCAAGCTCGAAGCCTACACAGGCGCCAGCCATTGCATCTCCGTTGCCAACGGAACCGACGCACTGCAAATTGCCCAGATGGCGCTCGGGGTCGGACCGGGCGACGAGGTCATCATGCCGGGCTTTACCTATATTGCCACGGCAGAAACCACCGCGATACTGGGCGCCAGCCCCATCTATGTGGACATTGATCCGCACACCTACAACCTCGATGCCGCACTGCTGGAATCGGCGATCACACCCCGGACCAAAGCTATTATTGCCGTCTCGCTCTTCGGGCAATGTGCCGACTTCGATACCATTAATGCCATTGCTTCGCGGCATGGCATTCCGGTTATCGAAGATGCGGCGCAAAGCTTTGGCGCGAGCTACAAGGGACGCAAGAGCTGCAACCTTTCCAGTATAGCCTGCACAAGCTTCTTTCCGAGCAAACCACTTGGTTGTTATGGCGACGGTGGCGCCATTTTCACCGCTGATGGCGAGCTTGCGAAAAGCATGCGGCAGATTGCCCGGCACGGTCAGGACCGCCGCTATCATCACGTACGCGTGGGCGTGAACAGCCGACTGGATACGTTGCAGGCTGCAATATTGCTGGTGAAGACGACGATACTGGACGACGAAATCGCGGCACGCCAGAAGGTGGCGGCTGTCTACAGCCGCCTGTTGAGCGCTGCTGGTGTGAGCGTGCTGCCGCAGGTGAACGCGTACAACGAGAGCGCGTGGGCGCAATACACCATACAGGTCGAAAATCGCGACGTGGTGCAGGCGCGACTTGCGGCGGCTGGGATTCCCACCGCCGTACATTACCCGATACCGTTGAATCGACAGCCAGCCGTCGCATCGGGGGTTGAGCTGCCGGTTGGCGATGCGGTGGCCGGATGCGTCCTCAGTTTGCCCATGCATCCGTATTTGATCGAACACAGCCAAGTATCCGTTGCAGAGCATCTCGGAGCCGCGCTGCATGTGCCTGCGTGATGCGCGCGACGCGCCCCTCAACTGCCAGCGTTTTGCGGCGCTTTGTCAATCATGCCGGCATTGGTCATATTTGATTGCGAACTGCAGCCGGGAAGCCCAGCCATGCTGGAGTTGCCCAAACCCGTGGGCCAAGATGGCCACATCGTGACATTACCCAAAGTGGCATAGGACGTTGAGCTGCGAGGAGTGCTGGTGCTGAATGCATTGTCCGTTTTCCTTTCCGGCGGTGATCCGGAAGGACAAGCTCGTGCCGCAGGCTCATTTGTTCGTCAGGGCTTCGTTCCGGCTGTGCACCTTGACTGGAACGGGGGACGGCTCAACGCCTGGGCGCATCCTGCCCAACGACACGTCGAAAACTGCAGTATCGAGACGCCGGTGGGGAGCGCGTGCTGCGTCGGGCCATTGTGGTATCGGGGTAGGTTTGGCAGACAGGCGCTGGCGTTGCTGCTCGATGAAATTCACGCGACTGGGCGCATGGACGAGTCTGCGTTGCGTGGCAACTTTGCGCTCTATCTGAATGTGGACGACCACATTTGGCTGCTTAACGATGCGCTTGGGTTCGTTCGAATTTACGTGAGCGCGGACGGTTGTTTCTTCAGTACAAGTTGGCTCGCTGCCTGCGCCTATCTGGAAAGCGTTGAACTCGATGAGGCGTCGGCCATAGAGTATGTGCTCGTGGGTGCGGCACATTCCCGTCACTCCGTGGCGCACAATGTGAATCTGCTGCCGCTGGGTCAGGCCTTTGATTTGAGCCGTCGCTGCATGTGGCAGCGCTTCCCGTCCGGACTCGCTGCCGACGGCCGGGACTTCGACTCTCTCGACGAGGCCGTCGACGCGGTCGCCGGGCATTTGCGCGATGTGTCTGCTGAAGTGGCGCAGGCCTTTCCGGGTCGGGTCAACGTGGCACTATCGGGCGGCTTCGATTCACGCTCGATAGTCGCCGGCCTGCTTGCAGTTGGCGAGCGTCCACAGCTGTTTGTGTACGGTGCGGCGGACTCCACCGACGTACTCGTCGCGGGGGTTGCGGCAAGTTCGGCAGAATTGCCGATTGATATCATCGACAAAGGTGTCATGGGTCGCGACTTGCCGGCGCCGAACATCGAATCACTCGAACAAAGCGCATTGTTCTTTGATGGCCTTCCCAGTGATGGGATATACGATTCGGGCGCTGACCGACAGACGCGACTGCAGCAGAATTCAGACGGACATATCGCCCTGAATGGCGGCGGCGGGGAAATCTTCCGCAGCTTTTTTCATCTTCCCGACCGCCATTTCACGGCCGTCGATATCGTGCGTTCCTTCTATCGTGGATTCAGCCCGCGAGTGTTTCGCCGCGTGCATGGGTTGTCTGATTACGAAAAGCGCCTCGCGGCCTCCATGCGGGAAGTCCTGGGTGTAGCCGTGGTCGCCGACGTTCGCTTGACACGTCCACAGGTCGAGCTTCTCTATCCGCTCTTTCGTTGCCACTACTGGATGGCGGTGAACAACAGTGTGGCGGTGCGTCACGGTTACTACGCCACGCCACTGGTGGACCTGGAGTCGACGCGTATGGCCCAGCGCCTGCCGCTGCGGTGCAAAAGCGCAGGTGGCTTCCAGAGCCAACTGATCTCTGCACTCCATCCGGGCATCGCCTCGCAGCCCTCGGCGTATGGCTTCAGCTTTAGCGACGGGCCCGATTGGAAGGCAAAGGTGGCCGAACGATTGGCCTGTGCACGCCCGGTACGCCTGCGTCCGCTGATCAATGCCGCACGTCGACAGCTGCGCAACGTTCGCGTCGCACCTGTCACGCTCCAACGCTACCGGGACGTGCTGCCGGGTGAGTGGCGCCTGGATCCACTGCTCGATCTGGAGCAGTTGCCAGATGATGGTGCCTTGGGGCGCGCTCTTGCTGTGGAAGTGGTGTGGCGACGTCTATTTCAGTAGAAATTTCACCGCGCAGGTCGGCGCTTGGCGAGAAGGCTTCGCGTATCCGGATTGGGGTACTCATGCGGCAAAGCGCCGTTTGCCTTTTCAGGCCAATCAAGGCTCCTTGCCAAGCTGCGGAACGGTGATCGATCACGTACATCGGGCTTGGGCGAGGCATACCACCAGCCCCGACCACGTGTACCATCTGTGTCTACCCCGGTCCGCAACTCTGCTGCCGCGTCGATGGATCGGTACCACCGGCTTTCCCACGTTGAACCAGGTTTGTCCGTAAACAGGCAGCTGATACCTCTCCCCCCGGGTGGTCGAAAACGCATATGTCCGATGCAACCCAAAGCCAAATCAGAACCCTTCTGACACCGCGTAGCCAACATGATTCCAGCCAATAAATTCCTGGGTTCACCGATCGATCAAATAACACCACAGGCGGAGGAGGAATTCTTTACCTCACTGAGGCTTCGGAACGGAACTTACAAAACGACGTTCCAAAGACGCTTTTCCGAGGTCAATAGTGCACTTCAAAAATTCCTTCAGTCCGGGGCTGTGACTGTTGACAGCGTCCTGGATGTCGGCATTTCTTCTGGCAGCAATACATTGGAGCTCTACCAGGAATTGGATTCTGCTGGTTATAGAAGCAAGATTGTTGGAACCGATTTGATGCTCGACGCTTGGCTTGTCCGCGTTTTCCCTGGTTGTTATGCGTTGGTGGATGAGACCGCTTATCCACTGCGATATGACATTTTCAATCGAAGCATGAAACCATGGGTAATCAGCAAGGATTACCGGAATGGGTTCTTTGTTTTCCGCAAGTGTATCAACCTCGCGCTGGGACATCGTGCGGAGCGAATGATGCGTAGTCCAAGTTCCGCCACCGTACGAAAAGTTGAACTCGTTACGCCTAGGCTTGGCGAATATACCGATATCAGTGTTCAAAAGGATAATATCACTGAATATAACCATGAATTCAAGGACAGGTTCACTTTTATCAGGGCCGCAAACGTGTTGAACAAGAGCTATTTCTCTGATGAAGAACTCAGGTCGATAATAGCCAACGTAAGGCGATACACTATGAAGCCGCGAAGTGCGCTTCTGGTTCTGCGCACCCACGAGGACGGTACCAATCACGGGACCTTGTTCAGTATTGACGAAACTGCGGGATGCAAGATCCTACAGCGCTTCGGCCAGGGCTCTGAAATCGAGAATATTGTATTCGAATGCATGGGTAGGCCTTGACGTGAACCATCTGGGGATTCCCTGTGTGGTTCAGTGCTGCGTGTGAACCATTATTGACACCGATATGGCTGGCGAGCCACTTCATCCCTGACTGGTGGCCATTCATGGGCCGGTGCTAAGGTGAATTCACGTCGGTGTATCGTGTCATCCATATCCATTTTCCAGGAGGCTGTGCGATGTACGGACCGTTCCCGCTTTCGCGTCGCCGTTTTGTTCGTGCCGCCATGGGCTTGCTGGGCCTCGCCACTGTAGTGCCGTTGCGGCGAGCGTTTGCCGGTGCGCCGACGCCGGCGCCCGGCGATGGTGGCGGGCATCTCGTCATTGTGAAGGTTGCCGACAAGGATCGTGTCTGGCGCGCCCAGGCGCACGTCGGAGATGACCCGAGGACTCCCGCCAAGGTTGTGCGATTCACCGACGCAGACGGCAATCCCCACCGTGGTTTGGAAGCATGGTTCTATGCCGATTGCGTGGAGGCAGGGGCAACGCGCCTCGACAATGCCTACGACTACATCAATTGCAAGTCGGTCGCCGTCACGTACGACGGCAAGAACGTACCGGTTCCGCGCAGCAGCAAACCAGATGGTACGTTCGATTTCTGGCGTGGCTGCCGATCGCCGGCAATCCGCTACGGAAAGCAGGTGGGCTGGAGTAAAGAGCGCATCGACTGGTCACTGCTGCCCAGCTACGCGCTCGACCCGCAAGTCCCTTGGGATGATTCCAAGATGGACTACAGTTTCAACGGCCATGGCAATTGCACGACGCGGACGATGGGGCAAGGTGGCTCACGGCCGGACATCGGCTACATGCCAACGTGGAACATGGCGTTCCTGTGCGATCCAAGCGATGCGACGTGGGCGGTGGTGCGTCGCACCGAGGATCACATCGGCGGTTGGGGCACAGTTTACTTCAGCGATCCCGACACCGGAGGCATCGTCGACATCCACAAGTACCCTGGCACGACGACACTTCCGCAGGCGCAGGTTCACAGCTACAAGAACAACGCACTCGTGCCCTACGCGGGAAGCTACGACGGCGACACGTTGATCCCAGTCAAAGACGGTCCGTACTCGTGGAGTACCACGAAATCGCCGCTGATACCGGACAGCGACCATCTCACTGGGTACGCCCTGCTTGCAGCAATGGTTACGGGCACTGCACGCGACCGCGACCATGCATCGTTTTGGGGCAACTACCCGTTGATTTGCGTCGGTCCGCAGTACACCGCATCGGGTGGTGTGGCGTCGGGTGCTCAGCGGCGGTTCGCCTGGTGCCTGCGCAACCTGTTCATGGCGTCGTACGTCAGTTCGGACCGCAAGTATTTCGCGGATGAGACGGCACGTAACCTGCCGATCGCCATGGCCAATGCAAAGAGTCCATTCGGGATTTATGACGTGAGCGCGACATATCCTCGAAATGCCAAGGACGCCGGAGGGTATCGCGGCATGGCGACGTGGCAGCAGTTTTACCTGATGACGACACTGGATGCCGTGTCTTATAAAAACAAGGAATGGGCACCGTTCGCTCAGTTCCTGGCAAAGTTCATCGTGACTTGGTACAAGTACCCATTCTCCTTGGTGCAGACCGTCTATTTCCTGATGGTATTCAAACCGGACGGCAGTCGCATGACCGATTTTGTGGAAATGACCCGTATGTCGTTGACACAAAACCTCTTCAGCGACAAGGATGCCAATGCTGTCGTGACAGCTACCACGGTCAAGGACGCCTTTACAGCTGTGCGAAGACATTTCACCCAACCCGATGGCACGATCAAGTGGGATGGAAAATATGCCAATGGGGTAGCGGATTATTTGGGAGTGGTTCACGCGGACGATGCTTATCCGGCGATGGCGGGGGCGGCGACCGTGTGCGCCGCGAACACCGGGATCGCTGGCACGGCCGAGGCGTTGGCGTATTGGCGGGCGCTGCCGACGAAGCCAAACTTCAGCCATGACGGAAAGCTCAACTTCAAGCCGCGCAAAGCATAGACCGACGGCTCGGCCGGCAGCACAGGCTCTCCGTCGCGCTACGCAGTATTCAAGTGCGTCATCAAGCCTTGGGCAGCCAGCCAGTGATAACCGGAACGGCTACCTGCTCTTTGGAAATGCGTCAATATGTTGCTCGGACCTCGTTGCAGGGAGCCGATGGCCAAGGTCGACCTGACGAGTATGCGAAGGGCTGGGCTGGTTGCCCGTTGTCACACAATATAAGGCGGCATCTTGCAAAACCGAAGGCGACGCCGTGCTTCATCTGCACGTATATGTGCTGCATCAAGCAGGGGCGTTGTCCGACGTTGAAAGAAATGAAGGTTGTAGACGTAATTAGTGCTTTGACTCTGGGATCGAGAGTCTTGTAGTTGAGTGGATACGCGAATCGCAAAATGGCTCCACAGCCAATGCGAGACTTTATTGGTCCGACCCTTGTGCACGAAGGCCATTCGGACCGGCGTCGGGGCTCTCAGATCATCAAAATGGAAGTATTGACGGGCGAATGTTGAAATGTCTGCCAAGAATTTGAGCCTGAGGAGATCCTTGTTCTTCTCTTTTGCAGAAAAATACACCTCGTTTGTATTCGCCGTGGCGTCAATCGCCATCGTGAGCCGACTGCTTACGCCGGAAGAGATCGGCATTTACTCAGTTGCTGTCGGCCTGACGACGCTGGCCAACACGCTGCGAACCTTTGGTGTCAGCAGTTACCTGGTCCAGGCAATTCATTTAACCGAGGATATGATCCGCACTTCATTCACGATCAACCTCATCATTGCCTGGGTGCTCGCGTTGACTCTGTTTGCCACCAGTTGGCAGGTAGGCATTTTCTTCCACGATGCCGGTGTCGGGCATGTCATGCGCGTGCAAAGCGGGTCGTTCGTCCTCGTCCCGTTTGGGATCACGGCGATGGCGTTGTTGAAGCGGAATATGGAGTTCGGCACGCTGTACAAGATCAATGTCAGCTCGAGTATCGTGAACAGTTGCACGACCGTGGGCTTGGCGTTTGCCGGCTTTGGCTATATGAGCATGGCTTGGGCGTCGCTCGCCGGCATGCTTGTCATGGTGCTCGGTTGCGTCGTTTGGGGCCACGAGTACAGGGCACGGGGGGTAGGCTTGTCCGGGTGGCGGGACATCCTGTCGTTTGGAGCCAAGATGACAGCCACGGATATCGCAGTCGACTTGGGACAACAGTCGGCGAACATCGTGGTTGGCAAGATGCTTGGACTGGCGGCCGCAGGGTTCTATTCACGGGGTTACGGACCCGTCAACATGTTCCGGGAGAAGGTTGTGGCCGCTGTAAAGGCAGTCACGTTTCCTGCATTCGCTGCCGAGCATCGTGAACGGGCCATGGCACCGCAGTTGTTTCTGCAGGCACTCGTCTACCTCACCGGCATCAGTTGGCCGTTCTTCGCATTCTCCGCGTTGATGGCATTTCCGATGATACGCATCATGTTCGGAGATCAATGGGATGCTGCCGTTCCGTTGATGCGCTGGTTGTGTGGGGCGGCTATCGTAGGAACGCTTATTTACCTGTGCAATTCGTTTTTTGTCGCGGTCGGAAGGGTGGGGCCGGCAGCTGTCGTCGAAGTCCAGTACCAGCTCGCGGCCTTGGCGCTCGCGATCGCGGCAGGTTTCTTCAGTGTCGAGGCAGTGGCTGCGTCGCAGGTGCTTGTCTATGTCATTGCCGCTGCGCTTTATTACCGCAAGATGCGCGACTTTGATGCACTCGCGCTCGGGAAGTTCGCCCGTGCACTGATGCCGAGCGCCGCGGTTACCCTGACAACCAGCATCGTGCCGACTGCGGTGGTGCTTTGGCCGGGTCTCCTCAGCGGGCACTTGATTCCCGCCTTTGTCGTTGCGGTTCTGGGCGCCGGCATGGGGTGGATTGCTGGAATTGCTCTCGTAAAACACCCGTTGCTGGGGGAGTTACGCCTGACAGCATCGCGTTTTCGTGGCAATCGTGACAGCTTGCGTAATGCCTAGGTTTGGTTCGACGTGAGTGATGAACTGATATACGCTGCCAGATTCCTACAATCCAAGGTGGCACATGATTTCTGCTTTAAAAAAAGCTGGGTCACAGCCGAACATGAGTAATGTCCGCCACTATGCATAATGACACGTGCCAATCCCCTGACGCTGCGAGGCTGGCTCTGTACGGAGCCGAACCAGACCCCCAAATTTCACCTGGACCGATCGACACCTTTGTGCGCTTCCTGAAACGCGCCCATGCCTTCAAGCGCGATGCCAAAGGCTTCCTGGCTGGTGACCTCACCGGTCTGGATTACCGGAATTACGTTTCGCGTTACACGATAAATCAAGGCGACCTTGCGATTGGCCAGTCCGTGAGGCGTTTCGTGCGCACACACGCTCCGGACGCCTCCGTTGAAATGATTCGATGGGGAGAGACCAAGCCCCAGGAAACGCCATGGTCAAACTTCATCATCGCGGGCAGCGGTTACATTATTTTCGATGCCAACGGACATGTTGGTCCTCGTCTGATGCAGGATATTGATTTCTTTAGACAAAATAGCATTCGCCCCATTCTGTTCGGTGTCGGCATCAACCAACCGAGTGCGATTGCGCAGAACGGCGGCATTGTCGACATTGCTCCGGCCATTGAAGCCAACCTGTGTGACCTACTGTCAATGGCCAAGGCCATCGCCGTACGCGACCCATTCACCCAAGCCACCTTTTCACGCTATACGGATAAGCGGGTGGAACTCATTGGCGATCCGGCGTTGCATTTCGGGCACCTCAACGGCATACGGCACGCAGCTCGGGCAGACTCGCGACGTCGGCGTCCTGTCATCGGTTTAAACCTGAACTTTCATGGGCCTTCTTCGACCAAGTTACTGCAAAGAAATCTTCCTGTCTTCGCCAAGGCAATCAAATCCATACGCGACGAGCATCATTGCGATTTTCGTTACTTTGTCCATTTCGACGCTTCGCTGGTCATACCCAAATTGCTTGCGTTGGAAGGGATTGAGATGGAAGTGATCCAGGGTAACCCTGAGGCGTTGACCCGGGGCTATGCTGGGCTTGATCTGCATATCGGCGGTATGCTTCATTCGTGTATCCTCGCCCATAGCGTGGACACGCCCGCCATAGCGCTGGCTTATGACATCAAGCACCGGGGCTTCCTGGAGCTCTTCGGGCTGGAAAGGAACTGTATACCCGCCGCTGACTTGACGGCATCTGCCCTGATCGAACGTGTACGCGGCATTCTTGCCGATCCTGCTCCGTACCAGGAGGCTATCTCAACCACGCGTGCCCACTTTGAGCGTATCACCCATGATTTCATCCGAATGAGCCTGTCGACTCCGTGATGTGTCCGCTACGCACTGGATTGATCCTGGTGGTTCGGCGGCGGCATTGGTTCGACTCCGTGTCCGGCCTCGACGTATGGTGGCCGGCGGCTAGTCGACGACAGTGCGCATGTCGGTTGGCCGGATAGGCCGACGGCTTTCGCGGCGCGTGTCGCAGCTGCAGTGCCATCCGTGAGGTACGCTGGCTGCGTTGTTGGTTGCCATTCTGAATGCCAATCTCATTCTGCGGTCGGTTACTGCCACGTTGGTGGATTAAAATAAAAGTCAAGTCATGGCTGCACTTCCGATGAGCCCAGCTGGTTGAATACATTTGATGTCGAGACTCAAATCTGCCGCCCGCACGATCCTTTACCAGTCAGGTCTATTGGGATTGGCACACCAAGTGCGAAACAAGAACACGTTGACCGTGTTCATGTTCCATCGTGTCTTGCCCGCGAATTCATCTGAGTACAATCGCGCCGAGCGGGAATATACGTTTTCCTGCAACGGCTTCGGCCAATGTCTCGATTTCCTCCGTACGCATTACAATATCATCGATCTGGATCGTCTCCAGGCGCATGCTGAGTGCATGGCGGGTCTGCCAGACAGGGCAGGCCTGATTACCTTCGATGACGGTTGGCGCGATACGTTGCTTTATGCGCTGCCTGAACTCAAAAAACGTCGGCTACCTGCGGTGCTCTTTCTGGCAACCGGCGTACTGGATTCTGCGGACGACCGCTGGTGGCAGGATGCACTCGTTGAGATAATCCAGTCACCAGGAAGTTTGGAGAAGTTGGAATCGTCTTTGAATATCCAGGTCGTCGAGAGTGAGAGCCGCAAAATGAGAATCTACCGGGTAACCGCCTCTGTCGGCGGAATGATGCCCGATGCGCGCCGAGCTTTCTTGCAATCGTGGAACGCCCACTCGGCGACAGGGCGACAGATGCTCTCTCGCGAGGAAGTACGCAACCTCGACCTGATTCGGGTCGCCGGTCATGGACATTCGCATATCCCGCTCACCGCGCTGCAAGATCCGCTTGTGGACTTGCAGCGTAGCCGTATCGTCTTGGGGGAGCTTGGGACCGAAGCAGATGTCATGTCATATCCTCATGGCGCGGTCAATGAAGACGTGCGCGCGCTGGCGCACCTTGCCGGATTCGCGATGTGCTTCAGCAGCGCTCCGGTATTGATGGATACGCGTGTCAAATGGGTCTCGGACATCGGCCGTATTCATGTACCTGAGAACTCCTGGACAACCGGATCATCAGGTATCGACCCGGCGAAATTGGCAACTTTTCTGTTCTTCCGGTCTCATTCGGCATGAATGCAATGAAGCTGGGCGTGAACCTCTTCATCAGAAAAATGGACGAACTGAGTCAGGCAGAGTCCCTAGCCTGGGATGATCTGCATACCTCAGAGACGGACCTCAATCAGGCTTTCCTGAGCCGCACGTACATCAATCAGGTGGCGCGCTTGAATCCCGGTGTCCGTATCCTTGTCGGCTACGATGACGGCGTACCGGTATTTTTTCTGCCACTTCAGCCAAGGCATGGGTTTGTTTCCCGGTTTGGCGTTTTTGAGCCTGCTGGCGATGTCATGACTGATTATTTTGGCGTCGTTGCGAAGCGCGGTACCCAACTATCTCCACCGCACCTCCTGGCGGCGACTCGTGGACGGATCAACGCCGTCTTGTTCACACATTTGGATCAGGCTCAGGCACGTTTTGGACTTAACGGCGATGAGCACCGGACCGGTCTACGCACGCGGCTCGGGCTGCCTGCGAGAGATTATTGGGCGCGCCTGCGTCACATTGACAAGAAGATCGTCACCGATACCGAACGGCGGGAGAAGAAGCTTCAGAATGAGGTTGGTCCGCTTCGTTTTGAATGGCAATCTTCGATACCGGACGTAGACCTGGCTTGGCTGATCGAGACCAAAAGGGCCCAGTACTCGAGGACAGGCAAGGTGCATGCGGCTCTGTTCCAGAAGGTCTACGTTGATCTGCTGACGCAGCTGTCACGCACACGGGAGGCAGGATGCAGCGGCATTCTTTCGGTGCTGCGGTGCGGCGATCAAATCGTTGCCGTTCATTTCGGCCTGCGATGCCGGGATGTGCTGCATGTCTGGTTCCCCGCCTACGACAAAAAATTTGCGAGTTATTCGCCGGGCAGAATCCTGCTCAAGCACATGTTCGCGGCCGCTCCGGACGAAGGCGTCGATGTATTTGACCGGGGCGAGGGCGATTCGCAGGCCAAGCGGGATTTCGCCAACGAGGAGCACCGTTATGCAAGGGGACTTTGGCTTGCGCCCGGATTACGCGGCCGGGCCGCCAGCCTGGCGATCAGTGTTGCCTGGCGTGTGGGAAGTCCGTGAACCGGTGGCTGACGATGTGCGCACTTCGGAAGATCGATGGCGTCCCACGCCATTCAACATCCCATTTGCACACGATGGCGGCGGTGCTACGAACGGTGTCTCAGCCTCGGCAACAGGTTGCGAACGGGCAGCAAGGCAATGTACGTCAGCGAGCGCGCGGGCCGGAAGCCGCCCCGCAGTGAGTTGAACATCGAGCGCAGCGCTACAACCGCCGATCCCCACCAAAAATGATTGTAGCCATGGTCGAATTCCGTCGAAGCAAGTCTGATGTTGAACTCACCTTGGTCGAGATTGGTTCCGTCCGGATTGGATAGACCCCAGCGCGAAACCGCTGTCTTCAGCATGATTGCCAAGTGATTGGGCTTGCCCAGGCGTCTCATTGCGCTCAATTCATGATTTCTGTACAGCGCGACGGTACCAGCAAGCGCATGCATCTCGAAAACACGAGACACCTTCAGCCAGAACAAATAGTCCTCGCCAATTCGCATGGATTCGTCGAAGCCACCGAGCTGTTCGAAGACCTCACGCCGGATCACGGCGGTATTCATGCCAACCAGTTGCCCCATCAGCAACCTCGTATAAATCCAGCCTGAGCGAGCCGGCTCATTTTCTGTCAGTGCGCGACAGTTCGCTGTAAGCGACGATGAAGGTGGAAATCGACCGGAGGCGTCACGTTCCCACCTTGCGAAAGCGCCGAACACGCAGCCAACTTGTGGATTTCTTTCGCAATAATCGACCTGTGCTGCCAGCTTGCCCGGAAACCAGATATCGTCGGCGTCCAGAAAGGCGAAGTACGCGCCTTTCGCCAGCGCCATGGCGATATTTCGCGCATGTGAAACACCCATGCCAGACAGCCGATGAACGGCTATTCGTCCATCCCATTTCTCGAGTTCTGAATACCGATAATCGTCAGATCCATCATCGATGATAAGGATTTCGAGATTCGAGTAGTCCTGTCCCAGGACACTGTCGATCGCCTCGTGAATATACTCGCGGCAATTGCGGACCGGGATGATGACTGAGACAAGCGGTAGAGGCATACGAAATATGTTCTGGATGTTGTGATCTGTTGAGTCTTCAGCAGGGCGTCCAAGCGGCTTCATGAAAGTATTGGCATGAGGCCAGGAATCGGTGATTTACGGCTCAAAGTGTTGCGGTAATGCGTGTGATGGGGCTGTGATCAACCGCCGCTTTGGCCTCTTGTGCATACCTCTCCGGCAGGAACCAACAACGACGTTCGTCCGGGGTGGTTGATCGCATCCTTTGGTTCGCTCTTGCTCATCGCTTCGACGCTGCCGCGCTTGGTCGCGATGCACCACAGTGTGACTGTACTTGGGGGCGCGTCTCTCGGCCCCCTGAAAGCCGGCATCGGCATACACCATCTTTTCCTGGCCGTGCAACAGCTTGTCCACTTCCATCACGGCGCCCACGTTGGCCGCCGCTGTCGTCACCGTGTGCACCAGCCCGGGTTCCACGCCCACGCCGGTCGGCTTCTTCATGGACTCGAAACTCAGCGAGGTGAACGGACGTTGCTTCATCGGCAATGTGCTTCCTGGCGGCCTGTCGCTATGATGCCGCAGACAGGGAGTAAATCAGAGCATCCCTGGGTGGACATACCTTTCGGGTTTGGTGCTCCATGCCGTAGTCTGTGGTGACCTGTCGAACGACCCTGCCGCTGCCTTGTAAGCAACCAAGGGCTTCGACGGCGCGGGTTCGCTCCGGCCGCCTAAAATCGGATGCCCGTCGAGACCGCAATGGAAATGGCGATACTTGTCCTGCAAATCGCGGCCTTGTGCCTGCTGGCTGCGGCCATCCTGCTCTGGGCACTGTATTTTCCGCACCCATCGCCACTGATACGACGCTGGCTGCCGCCGCGCAAGCGCTGGCCCGAAGCGCAAGTCCGCGTGTGGCTGAAGCGCGGGAAGTTTCAGCGTGCTTTTCTGCGCCATTTCTACAGTGATCCAGAGCGTGTGGCGCCTGCCGGCACCAGCATGGTAGCTCCGGCGGACGGACTGGTGACCAGTGCGGAAGTACGCGGAGACGTGCGCTATCTGGTTATCGCGCTGAGCTTCTGGGACATGCACGTGCAACGGAGCCCGCTGGCGGGGAAGGTGGTCAGCGTGGCGGCTCACGGTGACGATTTCATGGACGGCGAGGGACGGGAGTTTGCCTTCCTGCGTGAGAAGCACTGCCCAGTGCAAAAGCGCGTGGTCATTGCGACTGAGGCGGGGCAGATCGCCGTGCGCCTGATTACCAGCATCGCGGCACGCCGCATCGAGACCTGGGTGAGCGAGGGCGAGGACATCGGACGCGGCCAGAGGATCGGCAGGATATTGTTGGGCAGCACCGTGGTGCTGGAGCTGCCTGCGGCCACCAGGCTTTTGGTGCGTCCAGGTGAGCGTGTGTGGGCCGGGCAGACGCCTGTTGCAGAAGGCTTGGCTATTCGATGAATGACTTTTTTTCGGCATCCGGCCACCTGGATTGGGGGGTTTTTGCGCTTGTCGTGTTCACCGGCCTGTGGTTCCTGCTGTTCGATCTGGTCTGGCGATTGAGCAACGTCGGGATCGGCCGGCTCGTGGTTGCGATGTCGGTCGGCTGGGTTGTCGGGCTTGGGCTTGTCTGGTTGACGCTCTATCGGTGAGATCGTGCGGCAGCCATACGGTTCGTTGCCGCAGCCCTATACGGGGCGCACTCTTGCGTTGTCCGAGCAGCCATGACACGCCATGAAGCCGTGGTGCCGTCGACCCCACCCTCACAACAGTGGGTGGACCATGGTGTTTTGGTTCGTGACTGCTCCTGAAGTCAACCACGCCTTGGTCGACTGTGGATTGATGAGCAATTGACAGCGACGCCACTGGTTCCGTGCTGAATCAGCGGACTGTTACCCGCTTTCACACAAGTCCTTGGCACGATGGCCACGGACACAACAAGGGCCCGCCTCAATCCAGGCAAAGGTTTGAAATGACGATGCTCCGCGTTTGGCATGCACTGATCTATCTCGGCGACGGGGCAGTGCTGATGCCGTGCACCGCGCTGCTCTTTGCGTGGTTGGTCGTGGCCCCTGCCACCCGGCGCACGGCCTGGTGGTGGCTGCTTGCCGTGCTGTTGGTAGCTGGCGGTACGGCGCTGACCAAGGTGTTGTATATGGCGACGGGGTGGCATCCCGCGGGATGGAACTTCATCGGCATGAGTGGACATGCTTCGCTCTCGTTCCTGTTCTGGCCGTCGGCAGCCGCGCTCGTCATCGGTCGCAAGCGGACCGTGCTGCGCATGGTCGCGGTTGCGCTGGGAGTGGGTCTTGCCTTCGCCATTGCAACCGCGAGCTGGGTGCTGCGCGACCATTCCCTGGTGGAACTTGTGTTGGGAGCACTGTGGGGTGCGCTGGTCGCGGCCGCTTTTCTGGCCATCACTTGGCGGCACGTGGCGGAAGCGCCGTCGGTCCGTAGTTGGGTAGTTGTGAGCCTGATGCTGTTGGTGGCGTTTGCCTTTGGCCACAAGTTCCCCTCTGCGCGTGTTCTTGGTTGGGTCGCCTTGCAGGTGAATGGGCATACGGTCATTCACACGCGCAGTGATCTGGGTCCGTGGGCGGAGTTGTCAAAAACCGCAGCAGACAGCCAGCACCCAGGTTCGTCGGCAGCGCGGGTGCACACGCTGCCACAGGGGGTTCCGTGACTGGATGGCGCAGGTACCCGCCTGCAGGGTCAAATCGATCTTCTACACACCCCGAGCAATTGAGGGTCCTCCGATCCCATAATGGCCTGCCTGCCGAAACGCCGGGAACACCGCTGGTACACTGAGCGCGACATGGAACCCAAGGGAGATACTCCTTCGTGCAGCGGCTCAGGATTGACTTGATTGCGGCCGCCCGGCCGAATTTCATGAAGGTTGCGCCGCTGTATCACGTACTGCATGGTGAGCCGTGGTGCTGCCTGCGGCTGGTGCACACGGACCAGCATTACGACCAGAACATGTCGGAGGCCTTTTTCCGCGACCTGAAGTTGCCGCCGCCGGATCTGCACCTGGATGTGGGCAGCGGCAGCCATGCCGAGCAGACCGCCAAGGTAATGCTTGCCTACGAAAGGGCCTGCATCGCGGATCGGCCTGATTTGATCGTGGTGGTGGGGGATGTCAATTCGACCGTTGCCTGTGCCCTCGTCGCCACCAAGCTCCACGTGCCGGTGGCGCATCTCGAGGCTGGGCTGCGCAGCCACGACCGCCGCATGCCCGAGGAAATCAACCGGCAGGTCACCGATGTGATCGCGGACATCCTGTGGACGCCGTCGCCGGACGGTGATGAGAATCTCGCCGCCGAAGGCGTGGCGCCGGAGAAGGTCACCCGCGTCGGCAACATCATGCTCGACTCCTATGAGCTCATGCGCGGGCGCATCGAGGCCAGCGGCGAGCGGCACAGGCTCGGGTTGGAGGGACACGACTACGGCGTGGTGACGCTGCATCGCCCGTCCAACGTGGATGCGGCTGCACCGCTTGCCGAGCTGGTCGACCAACTGACCCGGATCGCGGCCAGGTTGCCACTGGTGTTTCCGGTGCACCCCCGTACACGCAAGAACCTGCAAACCTTTGGCCTGTGGCCGAAATTGGCGGAAGCACCGGGCCTGCAGGTCGTCGAGCCGCTCGGCTACGTGGATTTCATGAACGTGGTGTGTGGCGCGCGCCTGACCATCACTGATTCGGGAGGCGTCCAGGAGGAGACCACGTATCTCGGTATCCCGTGCCTGACGGTGCGCACCACGACCGAACGTCCGATCACGATCACGGAAGGAACCAACCGGCTGGTGGCTGCCGGCGGGCTGGTGCCGGCGGTGGACGAGATTCTTGCTGGCCACTGGACACACGGGCGCAAGCCGGAGCTTTGGGATGGCCGTACCGCGGCACGCGTGGCGGCGGACATCCACCGGCGCCTGCTGGGCGTACCGCGTGGCGATGCGGGAGAAACTGCGGTTGTCCGGACGTTTGGCGAGCACGCGCTGGGCAACGCCTGAGCCGGTGAGCATGCACCCATACGGCTAGCGCAGACTATGGTTGTGCCCCGGGGACCGTCCAATGATGCATAGCATCGTCATTGCCAGCTATCTGATTGCCGCCGCCGCGTTCCTCGTGGGCACGGTCTTGCTGGCGGTCAGTTGGCGCGGCCATCGTATCGGCACCCTGTTGCTGCTGGCCACGGGGGTGAGCGCCGCGTGGGGGGCGTTTCTTGCGTACGCCGAGTGGCAGCGCGCCATGCCGGTCAACTGGGTGTTGCTGGCCGAGGTGTTGCGCTATGGTGCCTGGCTCGTTTTTTTGAGCGCCCTGTTCGGCACCTGGCCTGCGTCCGGCCTGCTGCGTGGTTTGCGTATCGTGGCGCATGCGCTCTGGGCCGTGCTCGCGTTGTATTGCCTCATTCCCGGCCTCGGCTTGCTGCCAGTCGGCGTCCTGCCGTCCAGCATCGGCATACCCTTGATCGGCACGCTGATCCTCGCTCTCGTCGGCGTGATGTTTCTTGAGCAGATCTACCGCAACGTGGAACCCACGCAGCGCTGGGCACTCAAGTTTCTGGTCATCGCCCTTGGCCTGATGTTCGCGTACGACATCTTCTTGTATTCCTACGCGGTGCTGTACCGGCAGTTCAACGCCAGTGCCTGGGCGGCGCGTGGCTTTGTCGACGCGTTGGTGGTGCCGTTGTTGCTGGTGGCGGCGGCACGGAACCCGGGGTGGTCATTGCTGGTTGGCGTTTCGCGGCGCGCGGTGTTCTATTCCACCAGCTTGCTGGTGGTTGCGTTCTACATCATCGCCACGGCAGTCGGCGGCTATTACGTACGCATGTACGGAGGCGACTGGGGTCGGGTCGGGGGTATCACGATCATCTGCTTTGCGCTGCTGAGCCTGGTCCTGATTGCGGGGTCAGGACAGGCGCGCTCACGTTTGCGTGTATTCCTGCACAAGAATTTCTTCAGTTTTCGTCACGACTATCGCGAGGAATGGCTGCGGCTGACCGCGACGTTGTCGGCCGACGAAACGGAGCTGCCGTTGCGGGCGCTGCGCGCGATGGCGCAGACCATGGACAGTCCGGCGGGCGTATTGTTCATGCGCGGCGACACCGATGAATTCGCACCGGAAGCGCGATTGAACATGGCGGCGCCGACTGGCCTGAAACTTCAGGCGCGTTCACCGGCTTTGGAGTTCATGCGCAACCGGCGCTGGATTTACGACCTGAGCCAGCCGCCCCCCCTTGGCGATGAGCGGCTGCGTGCGCCGCCGGAGTTGACCAGCTTGCCGCATGCCTGGCTCCTGGCGCCACTGCTGCTGGAGGATCGACTCGTGGGCTTCGTGGTGCTGGCGCAGGCCCGCGCGCGCCGCGTGTTTGACTGGGAAGACATCGACTTGCTGCGCGTCGCTGGCAGCCAGGTCGCCAGCACCCTGGCGCAGGCGGCCGACGCGCAGCGCCTGGCCGAGGCGCGCCAATTCGAGGGTTTCAACCGACTCACCGCCTTCCTCATGCATGACCTCAAGAACGTCGCCGCCCAGCAGTCGTTGCTGCTGCAGAACGCCGAACGCCACAAGCACAACCCGGCGTTCGTGGAAGACATGCTCACGACCGTGGCGAATTCGGTACGCCGCATCTCGCGGCTGCTGGAGCAGCTGCGCGGCGATTCTGCGCCCGGCGCCCGCGGCAACGTGCGGCTTGCGGCCGTGATCGACAAGGCGCTCGGCGAATGTCTTGCACAGTTGCCGCGACCGGAGTATCAGCCAGCGGCAGAAGACCTGTGGGTCCGCGCCGACACCGAGCAGCTCGCCACCGTGTTGGGGCACTTGATCCGCAACGCCCAGGACGCTGCGCAAGCCAACGGTCGTGTTACGCTCAAGGTCGAGCGGGCAGGGGGTAGCGCGGCGATCGACATCGAGGATGACGGAGCAGGGATGGACGAGGACTTTATCCGCAACCGATTGTTCAAGCCGTTTTTCACCACGAAGTCCAGCAAGGGCATGGGTATCGGGGCCTACCAGGCCCGCGAATATGTGTACTCGATGGGTGGAGCGATGAGCGTCAGCAGCACGCCTGGCCAGGGCACCGTATTTGCCGTTCGCTTGCCGCTGACCGATCCCACCGGCGGTGCGCCGACGGCCAGCGGGTTGAGGGCCGCGCCATGAGCGGGCCGCAGCGCCGCCTTTTGATCGTCGAGGACGACATTGGCCTGCAGAACCAGTTGCGCTGGAGCTTCGACGACTACGATGTGGCCTTCGCTGGCGACCAGTCCACGGCGCTCGACCTGCTGCGCCACCACGAGCCCGCGGTGGTGCTGCAGGATCTCGGCTTGCCCCCCGACGCGGCTGGCACCACCGAGGGCTTTGCCACAATCACGAATATCCTGCAGCACGCACCATACACCAAGGTCATCGTGGTCACTGGAAATGGCGATCGCGACAATGCTGTCAAGTCGATCGGCTGCGGCGCCTACGATTTTTGCTCCAAGCCGCTGGATCTTGCCGTTTTGCGCTTGATCGTGGAGCGTGCGTTTCGGGTGCATGAACTGGAGGCTGAAAACCGGGCGCTCAAGCGTCAGGCGGCCGCCCCGCTTGAAGGCATCATCGGCAGCAGCGAAGTGATGCGCGATGCCTGCCGGCTGGTGGAAAAGGTGAGCCCCTCGAACGCCACGGTTCTCCTGCTCGGCGAGACCGGCACCGGCAAGGAGTTGCTGGCTCGCGCCGTGCATCGCCTCAGTGCGCGGCGTGACGGGCCGTTTGTGGCAATCAATTGCGCGGCCATCCCCGAATCGCTGCTGGAAGCCGAGCTGTTCGGTTACGAGAAGGGTGCCTATACCGGCGCCTACAAGCAGACCAAGGGCAAGATCGAACTGGCGACCAATGGCAGTTTGCTTCTCGACGAGATCGGCGACATGCCGGTCGCGCTGCAGGCCAAGCTGTTGCGTTTCTTCGAGGAGCGCGTGGTGGAGCGCGTCGGTGGGCGCGAAATGATCCCGGTGGACGTGCGCATCATCTGCGCAACCCATCAGGATCTGCGGGCGTTGATCCGTGAGGGGCGCTTCCGTGAGGATTTGTTCTACCGGGTCAGCGAAGTGAGTATCCTCGTTCCGCCGCTGCGCGACCGCAGCGGCGACGCAGTGCTCCTGGCGCGGCATTTCCTGGAACAGGCCGCCAGCCGCCACGGGCGCAATATCCGCGGCTTTACGGACAAGGCGCTCAAGGCGATTGAGGCGTACCCATGGCGTGGCAACGTGCGCGAGCTCGAGAACGTCGTCAACAGTGCGGTCATCATGGCGGATCGCAAGCAGATCGGGCTCGAGGAGTTGCACCTTGGTGCGAATGGCGGCGGCACCCTGAGCCTGCACGAAGTACGGGCGGCGGCCGAGAAGCGCGCCATTGAGAGCGCCATGGCCCAGGTGTCCGGCAACCTCACACGGGTGGCGGACCTGCTCGGCATCAGCCGGCCGACACTCTATGATCTTCTGGACAAGTATGGATTGAAGAAGCCTTCCATGCACACTGATTCCACGCGTGCCACCGGCCAAACCTAGGGGTAGGAATGTGCGCCTGATCAAGCTGAACGTGGGGACTGTCGGTCACGGCTTTGCGCTGCTGTGTGTCTGCCTGTCGCTGGGCGGCTGCGGCCTGTTCGGCGGGCGTGGCGGTTTGGATGCGGGACTGAAATACCAGGCGAGCGGGGAGTACCGTGCGGCCTACATCGAGGCCAAGAAAGTCCTGCAGAGCGACGACAAGAACGGCGATGCGTGGTTGCTGCTCGGCCACGCCTCGCTGATGCTTGGCGATCCGGCGGATGCGCTGAACGACCTGCAGAAAGCCCAGGCGAACGGCATACCGCCAGCACGCTGGGCGATCCCCATGGCGCGGACGCTGCTGGTGACACAGCAATACGACAAGGCGCTCAAGACCTTGTCCGCCGACCAGCACTTCGAACCCAAGGACATGGCGTATGTCGACGTGCTGCGCGGCGAGGCGTACGTTGGCCTGAAACAAGTCGAGCAGGCGAGGCAGTCCTATCAGGCGGCATTGAAGCAGGATCCCAAGGAACCGCTCGCGCTCGTCGGGCTGGCGAAGCTGGCGGCCGTTGCCGGTGATACGGATGCGGCGGCCAATGACGTGCAACAGGCATTGGCCGTCGCACCGGAGAATCCACAGGCCTGGGTGGCGAAGGGGAATCTTGCCTTCGACAGCGGGGACATCGCCGGTGCCGAGGCGGCCTTCCAGAAGGTGCTGGACTTCAAGAATCCCGACTGGCTGCCGCAGGAGCGCTTTTACGCCCTGGCCCGTCTGGTCGATGCGCAGGTGCAACAGAACCATCTTGACAAGGCCCTGACCAACATCCAGGCGCTGGAAAAGATGTCACCGCAGCATCCGTATGCCCATTACCTGCACGCCGTGGTGCTGTACAGGCAGGGGCACCTGGACGACGCGCTTCCCGAGCTTCAGCAGGTACTCAAGGTTGCACCGGACAACACCCAGGCCCAGATGCTCCTGGGTGCGGTCAACTACGCGCAAGGCAATTACGGCCAGGCGGAAATGGCGCTCAGCAACGTCCTGGGCGTGGATCAGAAAAACGTCAAGGCCCGCAGGTTGCTGGCGTTGACGTTGTATCGCGAAGGGCGCTCGCGCCAGGCGCTTGACACATTGCGGCCAGCCATGCCTGGCACGCCATCCGACGCCGAGCTGACGGCCGTATTGCAACGGGCTGCTGCGTCAGGGACCGGCGATCCGGGGACGGCATCTTCCGCGACGCGTGCGGGGAACCCGGTCGATGCGAAGTTCGCCCCGGCTAGCAAGGCCTTCGCCAGCGGAGACACGGCGGAAGCCATTCGCCTCCTGCAGGCCATCCCCCCGGGGAATCCCAGCGACGAGTCCCGCCGCAACACCTTCCTGGTCATGTCCTACTTGCGTGAGAAGCGCCTGGACGAGGCGGTCAAGACGGCGGCCAGCTATGTCCAGAAGCAGCCCGGCGACAGTGGCGCGCACCTGGTGTACGGGACCACGCTGGTGGCTTCCGGCCAGCGTGACAAGGCACGTGCCCAGTATTCCGAGGCCTACAGGCTGGATCCAAAGAATTTCTCCGCACTCATGAGTCTGGGGAGCCTGGATGCGCTTGAAGGCCATTACGCGGATGCTGCCGGCCACTATGAGGCGGTATTGAAGGCAGATCCACACAATGCCGGGGTGATGACCGTGCTCGGTCAGGTCGCTACCTTGCAGGGTGACAAGGCCGGAGCCGTCAAGTGGTTCAAGCAGGCCATCGGTGCGGCACCCAAGTCCGCCGCGGCGTATGTCGGCTTGGTGGCGCTGTACAGTGAAAGCGGTCAATTCGACGAGGCAGTGGACACCGCCAAGGAACTGGTGGCTGCCGATCCGGACAATCCGGTGGCGCTCAACGCCCTGGGCGGTGCGGAACTCAACGCCGGCCATCACAGTGAGGCGCTGAAGCCGCTGCAGAAAGCCGCGGATCTCGCGCCGCAGACGCCCTTGTACCGCATCAATCTGGCACGTGCGCAGATCCTCAACAAGGACACCAAGGCTGCCGCAGCGAATCTCGACCAGGTCATCAAGGGCGACCCGGGCCAAGTAACCGCCGTGACATTGCGCTCGTTCATGAAGCTGCAGGATCACGACCTCTCCGGGGCCGTTGCCCTGGCACAGGCGCTGCAAAGTCAATCCGCCACGAAGGCGGCGGGTTTCGCGCTGGAAGGGGACCTGTACATGGCCGAGAAGTCGTGGGACCAGGCGGTCAAGGCCTACCAGCAGGGCTTGAAAACCACGTACGACCGACCGCTGGTGATCAAGAGTTTCCAGGCCCTCGCTGCGAGTGGCGCCAAGGAACCGCAAGGGGTGTTGCGCGACTGGCTGGCCAAGCATCCGGACGACGCGTCCACGCGCATGCTGTTGGCCCAGTACTACATGGAGCACACGCAAAACAAGTTGGCTACTGGCGAGTACGAACAGGTGTTGAAGGCCTATCCGACCAACGTCGGCGCGCTCAACAATCTTGCCTGGATATATACGGAAGAGCACGATCCCAAGGCGGTGGCGCTGGCTGAGCGTGCCTACAAACTGGCGCCACAGTCGCCCGGCGTCGCGGACACCTATGCCTGGGCACTGATCACGAACAACCAACCCGAGACCGCGTTGCCGCTCCTGGTGAAGGCGGTCAAGGCGGCGCCGGGAGTACCCGTCATCCAATATCACCTGGCCGTGGCCCAGGCGCGCACCGGCGACCGTGCCGGCGCGCGAACGACCCTCCAGGCGCTGCGGAAGTCGGGTGCAGACTTTCAAGACAAGCCAGCGGCAGAAAAGCTGTACCAAGAGCTCCTTGATACCGGAAAGTAGCCACGGGCGGATGCGCGTGGCAGCCATGGACCTGGAACGACAGGGACACATTCCTGACGACTGCTGCTGGAACGAGCATTTGCGAGTGTGGTCCGCCGCCTCGCGCGTCCTATCCCATGGCTTGGCACGGAGTCCCGCGCGCGCCGAAATTGCGTCCGGCACACATGTAAGCCAGCTTCCCCGCCCTTTATTCCCATCCCTATTTGAGCGCCCGCCATGTTGATGACGTCCCGTTTCACGCTCATGCTTGCCCCCATGTTGTTGGCGTTTGCGGCTCCGCTTGCCATCGCCCAGACATCGGTCGTCATACCCGGGCCCTCGGGGCGCGCGCAGGTCAAGTTCGAGATCACGGTGCCGACTTCGGTGCGCAACGAGCCGCTCACCGGCCGCGTGTACGTCATCCTTTCCAAGGACAACAAAACCGCCCCGCACAGCCAGGTCGGCCGGGTCGGCGCGCCATTCTTCGGCCATGACGTCGAGCGGCTCGCGCCTGGGGCGCCTGCGGTGGTGAGCGGCATGGACCTCGGCACGCCGGTGTTCGACATGGCCGACATTCCACCCGGCGACTATTGGGTGGAACCGTTCGTCAATATCTACTCGGAATTCAAGCGCGCCGATGGCCACGTGCTGTGGATGCACGACGACCAGTGGGAAGGACAGAACTGGACGCGCTCTCCGGGAAATATCCACGGCACCGCACGTAGGATCCACGTCGACCCGAAGTCGAACACGGTCATCAAGCTGGTGGCCGACCAGGTCATCCCGCCGATCGTCGTGCCGCCGGACAACGAGTATGTCCAACGTTTCAAGTTCAAGAGTCCGTCGCTCTCGAAGTTCTGGGGCCGGCCAATCTACCTGGGTGCGACGGTGCTGTTGCCGCGCGGCTACAAGACCTCGACCATCAGCTATCCGGTGAACTATTCGCAGGGTCATTTCAGCCTCGATGCGCCCTACGGGTTCGAGGCCGAACCCGGTTCGCGCCGGGCGGCGGAGGGCAAGGCGTTCCATGAGGCGTGGGTATCGGACAAGTTTCCGCGCATGCTGGTGGTTACCTTCCAGCACCCCACGCCGTACTTCGATGACTCGTACGCGGTGAACAGCGTCAACTCCGGCCCGTATGGCGACGCGATCATGCAGGAGCTGATCCCGGAGATCGAGAAGCGCTATCGCGTGATCAAGCAGCCCTGGGCGCGCTGGCTCTCGGGCGGCTCCACGGGCGGCTGGGAATCGCTCGCGCTGCAGATCTTCCATCCGGATTTCTTCGGCGGCACCTGGTCGTACTGCCCCGATCCCGTCACCTTCACTGACGTGGAGGGGGTGGACATGTACAAGGACGACAACGCGTTCTACAAGCGCTACAGCGAGTGGCAGCTGAATCCCACGGTCAATTCGCGCGAGGTGAACGGCGCGATCCGTCAGACGGCGCAGCAGCGCTACTGGATGGAGCTGGTCAACGGCACGCATGGACGTTCCGGCACCGGGCAGCAGGATGTCTGGCAGTCCACCTGGGGGCCGATAGGCGCCGACGGCTATTTCAAGCCCGCCGTCGATTCGCGCACCGGGAAGATCGACCACGCCGTGATCGACTACTGGCGCGAGAACTACGATCTGCTGGAATACCTCAAGCGCAACTGGAGCACCGTCGGCCCCAAGCTGGTGGACAAGATCCACATCTACGTCGGCAACATGGACAGCTTCTTCCTGGATCGTGCCGTCCGCGACCTGCAGGCGTGGATGAAGACCACGCAGAATCCGCACTATGAGGGCTACTTCATGTACGGCGACCAGAAGCCGCATTGCTGGAGCGGCCCTGGCACCACGGCGGATCGGCTGCGGGAGATGGCGGAACACGGGCTGCGCAAGATGCCGGCTGGCACGACGACGCCGTGGTGGAACTACTGACAAGGGAACGTGGTACTCCCGTCAGGGCGTGCAATGCCGAATTCCCCCGGCTTGGTCCTTCGCTCAACTGGCTGATGCCCGCCGTTTTCGTGCGAACAGCTGATCCAGGCTGGCGACGCCGCCACCCACGGCCAGCAGGAAGAACAGCATGGTGATGGCGACGTCGATGGCGCCGAGCGGCCAGAAGGGCCGCGCGATGTGACGCGACATGGTCGCCACCATGATCAGCACCATGGCCACCGGACGCGTCGCCAGGCCCACGAGCAACAGGCTGCCACCGACCAACGCGAGCCAGTTGCCCGGTCCGGTCGCCAGGAATCGGAACATCTCAGCGACGACCGCCGCAAGCACCACCGGCAGTCTCGTACCATTGCCGCCGGCCAGTCCGTACGCGATCAGCGGCATTGCCAGGGCGAGGCGCACAACGAGTGCAAGCCATGAAGTCGGACGCCATTCGGCAAGTCGGACCATGACGATGGGTTCCCCTGGTTGACGGGCAGATCTTCGCCGATGGTGGTCCAGGCAGGCAAGTGGTGGCGCGCATCCCGCGCTGCGCCTTGCAGCGAGTGATCGGGCTGGGCGTTCAGATGGTCCCGGGCACGTTTTCACTGTCTTCCTGCGACTCCAACGCAGGAGCGTGGCGTGGCACGAGACACCCGACAACCGCCATCGCGGTGAGCAGCAGGATTGCCGCCACGACGAAGGCGGCCCCGTCGAAGTGCCTGGCCGCACCCCACGCCAGCGACTGCGCGGCAAGGAGCGGGCCGATCACGGCCGCCACCGAGTTCATACTGCCGATGCCGCCCTGGAGTGCGCCTTGCTGGCTGGCGTCGACCATGCGCGAAAGGATGCCGTTCATGGCAGGGTACACGAGTGCGCCCAGCGCGCCGAGCAGGAAGAACGCGTACACCTGCCAGCCTTGCGTCGTGAAGGCATAGAGGAGCAGGCAGACGCCTCCGCAGGCCAGGCCGACGACGGCGGTGAGGCGTTCACCGATGCGCTCCACCACGCGCCGGGTAACCGCCAGCTGCACGATGACGGTGAGGAAGCCCACCCAGGCCAGGCTCCAGCCGATGGCCGTGGCGCTCCAGCCAAAACGGATCGAGGCCCAGAACGCCCACGTGGAGGGGTAGACCATGCCGCCGACCTGCCACAGGAACCACGCCAACAGCAGCGGTGTGGCGTTGCCGGCGTGGAACAGCGGACGGAAGGCACCGATCACATGCGCGTCGCGCAGGCGGAACGGCCGGCGATGCGCCGGGTCCAGCGTCTCGGGCATCCATGCCAACATGGCCAGGGCGTTCGTCGCCGAGAGCACGGCAGCCACGATGAATGGCGCCCTGGTGCCGAACGAGGCAACCAGGCCACCCAGAGCCGGGCCGATGACGAAGCCGACGCCGAATGCGGCGCCCAGCAGTCCGAACATTGCAGCGCGTTTTTGCGGTGGCGTGACGTCGGCGATGACGGCGCCGGCGGGACCGAAAGAGGCTCCTGCGACACCGGCGATGGCGCGGCCCACGAACAGCCAGGCAAGGGTGGGCGCCCATGCCATCAGCAGGTAGTCGAGACTGAAGCCGATCATGGCGATGACCAGCACCGGACGGCGCCCGAAGCGGTCACCCAGGTGGCCGAGTACGGGGCCGGCGAAGAATTGCGCCACCGCGAATACCGCCAGCATCCAGCCGGCCACGCGCGTGGCGGCATCCAGCTCAATCCTGCCCAGTTCGGTGATGAGCGCCGGCAGTACCGGCATGACGATGCCGAAGCCGATCACGTCGATGACCACGGCTGCCAGCACGATGGGTATGGCGCGGTGATGGAAGCGTGGCGTGGGGCGGGTCATGGATGGGGGGCGCGGCTTGGCGGGCCGTGCACTATGCCGGTGCAGCGGCGTGCCGGCAACCGGTTGCCGGAGGAGCCGGCCGGTTCGGAGCACGCTGTCCTCTTTTCTCGCCTATGATGCTGACGGGTAGCACCCGTTACTCCAAGGAGAATTGCCATGTCATTACTCGATAATCTGTTGGGCGGCGGCGATCAGGCCGGTGGTGCGAATCTGGTTTCCGTGGCCGGCAAGCTGATCCAGCAAGCGGGCGGCGTGCAGGGCCTGGTTGCTGCGCTGCATCAAGGCGGGCTCGGCCAAGCCGTGCAGTCGTGGGTCGGTACGGGTGCCAACCAGGCCGTGTCCGGCGATCAGCTCAACCAGGCGCTGCAGGGTGGCAGCCTGGGCCCGGCGCTGCAGGAAGCGGCGGGCAAACTGGGCATGGATCAGGGGCAGCTGTCCGGTGCGCTGGCGCAGGTATTGCCGCACGTGGTCGATCATCTCACTCCCGACGGGCAGGTGCCGGCGCAGGGTGGCGGATTCGACCTTGGCTCGTTGGCGGGACTGGCCGGCAAGCTGTTCGGCTAGGTCTGGAATGGAGGGGCACGGCTAGTCGAGTGTGTCCCTCCGTGAGCGCGGCCCTGGCCTCCAGGCAGGTGGGAGGAGGTGGGGGCCGGTAGCCACCCACGTGTCGGAAGCGCCGTCGCATGGCGGCTCTCGATGGAGAGCCTGCTTTTGCGCTGCAAAGACCGATCCTTGCATCACCGTACACGGAAGGCCGCTGTCCGGCGACATTGGCTAAGCATCGGCTGTGCTTCCTTTGTCCCCGTCATCCGGCAGACCAAGGAACGCGAAGCAGGGTGTGCCGCGCTCCTTCCAGCACGCGCAGGCGCCGTCGAGCACGCCGCACAAGGTGTCGAAATCGGATGCCGAGGCGTTGCGCAGGTCTTCCACGTGGTCGAACAGCCATGCGTAACCGCCCACCGGCGGCAGCCACCCGAGATCGCCGAGGCAGTCGGCGAGAGCGTCCCAGTTCATGCCGAAGGTTGGTGGGAACGCCAGTGCCTCGGCGATGCGTCGCAGCAGGTCGCGCTTGTCGCGGCAAGCTGCCAGGCTGATGCGTCGTACCAGATGGCCTTGCACGCAGGCTTCTTCTCCGAGCACGTCCAGCGTGCTTTCGCCTATGAGCCAGGCACCGCTTTGTCGGACATCCGCAAGGTCGATCGTGTCAGTCATCGCGGCACCGTGAACTCGCGGAAGCTGCGGTAGTGGTCGTCGGTGTAGTAGTAGACGATAGGGGGATTGCCACCGGTGATGACGCGCCGTGCACCGCGGTTGCGTGCGCCGGGCGTATCCACGGTGTATTCGTGATAGTAGCCGCGCATTTTTTCCGGAAGCAGGTGCTCGTAATTGCCGAATACCTGGCCGTCCTGATGATGGGGAAAGGGGCCGCCGCTTTCTATCAGGGCCAGCGTGTGCACCGCCTGCGGTGGCAGGAACGCAGGCAGTGAAGCCGGTTCCTGCGGTGGTCCGACGTAGGAGGCGACGGGCGGCGTGGGTAGCGGTGGCGCGAACAGCGGACGGTCGCGGTGCGTGTAGAGATAGCCGACCAGCACGATCAGGGCCAACAACGGCAACAGGGTGCGCCACGAACGTTGCATCATTCACCTCGGTACGTGCCAAGTGGATCGAGTCCCTTGCATGCATTGGCCACGGTCTATTGCTTTTCAAAGCATATCCGCCACGCCCCGTTTTCACATTCAGCCCGACTTCGCGACTCTCAGGTAGTGGCGCCTGGCCTTTGCGCGGTTCCCGCAGTCCCGTATGCTGCACCAACGTCGGGGGAGTCCCCGGGATCGATCGAGGAACAGCCATCCGCATCCCTCCCCCTCGCATTGGCGCACTCTGCCGAGCTGATCGGATTCCAGCAGTTCGATGGCCGATGCGAGGATCGGGTGGATCGCACGCTGGAACGGAGTGGCGCGGGCCGACCATCCGTACGTGACCCTGCCTCCGGCCAGGATGAGCTTCCGTTGTACGTGGAGCCTGCGCCACAGCGTGTCTACGGCATTCAAGGCTGTGGCGTCGAAGGAACCTCCCCGGGCGGCAGCCGCGAACAGCGCGTACAAGTGCTCGCGCAGCCGTCGGGCAGCCCGGACATCGGTATCGCCCGCTCCGCGGCGCAGGGCGATGCCAGCCTCACGGAACCAGCGTTCCAGGTTGGCCGGCGTTGCAAGCAGGTCGCGCGAGCGCTTTGCATCCAGGCGATTGGCCACGGTGTTGACGAAGTCCAGCGACAGCTGGCCGGCAACGAAGTCGAATGGATTCGGATGGTCGCTCACGGCCACGGCCTCGGCTTGACTTCCGGGATGGTCCGTATGATAGCCTCTAACCCTATTGAATGGATTTTAGGGGTTGCATGGGCTTCCTTCGCCTGCTCGGCGCGGTACTGGTGCTGGCGCTGCCCGCGCCCTCCGTCCATGCGACGCCGGGACCAGGCGGCGCCGAGATCATGCTTGGCCAGGCGGAGGCTCCCATGAACGGCCCCTGGAAGTTCCGTCTCGGGGACGATCCGCGGTGGGCGTCGCCGCAATGGGACGACAGGGGCTGGGAAACCGTCGACCTGACGCCCGCCCCGGGGGCGCACGACCCGGACGTCGGCCTGCCTGGCTATGTCCCCGGCTGGATGAAGCGAGGTCACCTGGACGCCTACGGATACGCCTGGTATCGCCTGCACGTGCGTTGGCACACGCCCGAAGCGTCGCAACTGGTCATCGTTGGCCCGACCTACGTCGAAGACGCGTACGAGGTGTACTGGAACGGGAAACGGCTCGGAGGCGTCGGGGATTTCTCGAAGGGCACACCGCGCGCCATCGCGACCCGGCCGGCCTTGCTGCGGGTTCCTGTGCGGGGTGCCTCGGGTGAAGCGGTGGTCGCCATTCGCGTCTACCTTGCCCCCGGCATGCCGCGGAGCGGCGACGCCGGCGGCATCCACATCGCCCCCATCCTGGCGGAGAAGACCGCCGGGGAGGCCAGGTACGTGGCGCAGTGGGCAATGACCTTCGTCGGCTACGTCGTGGATGCCGTCGAGCCGTTCCTGTTCGTGCTGCTTGGTTTGTATGCGCTGTCGGTCGGCAGGTTTTCCCCGGCGGACCGGTTCCATGTCGCGCTGGCCGTGGCGCTTGTGCTGACGGCGGCGCTTCGCGCCAACCAGGTGCTGTTCAACTGGGGGGGCTTCGAGGACCTCAGACAATATACGATCGCCAAGTACGCCATCCTGGAGCCGGCCATTTTCCTTGCCTGGGCGCACGTCTGGGACCGCTGGACGCCGCATACGGCCAAGTTGATGACGCGGCTTGCGCTGGTGCTGGCGATCCTGATGGCGGTTGCCGGGCTGGTGGGCGAAGCTGCCGCGCCACTTCGGCTTGCGACGAGACTGGGTTTCCTCATCCCGTTGGGAAGCGCTGCGTTCCGCATTCTCCGCGAGGGAAGCATGTGTCCGCTGGCATTGTCGGCGCTGCTCCTGGTCTGTATCGGACTGTTCGCGGAGGAACTGTCGCTGATTGGCATCCAGGGCATCTGGTTCCCGTTCGGTGTCGGTGTCTCCCGCACCCAATATGCCTATGCGCTCCTGATACCGGCGTTGGCGCTGGCCTGCCACATACGCTCGAGGCCACGGTCGACGGATCGGCTGGTTGAATAAAGGGAACCGCGGCACATCGGGCCTCGTCCCCACACGGCTCCATCTTTGTCGGACCGCGTGGATGACGGATGGAGGTGCGCCATGTGCCTACTGACAAGCGCCGAGGCGCGCATTGCCCGGCACACGCTCCGGCAAGGCGGGCCGCATTTCATCCAATTTTCCCAGGCGTCTTTCAACTCCGACTGAAGAACGCCCGGCTTGCGCCGGGCGTCGGGGGCAGTGCAGGTGGCTGCGATCAGCCCTTGAGGCAGGTGCTCATGAAGCTCTTGCGCTCGGCGCCCTTGAGGCTCTTGGCCTTGGCGTCGGCGCTGCAGGTCTTCATCTTTTCCTGCTGGGTGGTCTTGGCCGTGGTGGGGGCCTTGGTGGCAACCATGGTGGAGGCTGTGGTTTTGCCGTGCAGGCAGTCGCTCATGAACTTCTTGTGGGCGTCACCCGTCATGCCCTTGGACTGGTGGCTGCACGAGGCCATCTTCTGCTGTTGCGCGGTCATGGTCTTGGGGGCGGTGGAGCTCTGTGGCGTGGCGGCGAAGGCCGGGACTGCGGCCAGCGCGCCGAGGGTCAGGCTCAGCGCCAACATCGAGGTACGAATGCGCATGGTTTCGCTCCTGGTGGAAGGACGTGTCGGCGATCGCCGACGGCGCGCACTATAGCCCTCGCCACGGCGGCCTGGGCTAAACGCAGGCCTACCGCTATCCATGTCGTGCGGGGCGGTTCAGCTGGCAGGGGGAAACGATGAAGAAGACGTGGCGCCAGCCGAGGCATGCCCGGAACGGCCAGGTCCTGGCCACCCCGTGGGGCGAGGGCAAGCAGCCACCTGGTCATGGTGCGGCGGACACAAATTCAATTTGCCACGTCCTGTTTACTTGCCCAGGCTGACGACCGGGACGAAGCCGCCGAAGATCATGCGTTTGCCGTCGAAGGGCATGTCGCCGGCTGCCGGCATGCGCGGGTCCTCCATGAGTTTCTTCATGCCGGCGTCGCGGGTGGCCTTGTCGGGCCATTCCACCCAGGAAAAGGCCACGGATTCGTCTTCCTTGGCCTGCACCGCACGGCGGAAATCGGTGAGCTTGCCCTTGGGTACGTCGTCACCCCAGCACTCCAGCACCCTGGTGGCGCCGACCTCCAGGAAGATGCCGTCGAAGGTCTGGGCGTGCTCGATGAACTTGCTGCGGTTGGCGGTGGGGACGGCGATCACGAAACCATCGATGTAGGACATGGCTGCTCCCGGGTTGGCGTGCCGATGTGGCTGCCTTCTCCACGACGACGAACGACCGCATGCCCGATCGACACGCCACCACATCTGGTGTCGGGTTCTCTTACAACGACGCGCGACTCCAGGACATATGGGCGCCGGACCTTGATGTTTTGCGGGTTGCAGCGGGTGCCTGTGCAAACCAACGGAACGGCCGGGTGGACAAGTAGTCGGGATTTCTTACGCTTGGTTATAACGTATATATACGTGCTGGTCATATTGCGCTTGGGAAATCAATCGTTTGGCGGCCGGCATTGGAATTGCTTCAAGCAGCTTTGCAACGTCCGTTGCAAATCAAGCACCCAGGAGGTTTGTATGCCTTACAAACAGTTCTTGAAGTTGATTATTCTGATAACCGGCGTGACTTTGTCTGGCATGGTGTCTGCCAGTTCCCTCAATATCCTGTGGTATACCGGTGGCATGGTCTCAGGTGGGACCAGCATTTCGGATTACAACACGGCCGTAAACGATCTCGCGGCTCTGGCGCCTACTTCCCCTGGAGGCAATACCTGGAACGTCACGTTCTGGGATAGTGGCTCGATGCCGACCGGGCCCTTCAACGCCTTGGTCATCGCATCCCCGGAGGGGAAATGGGCCACATACCCTGATTATTCCGCATTGCAAACGGCCATTGCCGGTGGCTCCATCACCTACGGGAATCGGCTGATGCTGACCGGGCAGGATGCCGATTGGCACTACCAGAACTATCCAGGTCCTGCCAACTTTGACGGCCCGCAGGGCTTTTTGCTGGACAGCATCAATTGGGCTGGTAGCGGAACGGGCATGGGGCTGGTCGCACTCGGTGTGGAAGGTCAGGTTGGGTGTTCTGGTGGCCCACTATTGGGCTTGACGGGCTATTCAAGTGATTGCGCCGCATCCAACAATGTGCAGATCCCAGGGGCATACGCGAGTTTTCCCATCAACACGGGACTGACGACGCACGGGCTGAGCAACTGGAGCGTATCCGGCCACTCGGAGTTCTTTGGCCTTGATTCGACGCAGTGGGTGGGGATCAACGTCGACGGCAGCGGTGCCTGCACAGCGAGTCCGGATCCGTGTTATGTAACCATTGTCAGCGCCGAAACCGTAGATGGCGGGATTGGCGTTTCCGTTCCCGAACCGGGCGAACTCGGTATATTCGGCTTCGGTATCTTGTTGATCAGCATGCTTTTCGCCGCGCGTCAGCGCCGCATGGAAGCCTGAGCGGCACGCGTCAACACGAAAAGGCCCGCCGGTTCTGGCGGGCCTTTCTCGTGCCAACGGAGTCATGCTGAAGGTACGTTGCAACAAATCTCGCCGCCCGCTCCGTGGACGGATGGAAATGGTGGCTTGACTGGTCACATCCCTGCGTTACGTGGGTCCGGCGGCGCGCAGGGCTTCACCCCGTGGTTGAGGGCCGTATCAAACGGTCCCGGCAGCCTTCTTTGCCTGCCGTCGCACGACACTCAGCCCAATCAATCCGAGGCCCAGCACAAAAATGCCGGCAGGCGTCGGTTCCGGAACGGTCACGGGATCCAGTCCTTGAATGACATCGTTGCCGCAATACATGGTCCAATCGAAGCCGAAGTTGCGGGGGTCGAGGTCGAGGCCTGCCGTATCGAAGCTGAAGCTCAGGAAGCCATCGCCGACGGTCCACGTCCCGGTGTTGTTGGTTGCCGCCGCCCGCGATTTGTTCACCGCAACTGCCTGGCCGTCGCGGTATATACAGCGGCCGGCGCAATCCATGAAGTCATTGGAGAGCAGGACATCGGGATTGTGGTTGCTGGCGCTGCCGGCGCCAAGCGCGTAAATGGTGCCGTTGCCACCCGAGTTGTTGAGTGGATTGTCCAGCGAAAACGCGTATGTCCAGTGGTTGCCGTTGGCGGCATTGTCGGTGTCATAAGGACCCGTACCGTGTGGGGTCCAGCCCGTCGAAAGAAACAGGTCGCCGTAGCCTATCCCTGTGCGGTTTCTCGTCCATTGCGACTCGATACCCGCGTGGCCGGCGAAATTGGTATAGATCGTCACCGTGAGCTGGCTGCCCGCAAGGCTTCCGGTCATACCGCTGACGTTGTACGTGGTCACGCCGGCGCCACTGATGACATCGCCGTAGCCATGCCCGTTGCCGCCGTGGTAGGTGTCGGCAAACATCGTTGCCGAGGCGCTGGAGAACGCGGTCAAGAGGCCAAGCGCCGCAATCCAGATCGGTAGTTTCGTTTTCATGATGTCCCCCTTGTTGATTGCCAATTCCCGGAGGAATGCTGCGGCTTCCCTATGATTGTTCTTCGGATCTGGGAAGCGTCATCTCTCCGGGCGTACGTTTCGACGACTGCAGACGACGGGATGTCATTTCGCAGCCATTTGCGTTTTAGCAAGGTGTGTACCAAACGTGAATGTCTATGTCATTCAATCACATGGAGATGAGACTTGGTCGTTTCGTCAACGAACTTTGTAAAATCTTCCGACAGTCGCCGTGTCCGGCATGACGGGGGCGGCTGTTCCCGGATGGCAGACAAGGGGAAGGGAGGTGCCGGGGGAGAAAAGGTGCCACGGATGATTCCTGCCACCTGCCAATCATGGCGATGGGCAGCACCGGGCGACGCCCGAGGCGGTTGCTCGATCCGGATCGAGTCAAACCCGACCATCGTGGGCATTGATCGTCGTCGTCGCCTTTCCAGTCTGAGGGTGGCCCGGCAGGCTGGCACACCGCCACGACAGCGGTCTCAAAGCGTATCGGCGACCCACTCGCGCGATGGGGCAGTGGACTCCTGCGAGGTGGCCACGCGGTTGCGGCCGGCGCGCTTGGCGCTGTAGAGCGCGCGATCGGCGCGACGTATCAACGTGGCGAACTTGCGGTCGGTGGGTTCGCGAACCGCGACGCCGATCGAGATGGTGAGCGCCTGGGGTTCGCCATCCAGTTCCAGGTGCATGGTCTCGATGTCAGTGCGCAGGCCCTCGGCCACGAGGGTGGCTTCGTTCATGCCGGTGTCCGGCAGCAGCATGAGAAATTCCTCACCGCCTGCGCGCCCCAGCACATCGCCAGCGCGCCGGTGCTGATCGATGCGTGTCGCCAGCGCCATCAAGGCGAGATCGCCGCCGGCGTGGCCGTAACGGTCGTTGATGACCTTGAAGTGATCCACGTCGATCATCAGTGCGGCGCAGGTATGCCCTGTGCCGGTGGCGGAGCGCCGGAACAGACGCTCGGCTTCCTCGTCCAGCGCCAGCCGGTTGAGGGCGCCAGTGAGCGGGTCGGTACGCGCCAGCCGTTTCAGTTCGGCTTGTGCGCTCTCGTTGTACATCAGCAGGAAGCCGATGCTGGCGAGCACCGGCTCGATCGCGCTGTAGAACAGGTTCAGGACGTTGACCGGGGTTGCGGTCAGCAGGCCTTGCCCGAGCGCGGGGCTGAAGGTCAGTTCGCCCAGGCGCAGCAGCCAGGTCACACACACGCCGAGCAGGACCAGCAGCATGGCCCGTTGCGCGCCTGAGCCACCTGGGCGCAGCGCATGGCGCAGCGGCCACACCAGCAACGAGAGGTAGCTTCCTGCCACCAGAGCCATGACGTAGACACGCATCTCGTAGTCCGGCTGTACGCGCCAGAACCACGTCGTCACCAGCCAGCCAACCAGACCGATGGCGATCAGCGCGCGCCGGCGTTGCGGCACTTGCAGCAACAGCCGCAGCGCACGGGCACTCTCGGCGTAGGAGACGATCAGCACGCCGTTGGCAAGGACGATCGAGAGCCAATCGCTGATCTGCCCGCGCAGCGCCAGCAGAGACCAGCCCAGGGCCTGCAGCAGCAGGACCGTGCTCCAGATACGCAGGCTCGTCCGCGCCCGCCCGCTGTAGACACGGGTGGCGGCGAGCAGCAGGGGGGCGAGCAGCAGCGCCTGCATGGCGCCGAGCAGGCTCAGTGTGGCCAGATCGATATGCACGGTGTCCAGAACGTCGAGTGGGATGCGGCGGTGCACCGCCATATTGTTGCTATCGGCCGATGCGGCAAATACTTCAGTGGGGCAATGGGGGTGTCAGAAGAGACTGCGCTCGCGGCCCTCGTGGTCGAGCAGCCAGCGCTTGCGCTCGAGGCCGCCGGCGTAGCCAGTCAGCGAGCCGTCGCTGCCCAGCGCGCGGTGGCAGGGAATGAAGAGGGAAATCGGGTTGCGCCCGACGGCGGCGCCAACCGGATGGAACGCGCCGGGTCGGCCCAGTGCGCGGGCCAGCGCCGCATAGGTCGTGGTCTCGCCCCAGCGCACCGCGCGCAGCGCGTTCCACACCTGTTGCTGGAAGGCCGTGCCTTGCGGCGCCAGCGGCACCTCGAAACGCATCGGTGCACCGGAGAAGTACGCATCGAGCTGCTGCCGCGCCATGCGCAGCACGGCGGTTTCCTGTTCGCACCATCCCCCCTCCCTGCTGATCTCGGGGAAGTACTTCTGCCCCTCGAACCAGCCTCCCTTCAGCGCATCGTCGCGCGCCGCCACCACGAAGCTGCCGAGCGGCGTCGGCACCCGCACGTACGCAACATTGCCCAACTGCATCCGTCTGTCCTCGGCAATCCGTCGCCCATGGTGACATGCTGGGGAAACTGTGGCGAACAGGGCACCCCGGGCGCCGGTGGCGGCCGGGTGGGAGGCCGGGATTGGGTGGGCACGGGCCTACTTGGCTGCGTCCTCTTCGCCGACATCCACCGGGCGTCGTTTCGCGGCATCGCTTTCCTTTTGTTTCTTTGCCGCGTCGTTGTGCTCGATGAGGTTGCGTGACACCGTGCTCGCGCTGTACTCCAGTGGCATGTCGTAGATGTCGACGATCAGCTGCGTCATCAAATCCTCGGATACCTTGTCCCAGCCTTGAGCAGCGGAGGAACGTTGACCATTGGCAATGCTCTTTCCTGACATGGACGCCGTGACGTAGAGCGCATTCAGGCAAATGAGGTTGATGCCGCTGATGCCAGGAAAACCTTGGGTGATCCGGTCGGCTACATGGCCACGGTCACCGATGGGCTCGATGGCGCTGCTGGCGGATATTTGCGGGCAGCTCCGCTGCAGGTGGTCAATGGCCGCCTTCGACAGGCGATGTCCCTGGTGGTCATAAAACCAGAACAGGGTCTCGTGGGTCGTCTTGCTCTCCGGCCCGTATTTCTTGCGCAGTGCGGCGAGAGTGGTCGCAATCGTTGGCGCCTTCGACTCGGGATAGACAATGCGGCGCTCGATCGCCGATACCACCGGCGTGTTCGGGTACATGGTGAAGTTCAGGTTGACGGTGGTCGTGATACTCCCGGCAGTGTTGCCCAGGAAGCCTGCGGCCCCGCCGACAAATGCCTGATCGGGCACCTGGCTGATGCCGAAAGAGAAAACACCCACCTCCGGGGCCGGGTTGGCGAGATAGCCCTGGGATTTCAAGGTGGCGATGGCCTCGTCGGCCGGCATGCCGAGATGAAACTCGCCAGCGCCAAGGCCAAGGGCGGATGCCGTCTTCACCAGTGCCGCTGTCCCCTCGGGCGTACCCATGTTTGGCGCCGTGGACAGGCTGGCCGCCTGCGTGTCGGGGGCCGATTGCGCGACCGGCACAACCACCAGTCCGGCGACGAGGCCAAGCAGCACGGCAGATAGTCCCATGCGGCGCCGTTCGAGGTGTCGGTTCATCGGAATCATGCTGTTCTCCTGAATGGAATAAATGGGGTTGCGCTTCAATCTGCTGACGTCTGCCTGACGGAGCGACAGTCGACTGGCAGCGCAGCGCAGGTTGCGAGCGCATCTATCCGAAGTGGCACCGGCCGATCAGGCGATACCGCTGCGTCACCAACGCGCCCGGTCATTGGGCGCCACGACACGCGGCAAAGTCGTCACGGCGGTCTAACCGATCACTAACGCTGGGAATCAAGGGAGGGCAAACCCTTGTCGGAACGGCGCCGGCGGTGGAAAGCGCGCAGGCCAAGCTGGCGTGCGTCACGCCCGGTGGCGTGAAACACCATGTGCGTGCGATCGCCAACGCCGTGCGCATCGACCGGGAGTCATCGGCGCACATGCGTGGCAGCAACGCGGCGCTGACCGCGCTGACGCGATGGCCACCGTCAAAAAAGCGGGCCGAACATGGTGATGACGTTCTCCCAGATCCGCTGTGGCAACGGTCGTTGCAGGACGGCCGTGGTCGACACTGCGTCGGCAGCGGCGAGATAGGTGTCCTGACGCGCCCGGATTTCAGCGGACACTTCGGGTGAGCACAGCACGGTGTTGTTCTCGAAGTTGAGATCGAGGCTGCGCCGGTCCATGTTGGCCGAGCCGACCAGCGCCACCGTCCGGTCCACCACCAGCGTCTTGGCGTGGAGCAGGCCACCGCGGAACTCGAACACCCTGACGCCGGCTTCGACGAGCTGCGGATAGTGGGCCTTGCTGATCGCCGACACTTCCCACGAGTCGTTGCGTGCAGGCAGGATCAGCGTCGTGGCCACGCCGCGTCGCGCGCAGAATGTCAGCGCCGCCAGCAGTGGTGCATCGGGCACGAAATACGGGGTCGAGATCACGACTTCGCGCTCGGCGGCGTACAGCAGGGCCACGAACACGTCCGTCATCGCCCCCTTGGGCGACATCGGACCGGTGCCGAAGGCGATTGCCGGGAAGCCGTCCGGCATGGCTCCTGGCTCTGGCACGTCATACAGCGCGTGCGCATCCTCGCCGGTTTCCACCATCCAATGGGTCGCGAACAGGCGCTGGTTCTGGAGCACGACCGGCCCTTCGAACCTGAGCATGATGTCGACCCAGGGCGCGAATTTCGCCTTGATGCGGAACTCCGGATCCGCGCAGTTCTGGCTGCCGCAGTAGGCGATGCGGTTGTCGACCACCACGATCTTGCGATGGTTGCGCAGGTCGATGCGGCTGCCAAACACCAGCTGCAGCCCGAGCGAGAGTTTCATGGACGCGCACAGCCCCACACCGGCCTTGCGCATCGCCTCCCAGTGTTCCGAGCGGATCAGGGCCTGCGATCCAATCTGGTCCGCCACCACGCGGCAGGTGACGCCGCGGGTGGCCGCGCGCCGGAGCGCATCGACCACCTTGAGCCCATTGTGGTCCGCAAGCCAGATGTAGAACGACAGATGGATGGTTTCGCGCGCCTGGTCGAAATCCCTGACCATCGCGTCGATGGCGGCGTTGGAATCGGCCGCCAGGGTTGCCCTGTTGCCGCTGCTGCCGCGGCCATCGCCGAGCAGCGCGCAGGCCTTGAATACGGACCGGAACCGGTCCGGCACCGCATCCAGCGTCGAAGGGATATCCGTACATGCCGCGGACGCCATCTCGACCGTGGCTGCGTTTGCCTTGCGCCGGAACCGCCGCGCGACCCACGGCTCGCCGAACAGGAGGTACGCGACGATACCGACGACGGGCACGAAGACGAGGACCAGCACCCAGGCTGCCCGCGACGCCGGTTCCCGGTCCGGAAGCGTGATGGCGCGCACGATCACGGCGAGATGGGCGATCGTGTAGACGACGATCCAGATCGTGGTTGCCGGCATGCTGGTCCCAGGCTCGATGACAGTGCGTCACCAGTCTATAAAGGGACGTGGCTGGTTAATATCCCATGCCCCATGCCCCATGCCCCATGCCCTGACCATCCGTGTTGGAGATGGAAGGCATTGATGCGTATGCCCCGGTGGCCCAGCGTGATGCGCCGCTTGCGGACATCGGGCGCGCCGCCGGCCCGATCCAGCGTTGACGCATGCTGGAGAAAATCAGCTCGCCCCTGGGCGGTCATGCGGATAAGAAGGGGCGTGGCAAATCAAGTAGCAACTTGATTTGCCACACCCCTCTTTTAGTATTCGCCGTAGCGTCCCCGCACCGATTCCAGCAGCGCCCGCGTGTCGTAGCCGACGCCATCCTTGAACACGGTCTCGACGTTCCGGATATCGTCGATGCGTTGCGCGGGGTCGCCTTTCACCACCACCAGGTCGGCGTCCTTGCCCGCGGCGATCGAGCCGATCCGCTCCTGCAGCCCGAGGTAGGCGGCACCGTTGTAGCTGGCGATGTGGATCGCCTGCTCGGGCGTGAAGCCCTCCTCGACCAGCAGCTGCACGCCGCGCAGGTCGCCGAAGCCCGGGATCACGCCGCCGTTGCCGGTGGGATCGGGCCCGGCCAGCAGCAGGCCGCCGGCGGCGGCAAAGGCGCGTTCCATGGCCATGCCGTGCTGGAAGGTGATGCTGGCCCGCTTGGCCTGTTCCGGTGGCAGCGCGTCGGTATGGGCGCGCAGCAGCAGGTAGTCGTGCCTGGCCTGGGGGCTGAGCGTGGCCATGGCCTCCGGCCACAGCGGCGAGTGCTTCGGCACCATCTGCTCGAACACCGGCAGCGTCGAGGTGATGGCGACGTGGTGCGCCACCAGGTCGCCGATCAGGGCCTTGGCCTCGCTGCCTTGTGGATCCATGGCATACAGCGTCTGCAGGCCGTCGGAGGCGCTGCAGTGGTCCGGCGCCTTGCCGGGATCGTGTTCGGTGTTGACGAAGAAGCCGTGCTCGAGGTCGTCGATGCCGGCTTCGGCGGCCTCGCGATAGGTCACCGCGCACAGGTGGCCGGTCACCTTCAGCCCCAGGCGGTGCGCCTCGTCCACCGCGGCCTTCAGTTCGGCGCGGGTGATGTTCATGTACGCCTTGAACGAAGTCACGCCCTGCCTGGCCCAGAACGCCACGGTTTCCTTGGCGTCTTCAGCGTCGCGGATGGGGTGCATCTGGATGAAATACGAGCCCGAGCCTTCCAGGTACGGGCCGGTCACGTCCATGTGTGGGCCGGGCAGCTTGCCCGTGTCGATCAGGCGCTTGAGGTTGAGGTCGGTGTATGGCTCGACGCTGCCGGTGGTGCGCAGCGTGGTGACGCCGTTGGCCAGGTACAGGCGCGGCGCCGAGTAGGCCATTTCCGGCACGATCAGCGGCGGCTCGCTGTGCAGCTGCGCGTCGAGGTTGGGCCGCGCGATGTAGAACAGGTGGTCGTGCATGCCGACCAGGCCGGGGAATACGGTATGCCCGGTGAGGTCGATCCGCTTGGCGCCGGCGGGGATGGGCAGGCCGTCGGCGCCCAGCGCGGCAATCTTGCCGTGCTCGATCAGGAGGGTCTGGTTGGTGCGTGCCGGTGCGCCGCTGCCGTCGATCACGCGCACGTGGGTCAGCGCCACGATGGGCGCATCGACCTGGACGAAGCGCCGCATGGCCTGGTCCGGAGCCACGGCCGCTGGCAGGACGATGGGAGTCAGATCGAGGGTCGCGGCGTGCGCTGCGCCCGCGCAGATCGACAGGGACAAGGCTGCCGCAAGCATCCGCATGTGTCGCATGGCGATACTCCCCGCTCGGCGATGGCGCGTATTCCGGTCACGGGACCGGGCGCCTACTGTAGCGCCGGACGAGCGGGGGCGGCATGACCGTCCCCGCGATCGCCGAGGTGCGTCGCGACACCTGGTGCCGCGGCACGCCCCGCGAAGCGACGGCTGAAATCAGCCGTCGCTGCCTGTTTCCACCACCGGCAACAGCACTGCGCTGCGTCCGTCGGGGCCGTGCTCGATGGTGATCGTGGCCTTCTGGTAGTCGGCCGGCTTGGCGAACAGGATGCTCGGCACGTAGGTCTGCGGGTTGCGGTCGTAGAGCGGGAACAGGCTCGACTGGATCTGCACCATGATGCGGTGGCCGGGCTTGAACTCGTAGTTCACCGTCGGCAGACGGAACTTGTACTGCTGCACCTGGTTGGCCGGGATCGGCGAGGGATCGGAGAAGCTCTGCCGGTAGCGCCCGCGGAAGATGTCCAACGCGACCGGGAACTGGTAGCCGCCCATCTCCGGCTGATCGGGGTCGACGTCGGGGTAGACGTCGATCAACTTGACCACGAAGTCGCCGTCGGTGCCGGTGGTCCTGGCGTGGATGTCGGCGATCGGTGCGCCCTGGATCACGACGCTCTTGGTCAGCACCGGCGTGGTGTAGGACAGCACGTCGGGGCGGTCTGCCACGAAGCGCTGGTCCTCGACCAGCCAGGTGCGCCAGCGGGTGTCCCGCGCCAGGGTCGGGCGGGGCAGGTAGGAAACCGGCTTGGCCGGGTCGGAGACGTAGCTGTCGCTGCCGCCAGTGGGGGCCTGGAAGCCCAGGCCCAGGTCTGCCTGCAGGTAGAGCGGGGTGAGCTGCTGGTCGCTGGCTGCCTTCCAGTCGGCGAAGCCGTCCCAGCGTTGCTGCACCGGGTTGTAGATCAGCGCCTGGGGCAGGGCCTGGGGCAGTGGCGTGCCGCGCAGGTAGTGGTTGAACCAGGGGATCATGACGTTGCGGCGGAACGCGGCGGTAGTGTCGCCCGGCCACTTGAGCGGGCCCATGTTCCAGCCCTCGCGGTTGATCTGGCTGTGCCACCAGGGACCGATCACCAGGTGGTTGTTGGCGCCGTGGCCGGCCTTCTTCAGCGCTTCAAAGGCATGCACGGCACCGTAGATGTCCTCCTGGTCCCACATGCCCTGCAGCCACATGGTGGGCACGTTCGATGGCTTGGCGGCCAGCAACTTGTCCAGCGCCTGCAGCTGCCAGAAGGCGTCGTAGGCCGGGTGCGCGGCAAAGCGGTTCCAGAATGGCAGTTGGGTCATGCCATTGGCCTCGGCGTAGGCGCCGGCCGAACCCGCCTCGAGGAAGTTGGTGTAGTCGTCGTAGTTTGCGCGCGGAATGCTCTCGCCCCGGCCCTGCTTGCTGCTCTGGCCGATGAAGTAGTCGAGGTTGCGCTGGCGCAGCGCGCCGTAGTGGTACCAGTCGTCACCCATCCAGCCGTCGATCATCGGGCTTTCCGGCGCCGCAACCTTCAGTGCAGGATGCGGGCCGAGCAGGGCCATCGCGACCGTCCAGCCGTCGTAGGACGAACCGATCATCCCGACCTTGCCATTCGACTCCTTGAGGTTCTTCACCAGCCAGTCGATGGTGTCCCAGGCATCGGTGGTGTCGTCGGTCTTGGTCGGGTTGAGCGGCCCCATCGGCGGGCGGGTCATGACGTATTTGCCTTCCGAGCCGTACTTGCCGCGGATGTCCTGCCACACCAGGATGTACCCATCGGCCGCCCAATCCCTGCCGCCAGACCATACCGCCTCGGTCATGTGCGGGCTGTTGTTGGGCGCCATGCCGCTGGCGTTGTACGGCGTACGCTCGAGCAGGATCGGCAGGTCGTGGCCGCCCTTCGGGATCACGATCACCGTGTGCAGCTTCACGCCGTCGCGCATCGGAATCATGACGTCGCGCTTGACGTAGTCGAAGTTGCCTTGGGGCTGGACCCAGTTGGCCGGGATGTCCGAGCCGGTCTGGATCATGTCGGGGGTGACTTTGGCGGACGTCTGGCCGGCTGGAGCTGCCGCGAAGGCGACGGCAGACAGGATGCAGGCAAGCGAAACGAAGGCCGTGGTCAAGGCGGCGTTCTTCATGTCTGGGGTTCCCGGTGATGGTGGAAGCCCTGGCAAGCTACCACGTCCGGGTGCTGCAGCCAATGATTCCTATTTACCGGACTGGCTGCAAACATGGCGTAGCCTTGGGTGCCCTGCTCTGGGCAAGAACCGCATGTCGCGACAGACGTCACTTCCCGGCTTCCAGCCCTCAGTGGCCACGGATCGGCTGTTCCTGGCGATCTTCCCCGATCCCGGCATGGCTGCCGCGCTGGCTACGCTTGCCGCCGCGCAGTGTGCCGCCCATGGTCTGCGCGGGAGGCCCGTGCAGCCCGGGCGCCTGCACGTCACGTTGTTTCATCTCGGCGATACCGTCGGCCTGCGCCAGGAAGTGGTGGATGCCGTGTCCGTTGCCGCGTCGCGGGTGGAGATGGCGGCCTTCGAGCTGGCTTTCGATCAGGTGGGCAGTTTCAACGGGCGGCGCGACAAGTTGCCGTTCGTGTTGCGGGCGCACGGCGGCAATGCGCCCCTGCATGCCTTGCATGCGGCTCTGGCGACGGAGCTGCGAGAGGTCGGCCTGGGCCGGTTCGCAGCCGCGCCGTTCGAGCCACACGTCACCCTGGCCTACGACACTCGCACGGTGGTGATGCAGGACGTGGCGCCGCTTGCCTGGCAGGCCCGCGAGTTCGTGCTGGTGCACAGCCTGCTCGGCCAGACCCGGCACGTGCCGCTGGGGCGCTGGCGCCTCGCCTGAGGCGCGCCTGCGGCACACCCCGCATGGTATGTCAGACCGCATTTTCTTATGCTGCTGTATGTATGATCGATCGGTGTACCACTACCTGCCGCAGGGGGATTCCATGGATACGCGCAAATTGGTCGCCGAGGCGCTCGGCACTGCATTATTGGTATTCGTGGGCGCTGGCGTCGCCACACTTTCCTTTGGTTTTGGACTCGCAGGGCAAAGTGCTTCGGCGGGGATCGTCGCCACCGCGCTGGCATTTGGCCTGGTCATGCTGATCCTCGCCTATGGCATAGGCCCGATTTCCGGCGCGCACATCAATCCCGCCGTCACCATGGGCTTCTGGGTGGCCGGCCGGATCGGCATTGGCGAGGCGGTGGGCTACTGGATCGCGCAGTTCGTCGGCGGTATTGCCGGTGCTGCCACCTTGCTGTGGATGTTCTCCGGCGCCAGGGACTACACGACGGCTACGGTTGGCCTGGGCGCCGACGGATTTGGCGCCAGTTCGATGCTTGGCCTGGACGCGCTGGGCGCCTTCATTGCCGAAACGGTGCTGACCTTCCTGTTCGTCATCATCGTGCTGCTGGTGACGCGCAAGGCGGCATGGCCGCAGCTCGGCGGCGTGGCGATCGGCCTGGCATTGGCGACCGTGCACCTGGTGGGCATCCCGTTGACCGGCACCTCGGTGAACCCGGCGCGCAGCCTGGGTCCGGCCCTGTTCGTGGGTGGCGAGGCGCTGAGCCAGCTGTGGTTGTTCATCATCGCCCCACTGGTGGGCGCGGTGCTCGCCGCGCTGGTGAGCCGCTACCTGTTCCCGCGTGACGTGGAGGCTCCCGAGGTCACGGCAAACGAAAGGATTTCCTAGGAGCGTATGGGCTATGGGTTTTGTGCGTAAATCGATGTTGGCCGCCTGCAGCCTGGTGCTGGCCTGTCTTGCCTGCGCGTCGATGGCAGCGCCGCCAGCGCGCAGACCGCCGCCAGTGAAGGCGCTGGTCACCAACTTCTATTACCAGGACCTGCCGGCCGCGAGGCAGTGGTATACGCAGGAACTCGGCTTCCCGGTGATCTATGACGACGGCTGGGTGGTCATCGTCGAGGCCGGCCCCGGCATGCAGATTGCCCTGGTGGATGCAGCAAAGGGCGCGCTCAAGGCGGTCAAGGACAAGGGCGCCATGCTGGCGATCGAGACCAGTCAGCTGGAACAGTGGTACGACTATGTCAGCGCCATCAAGGGCATCGAGTGGTATCCGTACAACGGCGAGGATCCCAAGCATTTCCAGCACGGCATTCGCCATCACGGCGACTATGCCGAATTCCGCGTGCTCGACCCAGGCGGCTATATCGTCGAGTTTTATCGCTGGAAGTCGGGCTCGCAGCACTGATTGCCGGTCCCTCCGGGAGGTCGTCATGAAATGCCGTTTGTTCTGCACCACGGTCGCGGGCCTGTTTGCGTTCAGCCTGCTGGTCTGCGCCCCTTCAGCCACGGCAGTCTCTGTCGGGCCTGCCGATCGCGCCGGCCCACCGGCCACGTCCGTACCCGTCGATCGCACCGATCGCGCCGCGCTGCAGACCATGCAGATCCCCAGCCATGGTGCGTTGCTGAACGCCCTGGTCTACGTCGCTGCCGGTGCCGGCCCGCACCCGGCGGTGGTGCTGCTGCATGGCTTTCCCGGCAACGAGCGCAACCTCGACCTGGCCCAGGACATCCGTCGTGCCGGCTGGGACGTGCTGTATTTCAACTACCGCGGTTCGTGGGGTACGCCGGGCGACTTCTCGTTTGTGCACAGCATCGAGGATACGGCCGCGGCGGTGGCCTACCTGCGCCAGCCTGAGGTCGCCAAGTCGCTGCGCCTCGACCCCGCGCGCATCGTGCTGATTGGCCACAGCATGGGCGGCTTCATGGCCATTGCCGCCAGTGCCGCCGATCCGCGCATCAAGGCCTTCGCCACCATCTCTGCCGCGGACATGGCAGGGCGCGCGCAGGCAGTCGTGCGCAAGGAGGGGGAAGCCGACGGCATCGCCGCCATCACCAAGGGCCTTGCCGGCGAGGGCATGGCGCCCTTGAGCGGCTGCACCCCGGACGGCCTCGCCCACGAGCTGGTCGCGCATGCCACCGACTGGCGCTTCCTGTCCAAGGTTGACGCCCTGAGGGATCGCACCGCCCTGGTCGTCACCTCGGATGACGGTCTCGCACCGGCGAACGATGCGTTTGTCGCTGCCCTGCACCACGCCGGCGATCGCCGGGTCGCCAGCCTGCATTTGCCTACTGATCATTCCTATTCGGATCAGCGCCTCGAATTGTCCAAGGCGGTGCTCGCATGGTTGGCGACCTTGCCGAAGTAGGGCGCACTTCGATCCCGACGAGCGCTGGCCCATAGGCCAATCGGCACGGTAGGGAGTGGCTGCCTGCCGGCTATCCTTCGTGCTACCGATCCGCGGGAGATGGTGGGATGAAGGGCATGCTTGCCGCAATAGCGGCGCTGGCTGGCATGGCGCTCACGGCGGGCGCCTGGGCTGCAGCGGAGACGGCAGCGCAATCCCCCGTCGCGCCCGCAGGTGGCTTGCCCACGGCACAGCGATCGGTGACCCAGGGCAGCGTGACTGTCGAGGGCAAGAAGATCGACTACACCGCCACGGCGGGCACGATCATCCTCAGGGACCAGGACGGCCATCCGACCGGCAGCATGTTCTACGTGGCCTACGTCAAGCGCGGCGTCAAGGATGAAAGCCAGCGGCCAGTGACGTTCTTCCACAACGGTGGCCCGGGCTCCTCGACCATCTGGCTGCACATGGGTGCGTTCGGCCCGCGGCGTATCACGACCACGGACCTGGGCCCGACGCCGGCTGCGCCATACCAGCTGGTCAACAACGACTACAGCCTGCTGGACGTGACCGACGAGGTTTTCATCGATGCCATGAACACCGGCTACAGCCGCATCATCGGCAAGGACCAGGGCGGCGTGGGCACCACCAGGGACTTCTACGGCACGGATCCCGACATGAAGTCGTTCGCCCAGTTCATCAAGCGCTATTCGACCGGGAACCATCGCTGGAACTCGCCCAAGTACCTGTACGGCGAAAGCTACGGCACGCTGCGCAACGAGGTGCTGGTGAACTACCTCGAGCAGGCCGAGAACATGGACGTCAACGGCATCGTCCTGCAGTCCGCCTACATGGGCAGCGCCATTCCCTACGGTTCGGACATCCAGTACGAGGTGGTCCTGCCGTCCATGGCGGCCACGGCCTGGTACCACCACAAGGTACCAAACGCGCCGGCGGACATGCAGGCCTTCCTCGCCGAAGTCGAGCATTTCGCGATGAACCAGTACGCGGTGGCGCTCAATGCCGGCAACACCCTGAGCGCGGCGGATTTCGACGCCATCGCCGAGAAATTGCATGGGTATATCGGCCTGCCGGTGGCCTACATCAAGAAGGCCAGGCTGCGCGTCGGCATCGGCCAGTTCCGCCAGGCGCTGCTGGGTGACCAGAACCAGGTGGTCGGCGAGCTGGACGCGCGCTTCAGCGGTCCCACGATGGACGCGATGACCGAGACCGCGCAGACCGATCCACAGTACTCGTCCATTGATTCGGCCTACGTCACCGGCCTCAACACCTACATGCACCAGACGTTGAAGTACGGCGACGACCAGGTCTACCGGCCGACCTACTACAACGTGGGCAGCGTTTCGGATGGCGGCATTGCGCCGTGGCCGACCGAGGACGAGAACCTGGTCACCGGCGAAAAGATGCGCGACACCAACGGTGCCATCGACCTGGCCCAGGCCATGAAATACGACGCCCGCCTGCAGGTGCTGGTGCACTGTGGCTATTTCGACTTTTCGACGCCGTTCTACGGCATGGTGTATGCCGTCAACCACATGGACATCCCGCCCGACCTGCAGTCGCACATCCACTTCGATTACTACGACTCGGGGCACATGGTCTACGTGCACGTTCCCGACCTGAAGAAACTGCACGACAACACCGCTGCCTTCATCCGCGCCACCGACAGCCGCCATGGGTGAGGCACCGGCTGCCGGTGCCGCATCGTGGTGCGGCAGGCTGATTGATGCCGTTCCTTGACGGGAAGGCTACTTTTCCGCCGGGCTGCCCTTGTCGAACACGACGCGCCACGCGCCTGCCGCTTCCCGGCGCCATACGGAATTGAAGCGGCCGATGACCTTGCCGTCCGGATCGCGCACCAGTCCGGTGCTGAGTGCCAGCGTACCGGATGGCAGGACTTCCACGCGATCAGGTTCCCACGAGAACGGCGCGGTCCTGCCCTGGAAGAATCGTGACCAGGAAGCCATCACCTCAGGCTTGCCGCGCAGTACGCCCGCGCCATCGAAGAAGATGGCTTCCTCGGAAACGTGACCGGCGAATGCCGGCAGGTCTCGCTCGGCCATGGATCTGGCGAACGCGCGTTCGGCGGCGAAGACCTGTTGCCGCGTCGTCTCCGGCGCCGATACGGCGGCCTGCCACGGTACGGCCAGCAACATCGCGAGCGCGAAACGGCTTGCCATGACGGATATCGGGCTGCGGCGACAAAAACGGATGGGGAGCATGGTGCGTACTCTGGCCGGTTTTGCCAGAGCATAATTCACCGCCGCCGCAGCAGCAGCTTGCGCGGATCAGGCGGCCAGCAGGCGCTGGGCAATGGTGCGGGCCTGCTGGCGGATCTCGGGCAGGGCGGTGCATTCCCAGAGAGTGCCACGCAACAGGCTGCCGAGGGTGAACAGGTGCGGCCAGTGGCCGCCGGCATGTTTCAAGTGGCCTTCCGGCGTCGCCAGCAGGCCCAGGCCGAGCTCGTCCGGCATGACGTGGGCATCGTCGCGCAACTGGCTGAGCAGGGGGTGCGACGTGCGCCGCGCATCCGTGGCCAGGCCGGTGGTCTGGATGACCATGTCGGCCTCCAGCTCGTGTACTGCTCCGCCGTGACTGAAGATCACGCGCAACTGGTCGCCTGCGCCCTGGATAACCGAACGCATCCGTCCGCCGTGCAGCTCGATCCGGCCGGATTGCTGCAGCTCATCCAGGGTGGCGGCGACCTGCGGGGGCAGGCGGTGCCGCGCACGTTCCCAGGCGGAACGTGCATGACGCAGGAAGCGTGCCCGCTGGGCGGTCGGCAAGCCTTGCCACAGGCCTGACGTGTGCGGACGCAAGCTGTCCACCACGCTGCGCCAGTCGCCCTCTTCAGCGGCCGCCTCGCGCAGCAGGCGCAGCCATCGGCGCACCTCGGGCTGCGCACGCAGCGAGTCGATGAGGCCATCATGGCCGCCGCGTGGTGCGCTGACCTCGACCGGATGACGCCCGGGCCATCGGCCGTGGACGGAAATCAGGGTGAATCGCGTACCGGGCCAGCGCGCGGCGAGCTCGACCACCGTATCCGCCGCCGTCAACCCGCTGCCGATCAGCAGCACGTGGCGTGGCGGTACCGCGGGTTCGGGGTGGGGCAGCAACTGCCAGGGATCGAGCACGTAACGCCCGCTTTCCAGCGCCGCGGGCTCGACGCCGTCCAGCGTTTGCGGCGGCAGCGCACCGATGGCGAGCACCGCCGCGTCCATACGTCGCGTCTGCCCGCCGTGCATGACCGTGACTCCGCCGGTTTCGGGTATCACCGCTTCCGCATCGGCTGGAATGAGCGTGACGTCGTGGCCGTGCGCCTTGCCGTGGGCCACGGCCTGGTCGATCTCGGCTGCCAGGTAGTCGCCGTAGAGACGTCGCGGCAGGAAATCCTTGCCGCCCACATCCTGGTCCCGCTGTTGGGCAAATTCGAGGAAGCTGCCCGGCCGGCTGGAATACAGCCCCATTGACGCCGCCCGCACATTGAGCAGGTGGCGGGGAGACGCCGTGGCGTAGGCTACGCCGCGTCCGCGTGGTGTGCCGCCGGTATACCAGTCCACCTGCAACGGAGGAGACAGCGGGCGATCCAGCAGCTCGCCCAGCAGTGAAGCGGATGCCGCGCCGCCGCCAATGATGGCGATCCGTCGGAACATGCATGACCTCGGATGACGTGGCGGCGCAGTGGATCACGCCATGGGTTAAGGCGGCGTAAGCCAGGCCGCCATCCGACGTGGCACGGCCGTGACGGCCGCGGCATGCGTGCCGATTGGCACTACCCAAAACGGCGGCCAGTTTTTAGACTCGGCGGGTAATTTCCCGTGGCAGGTGCCGCACCCGGTTCTGTCGTCGCCGCAACATGCGGCGCCTGGCAGCCGGGTCGAACCTGTGCCATGGCCTTTTTGATATCGCTGCCTCACGGCGCCGGCGCTTCCCGCCGGCAGTGTGGACGACGGAATCACGACCTCACTGCCGGTCTGGGGGATAGTTCGCATGCTTGGCATGATCCGCATGGCTTTGCGCCGTCCGTACACGGTGGCGGTCATGGCGTTGCTGATGCTGTTGCTGGGTGCCTTGTCGGCCAGGCGCATGATCGTGGACATCTTCCCGGTCATCGACATCCCGGTGGTGCTGGTGGCCTGGAACTACCCGGGGCTGTCAGCCGAGGACATGGAGCGGCGCGTGGTGGTGCACGCCGAGCGCGGCTACTCGACCTCGGTGAACGGCATCGAGCGCATCGAGTCGCACTCGATCCCCGGCGTGGGCCTGCTCAAGCTGTATTTCTATCCGGGCACCGACATCGGCGCGGCGATCGCGCAGATCAGTGCGATGAACCAGACCCTGCAGCACAACCTGCCGCCCGGCATGTCGCCGCCAATGGTGGTGCAGTTCAACGCCTCGAACGTGCCCGTGGTGCAGATGGACGTGGGCAGCGACAGCCTGAGTGAGCAGCAGATCTACGACTACGCGCTCAACTTCATCCGCATCCAGCTGTTCACCATCCCCGGCCTGTCGACGCCGGCGCCGTTCGGTGGCAAGCAGCGCCAGATCATGGTGGACATCGACCCGGAGCGGCTGGCCGCGCGCGGAGTATCGCCGCAGGACGTGGTCAACGCACTGCTCACCGCGGACATCATCATCCCCGGCGGTACGGCGCGCATCGGCTCGCGCGACTACACCGTGCTGATGAACTCCAGCCCTTCGACGGTGGAGCGCTTTGCCGACATCCCGGTCAAGACCGTGGGCAACCAGCAGGTACTGGTCAAGGACGTGGCCAGGGTGCACGACTCCTACGCCGTGCAGCAGAGCATCGTGCACATTAACGGCAAGCGGGCGACCTACCTGACCATCCTCAAGCATGCCGAGTCCTCCACTCTGGCGGTGGTCGACGCCACGCGCGACATGCTGCCGCAGATCCTGGCCACGGCGCCCAAGGGCCTCACCGTCGGCCTCGACTTCGACCAGTCGGTGTTCGTGCGCGGCGCGGTGCAGAATGTGCTGCACGAAGTGGTCATCGCCGCCGTGCTGGTGGCCCTGATGATCCTGTTGTTCCTGAGCAGCTGGCGCAGCACCCTGGTGGTGGTGGCCTCGATCCCGCTGGCGATCTTCACCGCGCTGATCGGCTTGTACCTCACCGGCAACTCGATCAACCTGATGACGCTCGGCGGCCTGGCGCTGGCCGTCGGCATCCTGGTGGACAACGCCACGGTGGTGATCGAGAACATCCATCGCCACCTGGTGCTCGGCAAGCCGATCACCGTGGCGATCATCGACGGCGCCCGCGAGGTGGTGCAGCCGGTGACCGTGGCCACGCTGGCGATCTGCATCGTGTTCTTCCCGGTGGTGCTGCTTGAAGGCGCGGCGCGCTTCCTGTTCACCCCGCTCGGCCTGACCGTGGTGTTGGCGATGGCCGCCTCCTATGTGCTGTCCTTCACCCTGGTGCCGGTGCTGTGCCGCATGCTGTTGCCAGGCGAGCTGCGGGCGATGGCCGCAGGCCATGGCGAGGGGCGCATCGACCGGGCGTTCGGGCGCATGCGGGAAAGCTACGGCCGCCTGCTGACGCAGCTGGTGGACAACCGCGGCTTCGTGCTGGCGGCCGCCGGCGTGCTGATCGTGCTGTCGCTGGGCCTGACCCGGGTGATCGGCACGGACTTCTTCCCCAGTGCCGACGTCGGCATCATGAAGCTGCATGTGCGCGCTCCGGCGGGCACCCGCATCGAGGACACGGAAAAGCTGGTGCTGCGCATCGAGGACGAAATCCGCAAGCTGATTCCGGCCGGGCAGCTGCACAGCATCGACGACCTGATCGGCGTGCCGCTGTACTACAACCTCGCCTTCGTGCAGACCGACAACATCAGCGGCATGGACGCGGAAATCTCCATCTCGCTGAACCCGAAGCACCGTCCGACCGCCGACTACATGCGCCTGTTGCGCGAGAAGCTGCCGGACGCCTTCCCAGGGAGCTCGTTCTATTTCCAGACCGCGGACATCGTCAGCCAGGTGCTGAACTTTGGCCTGTCGGCGCCGATCGACGTGCAGGTTTCCGGCATGGACCTGAAGAGCAACGCCGCCATCGCCAGGCGTATCCAGGACGAGATCGCGCGCATCCCCGGGGTGATCGACGCGCACATCCCGGAGATGCTCGACTATCCCGCGCTGCGGGTGAACGTCGACCGCCAGCTGGCGGCGCGCCTCGGTCTGTCGCAACGGGACGTCGCCAATTCCGTGCTGACCTCGCTGTCGTCGAGCTCGATGGTCAGCCCAGTGTTCTACCTCGCCCCGAACGGCGTCAACTATACGGTGGCGGTGCAGACCCCGATGGCGAGCATCGATTCGCTGCAGCGGCTGATGGCGATACCGCTGAGCGGTGGCAATGCCGGCGTGCGCCAGCTGCCGGCGTCGGTGGCACCGGCAGCGCTGCCTGGCGCGCCGGTGCAGCGCCTGTCCAACGTCGCCAGCGTGGTGCCGGAAGCCGGCATCCAGTCGATCGACCACTACACCGTGCAGCGCGTGATGGACGTGCAGGCGAACGTGCAGGGTCGCGACCTCGGCGGCGTCGCCAAGGACATCCAGGGCGTGATCGAGCGCGTGCAGAAGGCCGGCTTGCCGGCCGGGACCAAGATCGTGCTGCGCGGCCAGAGCCAGGTGATGAACTCGTCGTTCTCCAGCCTGGCGCTCGGCATCGCGTTGGCGGTGATCCTGGTGTATTGCCTGATGGTGGTGCTGTTCCAGTCGTGGCTGGATCCGCTGATCATCATCCTGGCGGTGCCCGGCGCACTGGTCGGCATCCTGTGGATGCTGGCCCTGACCGGCACCACGATCAATGTGGAGTCGCTGATGGGGGCGGTGATGTCGGTGGGCATCGCCGTGTCCAACTCGATCCTGGTCGTCAGTTTCGCCAACGACCTGCGCGCCGAGCGCGGCATGTCCGCGGTCGAGGCGGCAATCGAGGCCGGCAAGGTGCGCCTGCGCCCGGTGCTGATGACCGCGATCGCCATGATCATCGGCATGCTGCCGATGGCCCTGGCCCTGGGCGCGGGCGGCGAGCAGAACGCGCCGCTCGGCCGTGCCGTGATCGGCGGCCTGATCGTCGCCACCCTGACCACGCTGTTGATCGTGCCGGCGGCCTATGCGGCCTTGCGCCGCAAGCCGCCGATGCTGCATATCCTCGATGAGCGCTTCGAACGCGAGGCGCGCGGCGAGACCGTTGGCGGAGAGCTGTCATGAATACCACGTCCCAACATTCGCGCCGTGCGGTACGCGGCGTCAGCATCGTCGTCGTGCTGGTCGCGGCGCTTGCGCTTGGCGCGCTCTGGCTCAGCCACAACCGGCATATCGCCCAGGCAGCCGAGACCCTGCAGGTGCGGGCGGATGCGGGGCCGGCGGTGCAGGTGGCCGTGGTCCGGGCCGGGGTGCCGACGCACGAGATCAGCCTGCTCGGCGAGGCCCAGCCGTACCAGAGCGCGACCCTGTATGCCCAGGTCAGCGGTTATCTGAAGACGGTCAAGGTCGACCGTGGCGACCATGTGCGCCAGGGTCAGGTCCTGGCCGAGATCGCCTCGCCGCAGATCGATTCGCAATATCGCGGCGCCATGGCCACCCTGGCCACGGCCAAGACCACCTTGCGGCGCATCAGCGGCCTGGTGGGCCAGCATTACGTCTCGCAGCAACAGGTTGACGACGCGCGTGCCGCCGTGGATACGGCGCAGGCCGCCGCCGACGACCTGCACAGCCAGATCGTCTACGAGACCATCCGCGCTCCGTTCGACGGCACCGTCACGGCGCGCTTCGCCGATCCCGGTGCGCTGGTGCAGAACGCTTCGAACAGCCAGACCTCGGCCCTGCCGATCGTCACCGTGACCGACACGCATCGCCTGCGCGTACGCGTGTACGTCGACCAGCAGGACGCCGGCCAGGTGAAGCCTGGCGATGCGGCGGCGATCCGCGATCCGGGCAACGGCAGCGTGCTGGCCCAGGCTGAGGTCAGCCGCAGCGCCGGCCAGCTCGACCCGCAGACCCGCACCATGCTGGCCGAGATCGACGTCGATAATGCCAACGACGCCATCGTGCCCGGCAGCGCGGTCAATGCCACATTGCAACTGGCGGCGGTGCCGCATCCCACCGTGCCGGCCGCGGCGCTGGTGCTGCATGGGCAGCAGACCCTGGTCGCCCTGTTGGGCGACGACAACCGGGTGCACCTGACCCCGGTGACCCTGGCCTCGACCGATGGCGTGCAGGCGCAAATCGCCAGCGGGGTACGGCCCGGGCAGCGGCTGGTGCTGAACGCGGCCACGCTGGCCGATGGCAGCCTGGTGCGTCCGGAGCAGGCTGGCACGACGCCCTGACGCGGGCGCTGGTGCCACCGCGGCACGCGGCGGCTGGCGCCATACGGGGCAGCCTGGCGGCCGTGCGCTGACCATGTCGCAGGCCGGCCGCATTGGTCCGATACCGTACGCAATGGACGTTTAAACGTATTTCCGTCCGTGCCCTTGAAAACCAACCAGCCTGCGGTACACTGGCGCGGTGATGGATTCCTCGCACCTCGAATCGCTGTGCCCCCGGGCCAGCCGCAGCACCGGCTGCCGGGCCGGGTGTACGTGCGGCTGCGCGGCACAGCTGCTGCCGTAGCGGCCATATAGAGGTCTTGCCGTTGTGCGCGTCCTGCGCATTCCGCCGCGCTTCGCGGCGTGGCTCGATGAGGAATATCCATGAGTGTTGATACCGATGCGCCATCGTTGGCGCGCAAGCCTTTGCCGTGGTGGCTCACTTCGTTCAGTGTGCAGGTCAGTGCTGGCCTGGTGTTCGGCGCGGGTGCCGGCCTGCTGGCTGGCGCGCTCGGGCCCGGCCTGGACGGGCGCGCCAACTGGCTGACGCGGGCGCTGGACACCACCGGCCACGCCTATGTGCAGCTGTTGACCGCGGCCGTCGTGCCGCTGATCAGCACCGCGATCATCTCCAGCATCGCCAACCTGCGCCGGGTATCGAATGCGGCCCGCCTCGCGGCGCAGACCCTGCTCTGGTTTGCCATCACCGCGTTCATCGCGGTATCCATTGGCCTGTTGCTCGGCATCGTGCTGGCGCCGGGCAACCATGTGGTGCACGGCACGCTGCAGGCGGCCGAGCCGTCCGTGGTCGGCTCCTGGACCGATTTCCTGGTCGGCCTGATCCCGGCCAATTATCTCGGCATCACCTTGTCCAGCCGTGCCAGCGCCGCCGGCACGGTGGGCCATGCGCTGCATTTCAATGTGCTGCAGGTCATCGTGGTGGCGACCGCACTCGGCATTGCCGCGCTCAAGGTGGGCGACAAGGCCAGGCCGTTCATCGCCTTGAACGAATCCCTGCTCGGCATCGTGCAGAAGGTCCTGTGGTGGATCATCCGCCTGGCGCCAATCGGTACCCTGGCATTGATCGGCAAGGCCGTCGCCACCTACGGCACACCGACGCTGGCCTCGCTGGTGTGGTTCATCGCCGCCGTGTACCTGGGGCTGGCGCTGGTGCTGTTCGTCGTCTACCCGGTCCTGGTTCGCGGCCATGGCCTGTCCATCCGCAAGTACTACTCCGGTGTGTGGCCCGCGGTGCAGCTGGGCTTCGTCAGCCGCTCCTCGATCGGCACCCTACCGCTCACCCAGCAGGTGACTGAACGCAACCTGGGTGTGCCGCGTGCCTACGCGGCGTTTGCCGTGCCCCTGGGCGCCACCACCAAGATGGACGGCTGTGCGGCAATCTACCCGGCCCTGGCGGCACTGTTCGTCGCGCAGTTCTACGGCATCGGGCTGTCGGCGCTGCAGTACGCGTTGATCGTGCTGGTCTCGGTGGTGGGTTCGGCGGCCACGGCCGGCATGACCGGGGCGGTGGTCATGCTGACGCTGACCCTGTCCACCCTGGGCCTGCCCCTGCAGGGCGTCGGCCTGCTGCTGGCCATCGACCCGATCCTCGACATGGCCCGCACCGCGGTCAACGTGGCCGGCCAGGCCCTGGTGCCGACCATCGTCTCGCGGCGCGAGGGCATCCTGGACGTCGCCGTCTACAACGCCGACCGTCACGGCTTGCCATTCAGCACCGATGCCGATACCGCGCCGGTGCCAGTCACGCCAGCCGCGACGCCCGTACTCAAGGTGGTTTGATCCGGCAGAGTGGGTTGGCGACGGGGAGACAGCTGCGCCAACCCGCGGCAGGTCGGCCGTGTGCGGCAGAAGCACCAGGACAGCCACGGCGACCCATGGGCGGCGCAATACACGTGCGATACGCGCGATACGCAGGGCCGCCGACGATCGATTATGCTCGATGCGTTCTACTGCCGGAGCGCCGGCAGGTACCGCTACCGGTTTGCCAGGGGAATTGCCATGTTGACTCGCGTCGTCGTGCTGCTTGCCGCTCTCGTTGCCTTGCCGGCGTTCGCCGCCACCCCGACTGGCCCGTCGCGCACCTTGACCGGTGCCGATTTGTTCCAGCTGGAAGTCGCGGCCGATCCGCAGATTGCGCCAGACGGCAAGACCATCGTCTATGTGCGTCGCGCCAACGACATCATGACCGACCGCACCCGTTCTTCGCTGTGGTCGATTGATCTTGCCAGCGGCGAGCAGACGCCCCTGGTCACCGGTTCGGGCAGCTACAGCCAGCCCCGCTGGTCGCCTGACGGTACCCGCTTGGCCTACATGGCCAGCTCGCCGGGCAAAGGCGGTGCCCAGCTGTTCGTGCGCTGGATGAAAACCAATGCGACCACGCGCGTGACCGGCATGCCGGAAGCACCACGCGGCATGGCATGGTCCCCCGACGGCAAGCGCATCGCCTACACCATGCTGGTGCCTGCGAAGCCGGCGAAGCTGGGGGAGGCGCCGACCAAGCCGGCTGGCGCCGAATGGGCGAAGCCGCTGGACGTCATCGATGCGGTCGTCTATCGCACCGACGAGGGAGGCTATCTCAAGCCCGGCCATGCACAGGTGTTCTGGGTGGCCGCCGATGGCGGTGCACCGATACAGCTGACGGATGGCGCACACAATATTCGAGGCAGCCTGTCGTGGCTGGCCGACGGCAGCGCAGTCGTGTTCAGCGCCAATCTCGGCGCGGATTGGCAGCGCGACATCAGCAACACGGAGGTGCATGCCGTTGCGCTCGCCACGCGCCAGGTGCGCACGTTGACGCAGCGCAAGGGGCCGGACGATGCGCCGAGCGTTTCGCCGGACGGCAAATGGATTGCCTACGTCGGATTCGACGACAAGTACCTCGGTTACCAGAACCGGAGCCTGTCGGTCATGCGCGTGGATGGCAGTGACAACCGGGTCCTTACCGCGAGCCTGGATCGCAGCGTCGGCAATCCACGCTGGGCTGCCGATAGCCGGTCCATCTACGTGAGCTATGGCGAACGCGGTGGTACCAGTGTGGCCCGCGTCCAGCTCGACGGCTCGATGCGCACGCTGGTCACCGACCTGACCGGCAGCGGCCTCGACCGCCCCTATTCCGGCGGCGAATTCAGCGTGTCGCGTGATGGCAGCGTAGCCTTCACCCGCGGCACGACGCTGCAGCCGTCCAATGTGTGGTCCACGCGTGGCGACAAGCCGCGGCAGTGGACGCAACTCAACGCCGCGCTGTTGGGCAGCAAGACCCTGGGCTCGGTACAGCCGCTTGCCGTCACCGGCTTTGACCAGCTGCCGATCGACGCCTGGATGGTGACTCCACCCGATTTCGACCCCACGCACAAATACCCGCTGATCCTGGAAATCCACGGCGGACCGTTCTCGGCCTACGGCCCGACGTTCTCCACCGACGACCAGCTGTATGCCGCCGCCGGTTACGTCGTGGTGTATGCCAACCCGCGCGGGTCGACCGGCTATGGCGAGGAGTTCGCCAACAAGATCGACAAGGCCTATCCAGGTCACGATTACGACGACCTCATGGCGGTGGTGGACGCGGCGATCGCGAAGGGATCCGTCGATGCGCAAAATCTGTTCGTGACCGGCGGCTCGGGCGGTGGCGTACTCACTGCCTGGATCGTCGGCAAGACCGACCGCTTCCGTGCCGCCGCGGCACAGAAGCCGGTGATCAACTGGGCCAGTTTCGTGCTGACCTCGGACATGACCCCGATGTTTGCCCGCTACTGGTTCGGCAACTTTCCGTGGGAGGATCCGTCCGGCTACTGGGCACGCTCGCCGCTGTCCCTGGTCGGCAACGTCAAGACTCCGACCCTGGTCGTGGTCGGTGCCGATGACCACCGTACCCCGGTCAGCGAGTCGGAACAGTATTACGAAGCCCTGCAGCTGCGCGGCATTCCGACGGCCTTGGTCAAGGTGCCCGGTGCCAACCACGGCGGCTTGGCCGCACGGCCCTCGCAATCCGCGGCGAAAGCTGCGGCGATCCTCGCGTGGTTTGGGCGTTATCGCAGCGATGCCGCGGCGGAGCCGCAACCCTAGAACTGCGGGAGGCATGATCCACTGCTGGGCTGATTTGGCGCAGCACGGGTTGAGCGGCGGCGGTATATAAGATCAAGAGACTTGGCGGAGCCGGCCGTGGATACCAGACACGCAAATGACGAGCGCTTCAATGCCATCGCGGCGGAGTGGGATGACGACCCGTATCGCGTGCTGATGGCGCAGAAGGTGGCCCGCGCCATGCGCGCGGCGCTGTCACCCAGCGGGCAGGAGCGGGCCTTGGAGTTCGGCGCGGGGACCGGGCTGATCACGCTGCTGATGGTGCCCAGGCTTCGCCGTCTGACTGCGATGGACAGTTCAACCGGCATGCTGGCGGTGTTGCGCCAGAAATGCGCACGCAAGGGCCTGGCGCAGGTCGAGATCGTCGAAGGCAGCGTCCCCGAGCAGTTGCCGGACGCCACCTTTGACCTGATCTACAGCTCGATGACCTTGCACCACATCGACGATGTCCCGGGCCTGCTGCGTCTCCTGGCCGCCCATCTCGAAGTGGGCGGACGGGTGGCGCTGGCCGATCTCGATATCGAGGATGGCGGCTTCCACGGCGGGGTGCCGGGGATCGCACACCACGGCTTCGACCGCGAGGTCTTCGCTGGCTGGTTGCGCGCGGCAGGTTTCGACGAGATCCAGTTCTCCACGGCATTTACCCTGCGCAAGGCACGCGACGACGGCGGCAATGCCGACTATCCGATCTTCCTGGCCGTGGCGCGTAAGCTCTGAGACAAGACCTGGACGGCACTGGCGCCGTTGCCGGTGGTGGGGTCTGCTACCCCGGCACCGGGCCGCTGCGGCTTGCCCCGGACCCGGCGCTCCCGTGGCCGGGGGATCAGTGCGCGGCGCCGCCCTTGGCCGGCTCGATCTTGCCGCAGGCAATGGGCAGGGTCACCTGGGCGGGGATCGGACCGAGCGATGCCACCGTGGAGGGCAGGGCGGTGTCAGCGGGTACGCCGTGGATGAAGACCACGCGCTTGGCCAGGTCCAGCTTCTGCCCCGGGAAGGCCTTGGCCATCGCCGCGTCCAGCGCCTTCAGCGACACCGTGGTGTGGTAGGTGTAATTACCCTTGGCGTCGGCCTTGGGGTAGTTGCCGTGGGCGACGTCCATGGCGGCAGGCTGGCCGTCGAGCGGCACCATGGTGGTGCCTGCGGCCTTTTCGGTTTCGATCAGGTCGACGATGCCGTCACCGTTGGCATCGGCGTCGGTCCCTGGGCAGCTCGCCGCCATGCCGGTGGTGAAGCCGTGGAAATGCTGCCAGTGTTCGATGTCGGGCGGTGCGCCGTGCACCTTGACCTCGATGCTGACCCGGTCGCCATCGACGCGGAAGTGGGCGGTGCCGGCCGTGCTGGTCTTGGTGACGCCGGTGTTCATTGACTGCAGCTGGGCGATGAACGACGCGTGTCCGGGAGCCGCTGCCAGGCCTGCGCCTGGCACGGCGAGGGCGAGGGTGAGTGCGCCAGCGATGAGCGCGGGTAGATACGCCTGTTGGATCTTCATGGGGATTTCCTTGCGGGTGACCAGAGCCCATTGTGTGCCGATCCAGCGAGCCTGGCGTGATCGACATCAGGATCCTGTGCATGGTGGCAGACCGATGGCCGGCGCTTGCCACGACGGTAGGGGATACGGCGCACAGGCCGGTGCCGCACGTGGTGCAAGAGGGCCGCGTGCGCCGGAGAGGCAGGAATGCCTCCTTGTCTGCTTGTGATTGTGCGACCATCGCCGCGTTTGTTGCCGGACTGGCCGCGCCGTAAAGGAACGCACGCTTGATGGTTGGCTGGCTGTTGTTGGCGGTCCCACTGCTGTATGTCGCGCTGTTGTTCACCGTGGCATACGCCGGCGACCGGCGCGCGCTGTATCCCATGCGGCCGAAGCTGCGGCCGGTGGTCTACAGCCTGGCCCTCGCGGTGTACTGCTCGTCGTGGACCTTCTATGGCGCCGTGGGCACGGCGGCGCGCAGTGGCCTGGCCTACCTGCCGATTTACCTGGGCCCGGCGTTGTTGTTCGTATTCGGCTTTGGCCTGCTGGGCCGGATGGTGCGCATCACCAGGCAACGCCACATCACCTCGATTGCGGATTTCATCGGCTCGCGGTTCGGCAAGTCGCATGGCTTGGCGGCGCTGGTGACGATTATTGCCGTCATCGCGGTAGTGCCGTACATCGCCCTGCAGTTCGAGGCCGTGGCGATGTCGTTCCGGGTGCTCCGCGGCAGCACCCAGCACATCGTCACGGTGGGTGGGGTCGACAGCGCATTGTGGTGCGCGCTGCTGCTGGCGGTGTTTGCGATCCTGTTCGGTGCACGCACCACCGACGCCACCGAGCACCATCACGGCATGATGCTGGCGATTGCGCTGGAATCGTTGGTCAAGCTGATGGCTTTCGTGGCGCTGGCGGTCTACGCGCTGTGGCGTGGTCCCGGCCTGCCGCAGGGCGTGCAGTTGCCGGCCATGGACTGGAGCCAAGGCCTGCCGGAGGGATTCATCGCGCAGACCCTGCTGGCAATGTGCGCGATGTTTTGCCTGCCCCGGCAGTTCCAGGTCGGCATGGTCGAGTGCGACGACGCCGGCGACCTCAAGTACGCGCGCTGGTTGTTCCCCATCTACATGCTGATCGTCAGCGTGGCGGTACTGCCGATTGTGGCGGCCGGGGCGGCATTGCCGCAGGTGAGCGACGGGATCGCCGATGCCTGGGTGCTCACCCTGCCGTTGGCCCACGGGGATCGCGGCGTGGCCATGCTGGCCTTTGTCGGCGGCTTTTCGGCGGCGACCGGCATGGTCATCGTTTCCTCGGTGGCATTGTCCACCATGATCAGCAACGACCTGGTGATGCCGGCTTTGCTGCGCATCCGCCGGCTGCGGCTGGAGCAGCGCAGCGACCTGTCGCGGCTGGTGCTGCGCGTGCGCCAGGTCGCGATCGTGCTCCTGGCGGCCATGGCCTACGGTTATTACCGGACCGGCGCGGGCCACGAGTTCCTGGCCACCACCGGCCTGCTGGCATTTGCGGCCGTGGCGCAATTCGCGCCGGCCTTGATTGCCGCCTTGTACTGGCGTGGCGCCAGTCGCCTCGGCGTCGCCGCCGGCCTGGCCGGCGGCTTCGCGGTGTGGCTGTACACCTTGCTGCTGCCCACCCTTCTGCGCGGCGCGCACTGGGTGCAGGAGGGCCCGTTTGGCTGGGAGTGGTTGCGCCCGCAGAGCCTGTTTGGGCTGACCGGCTGGCAGCCGGAAGTGCACAGTGCGTTCTGGTCGTTGCTGGTCAACGTCAGCGCCCTGGTGTTCATCTCGCTGCGCCTGCGGCCGAGCCTGGCCGAGCGTCTGCGCGCCACCGTGTTCATCGATGCCGATCCGGCCAGCCGCTCGGGCGCGGGCGACTGGCGCGGCCGCGTGGCCGTGGCCGACCTGCGGACGCTGGCCGAGCGCATCGTCGGTGAGCACGTAGCCTCGCGCTCCTTGCATGAGTATGGCCAGCGCCGCGGGCGGCCGCTGCTCGATTCGGAATCGGCGGATCGGGCCTTGATCCAGTACACCGAGCGCCTGCTGGCGTCCGCGGTTGGCGCCGCCAACGCGCGGCGCATCCTGATCAGCGCCCTGTCGGGCAGCGGCCTGGACCTGGTCGAGGCCATGGACTTGATGGACGAGGCCTCGCAGGAGCTGCGCTTCAACCGCGAACTGCTGTCCACCACGCTGGAGAACGTGTCGCAAGGCATCAGCGTGGTCGACGCGCAGATGCGCCTGGTGGCCTGGAACCGGCGCTACCTGGAGCTGTTCGATTATCCCGAGGGCATGGTGCACATCGGCGTGCCGGTCGCCGAGCTGATCCGCTGGAATGCCGAGCTGGGCGAATGCGGGCCCGGCGAGGTGGACGGCCATGTGGCCAGGCGCATCGAACACATGCGTGCAGGGACCGCGCACCTGTTCCGCCGTGTGCGGGCCGATGGCACGGTGATCGAGATGCTGGGGCGGGCGTTGCCCGGGGGCGGCTACGTCACCACGTATTCCGACGTCACTGCCTACAAACGTGCGGAACAGGCCTTGATCGAGGCCAACGAAACGCTCGAACAGCGTGTCGAGCAGCGTACCGCCGAGCTTTCGGATGCCTTGATCGCCACCGCCCATGCGCAACGCATGGCCGAGGCCGCCAACCTGTCCAAGACGCGATTCCTGGCGGCAGCCAGCCACGACCTGCTGCAGCCGTTGCACGCGGCGCGCCTGTTCACCTCGGCCCTGCGTCAGCAGCCCGGTCTGGGCCATGACGCCAGTGAGCTGGCCGAGCGCATCGACACCTCCTTCCATGCCGCCGAAGGCTTGCTGAACGCGCTGCTGGACATCTCGCGCCTGGATGCGGGCAGCTACCAGCCAGAGGTGGGCACGTTTGCCTTGGCCGATCTGTTCGAATCGTTGCAGGCGCAATTTGCGGTGATCGCCGCAAGCCGCGGTCTGCGCTTGCGCGTGGCCTCCACCCGCATGGCAGTGCGCAGCGATCCCCAGTTGCTGCGTCGAATACTGCAGAACCTGATCTCCAACGCCTTGCGCTATACCAGCCGGGGCGGTGTGCTGGTCGGCGCCCGACGCGATGGCGACCAGGTGCGCATTGAGGTGTGGGACACCGGGCCGGGCATTCCGCAGGCTCAGCGCTTGCGCATTTTTGCCGAGTTCCAGCGCCTGGATCGACCGTCACCGTGGGGAGAAAAAGGTCTGGGCCTGGGGCTGTCGATCTGTGATCGGCTGGCCGGCATGCTCGACCATCGGCTGGCACTGCATTCCGTCGAAGGCGCCGGCAGCTGCTTCACCATCCAGGTGCCGCGTGCCACCGCCGCGCCGGCCAATTGGCATCAGGTGCGGCGTGGCGTGGTCGGCGGGCAGTTGCCCCTGAAGGTGTTGTGCCTGGACAACGATGAGGCCGTTCTTGATGGCATGCGTGCCCTGCTCAGTCGCTGGGGGATCGATTGCCGGGTGGCGCTGAACATCACCCAGGCGCGGCTCGAGCTGGAACGTGGCCCGGTGGACGTGATCCTCGCCGACTACCACTTGTCCGAGGCGATAGACGGCTTGCAGGCCATTGAATTGCTGCGTACCTTGGTAGGTTCCTTGCCGCCCGTGGTGGTCATCACGGCGGACGGCAGCAGCGCCCTGAAACAACGTGCCCGCGAGCTGGGTTATCCGCTGTTGCACAAGCCTTTGCGTCCGGCAGCGTTGCGCTCCCTGCTTACCGCCCTGGTGCGGCGGTAGCGGCCGGATCCGGGCTACTGGGGTTCCTCTGGCAGGTTCGGCATTTCCTGGTCGATCGCCAGCTGGTTGGCGACCAGGGCCACTTGCGTGCGGTTGCTGACACCAAGCTTGTGCATGATGGCGGTCATGTGCGCCTTGACGGTCGATTCGGACACGCCAAGTTCCCAGGCCATCTGCTTGTTGAGCTTGCCGTCGTTGAGCATGGTCAGCACGCGGAATTGCTGTGGGGTGAGGGTGGCGACCCGTGAGGCGGCGTCGGCCTCGGCGGCATCGAGCTCGACGTCGCTGCCCAGCAGGGTGTGCGGCAACCAGACATCGCCGTCCAGCACGCAACGCACCGCCTCGACGATGTCGGCCGCCGGCGTGGACTTGGGGATGTAGGCCGCGGCGCCATGGGCGAGTGCCCGCCGCGCCACGGCGGCCTCGTTGTGCCCGGAGACGACGATGGTCGGCAGCTCCGGGTACTGGCCGCGGATGTGGGCAAGCGCGGAATAACCACGCGCGCCGGGCATGTGCAGGTCGAGCAGCAGCAGCTCGGTATCCGGGAAGGCCTCGATCAGGCCGAGCAGGCCGTGCACGCTGTCGGCGCAATGCACGCGCGCGTCCGGCAGCGCGGCCAGCACCGCCCGCTCCAACGCATCGCGGAACAGCGGGTGGTCATCGGCGATGAGGATGTCGGACATGGGGAAGGGCGAGACGGGGGGTGAGGGAAAGCGGGAGGGAAGGGTGGTGCCGATTCTCTCTCCCCACCCCCACTCTCCGCGTTTCGCTACTTGATGAGGCGTTCCTCGACCAGCTTGCCGACCACTGCCGGATCGGCCAGCGTGGTGATGTCGCCGAGCGCCCCGGGTTGGTTCTCGCCGATCTTGCGCAGGATGCGGCGCATGATCTTGCCCGAACGGGTCTTGGGCAGGTCGGACGCCCACTGGATATAGTCCGGTGCGGCAATCGGGCCGATCTCCTTGCGCACCCAGGCGACCAGCTCCTTGCGCAGCGCCTCGTTGCCGGTTTCCCCGGCCACGAGGGCGACGAAGGCGTAGATGCCCTGGCCCTTGATCTCGTGCGGGCAGCCGACCACGGCTGCCTCGGCCACCTTGGGGTGTGCCACCAACGCACTCTCCACCTCGGCCGTGCCCAGGCGGTGCCCGGCGACATTGATCACATCGTCGACGCGACCGGTGATCCAGTAATAGCCGTCCTCGTCGCGGCGCGCGCCGTCGCTGCTGTAGTAGTAGCCGGGGTAGGCGGTGAAATAGGTCTCGACGAAACGCTGGTGGTCACCGTAGATGGTGCGCACCTGGCCCGGCCAGGAGTCGGCGATCAGCAGCTTGCCTTCGGCCACACCGTCCTGAACGACGCCATCGGCGTCGACCAGGCAGGGCTCGATGCCGAAGAACGGCAGCGTGGCCGAGCCCGGCTTGGTGGCGATGGCACCGGGCAGGGCGGAGATCATGATGCCGCCGGTCTCGGTCTGCCACCAGGTGTCGACGATCGGGCAGCGGCTTTCGCCCACCACCCGGTAGTACCACTCCCAGGCTTCCGGGTTGATCGGTTCGCCGACCGAACCGAGCACGCGCAACGAGGCGCGCGAGGTGGCCTTGACCGGCTCCTCGCCTTCGCGCATCAGGGCACGGATCGCGGTCGGCGCGGTATACAGGATGGTCACCCCGTACTTGTCCACCACCTGCCAGAAGCGCCGGTGGTCGGGCCAGCTCGGCACGCCCTCGAACATGACCGTGGTCGCGCCGTTGGCCAGTGGCCCGTACACCACGTAGCTGTGCCCGGTGACCCAGCCCACGTCGGCGGTGCACCAGTAGATGTCGTCCTCGTGCAGGTCGAACACCAGCTCGTGGGTATAGGTGACGTAGACCAGGTAGCCACCGGTGGAGTGCAGCGCACCCTTGGGTTTGCCGGTGGAGCCGGAGGTGTAGAGCACGAACAGCGGGTGCTCGGCCTCGACCGGGGTCGGCGGGCATTCTGCCGATTGGCCGTCCATCAGTACGTGGTACCAGCGGTCGCGTGGGGACTGCATGTGGATGGCACCGCCGGTGTGGCGCACGACGATCACCGTTTCCACGCTGTTCGTACCCGGGCGCTGCAGCGCCTCGTCGACGTTGGCCTTCAGCGCGATGTGCTTGCCGGCGCGCCGGCCCTCGTCGGCGGTGATCACCAGCTTGGCCTGCGAGTCGGCGATGCGCCCGGCCACGGAGTCGGGCGAGAAGCCGCCAAACACCACCGAGTGGATTGCGCCGATGCGCGCGCAGGCCAGCATGGCTACCGCCGCCTCGGGAATCATCGGCAGGTAGATGACCACCCGGTCGCCCTTGGCGATACCCAGGTGCTTGAGCGTGTTGGCGAACTTGCACACCTCGGTGTGCAGCTCGCGGTAGGTGATGCGGCGGGAGACGGCCGGATCGTCGCCCTCGAAGAGGATTGCCACCTTGTCGCCACGCTGTTCCAGGTGCCTGTCCAGGCAATTGGCCGAGACGTTGAGCATGCCGTCCTCGAACCAGCGGATGTGCACGTCCTTGGGATCGAAGGAGACATCCTTGATCCTGGTCGGCGGCTTGATCCAGTCCAGCCGCTTGGCGACGTCGCCCCAGAACTTTGCCGGATCGCGGATCGATTCGGCGTACAGGCGCTTGTAGTCCTCCTCGCGCAGCAATGCCTTGGCGGCAAACTTCGGATCAACTGGATAAACCTTCGACATGGCGGTCTCCTCCTGGCCTGGCGTGGGACGGCAACACCGTGCGCTGGGGTATGCCTGATTCCCTGATCGTGGATTCGAGTGTAGCCCGATCGTGAGCCTTGGCGGAGCCGTTGCCCATTCGACTTTGGTTGGGCTTCGACCAAGGTCGAATAGGCAACCCGTGCCACCGGCTGATACGGTCAACTGATCATCGCACTCGGAATGCCTGTGCACGCCCCGGCTGCCTGTTGACCATCAGGCCGGATGGCAAACAGGCCATGGTGCGTGAGGTCGCAGCGCAACAGATGCCGGCGAGTGGCTGCCTTGTCGGCGACCGGCGTGTCGACGGCAATGGACCATCACTTCGGCAAGCAGGGTCATCGTGCTGCGCCGTCGAAACCAGCTCAATCCCGGAGACCATTTTCGTGAACACATTTTTCAACGCGCCCCGCCTGACCCGCCTCGCCTGCGCCCTCTCAGTGGCACTGGTCGCGCCGATGGTGAGTGCGCAGGACGCCACGCCGCCACCGGCCGGGAACCAGCAGGCCCAGAATCTGGGCGCGGTGATCGTCACCGGTACGCGCTCCAGTGATCGCACAGCGAGTGAGTCGCTGGCGCCGATCGACATCGTCTCCGACCAGGTCCTGCTGCAGACCGGCACTACCGAGCTGACCACGGCGCTGGCGCGGGTCATCCCGTCGCTGAATTTCCCGCGGCCGACGGTGACCGGCCCGACCGACATGCAGCGTCCCATCATGATGCGCGGCCTGTCTCCCGACCAGGTGCTGATCCTGGTGAACGGCAAGCGCTGGCATCCGAGCGCGACCGTGCAGACGCTCGGCACGCTCGGCAAGGGCTCGCAGTCGGCCGACCTCAACACCATTCCGATGTCCGCCATCGACCACATCGAGGTGCTGCGCGACGGCGCGTCCGCCCAGTACGGCTCGGACGCGATCGCCGGCGTGATCAACATCATCCTGAAAAAGGGCGGCAAGGGCGGTTCCGCCGAGCTGACCGCCGGCCAGTATTCGGCCGGTGACGGTCGCCAGTGGCAGGGTTCGGCCAATGCCGGCTTCTCCCTGGGCGACAAGGGCTGGGTGAACCTCTCGGTGCAGAAGAGCAACCAGAACTACACGAACCGTTCGGCGCCGGACAATCGTCCGGGCTATACGCAGATCGGGCCCGTGGACCGCCTGGGCGATCCCTCGGTGAAGGACCAGAACCTGTTCCTCAATGCGCAGTACGACCTGACCGACAACGTGCAGCTCTATGCGTTCGGCCACATTGAGCAGCGCAAGGGCCAGTATGCCGCGTTCTACCGCTGGGGCAGCACCAGCCCGAAGCCGCTCAGCCCGCTCATTGCCGACATCTACCCCAATGGCTTCCTGCCGATCGGCGGACTCAACTCGATCGACCGCTCGCTCGTCGCTGGCCTGCGTGGCACGGTCAACGGCTGGCATTGGGACGTCAGCGCCAACGCCGGCGGGAACCTCTTCTACGCGACGACGCTGAACACGATCAACCTGGCCTACCTGAACGACTTCGGCATCCCGCAGACACGCTTCGTGGACGGCGCGACGAAGTCGGGCCAGCAGGCGTTCGACATCGATATTGCCAAGGACGTCACCGTGGGCTGGCTGCCGAATGCGGTCACCGTCGCGTTTGGCGCCGAGTTCCTGCGCGAGTCGTACAACACGATGGCCGGCGAACCGGCGTCCTATTACGTCGGCACGTCCGGCGTCGCGGGTGGCGTGCAGGGGCAGTCCGGGCGTGATCCTACGCTGGCGGGTTCCTGGGCGCGGCATGACATCGCCGAATACCTGAGTCTGGAAACCAACCTCACCGACCGCTTCGCGGTCTCGCTGTCGGGCCGGCACGAGAACTACACGGACTTCGGTTCCACCACCTCCGGCGCGCTTTCGGGCCGCTTCGATTTCACCGACACGTTTGCGCTGCGCGGCAGCGCGTCGACCGGCTTCCGCGCGCCATCCGTCGGCCAGCAGCATTATTCGACGACGACCTCGACGTTCCGCGGCATCGGCAATTCGCTCGGACTGCCCGAAGGCATCTACAACAACTCACTGGTGCCGGTGGACAACCCGGTTGCGCGGCTGCTCGGCGCCGAACCGCTCAAGGCCGAGACCTCGCGCAACTACTCGGTCGGCATGGTGTGGAGTCCGACCAGCAACGTCAACCTCACGGTCGATGCGTACCAGATCAAGGTGGACAACCGCATCGCGCTGTCGGGCTCGCTCGGCACGACGACACCGACCGTGCGCGATTACCTTGCCGCGAACGGCATCAGCAACATCAACTATTCGAGCATCAACTACTTCACCAACGCGATCGACACCGAGACCCGCGGCATCGACGTCATCAACACCTACTTCAACGACCTTGGCCGCTACGGCACGCTCGCCACGACGATCACCGCCAACTACAACCGCACGCACGTCACCCGCGTGCTGCCCAATCCGCCGATCCTCGATGCGCTGGGCGTCAACTTCCAGCGCGTCGGCCGCTCGGAGATCAAGGGCACGTACTCGGGCGTGACGCCGCGCACCAAGTTCATCGTCAACGAGAGCTACAAGATCGGCAACTGGGGCGTGAACGCCACGGCGACGCGCTACGGGCAGTTCACCAGCTACAACGCGACGATCCCGGCGCTCGACCAGACCTATCCTTCGAAGTGGATCTTCGACCTGTCGGGCAACTACACGCTGGACCGCTGGCTGTTCACGCTGGGTGTCGACAACATGTTCAACACCCATCCTGGCAAGACCCAGCCGCAAAGCAACCAGAATGGCGCGTTCCCGTACACGTCGCTCTCGCCGTTCGGCTTCAACGGCGCGTTTGCGTACGGCAAGGTGCGTTACAGCTGGTAAGTTGGCGGATGATGCGACAACTGGACTTGGCAAGCGGATGACGAGATGAAGACTTCGTACATGGTGTGCGCGATGACGGCAGCCCTCGCGCTGGGCGGCATGCAGGCGACCTGGGCCGAGACCACGGCGCAGATCCTGCCGCAGACGATGGACATGCTGAAGTATGCGATCAGCGTGCCGACCTACCACGGCAACGGCCAGGTGCCGAAGCTGGCCGAATACTTCGCCGGGAAACTCAGGGCCGGGGGCTTTCCCGCCGCGGACGTCCAGGTGATTCCGGTCGGGGAGACGGCCGCCCTGATTGCCCGTATCCACGGCACCGGCAACGGCAAGCCGGTGGTGGCCACCGGGCACATGGACGTGGTGCCGGCCAACCCCAAGGACTGGCAGCGCGACCCGTTCAAGATGGTCGAGGAGGATGGCTACATCTTTGGCCGCGGCGTGGCGGACATGAAGACCGGTACGGTGGCGCTGGTGCAGACCTTCATTCGCCTCAAGCAGGAAGGCTACAAGCCCAAGCGCGACCTGATCCTCGCGCTGTCCGGTGACGAGGAGCGCGGGGAGATTTCCACCCGCGAGCTGGCCAAGCGCTTTCCCAACGCCGAGTTCGTGCTGATTGCCGAGGGCGGCGGCGGCACGCTCGATCCCACCACGGGCAAGCCGACCCTGTTCGAGGTGCAGGCCGGGGAGAAGACCTATGCGGACTTCCAGGTCACGTACACCTCGCCGGGCGGCCATTCCAGCGAACCGAGCCCGGACAACGCGATCTACCACCTGGCGAAGGCGATCGACCGCATTGCCGCGTACAAGTTTCCGCCGATGAGCAACGAGATCACGCGCGCCTCGCTTGCCGCCTTGGGGCAGCGTACGCCCGGGGCCATCGGCGAGGCGATGCAGGCATTCGCCAAGAACCCGCACGATGCACAGGCCGCCGCCGTCATCGCCGCGGATCCTGCCTACGTCGGCCAGATCGGCACCACCTGCGTGGCGACCATGCTGGCGGGTGGGCATGCGCCGAACGCCCTGCCGCAGAGCGCGAGCGTCACCGTCAACTGCCGGATCTTCCCCGGCACCACCCCGGCCCAGGTGCGCGACACCCTGGTGAAGGTAATCGACGATCCGAAGGCGCAAGTCTCGGCCGCGCGGCCACTGCTGGGGCCATCCGCCTCGCCGATCCGCAAGGACGTGATGGACGCGGTGGCGCGCGCGGTGCACCAGCGTTATCCGAAGCTCGACGTCGTGCCGAGCATGGCGTCGTTTGCCACCGACGGCAAGGTCTATCGCGCCGCCGGGATCGACGCCTACGGCGTGGCCGCGCAGTTCACCAAGCCGAACGACACCTTCATGCACGGCCTCAACGAACGCCTGCCAGTATCCGAAGTGGCCGCAAGCCTGGATTACTGGCATACCCTGTTGAAGGACGTGGGCAGCAAGTAGGCGCGGTCGGCGCCGCGCGGCACGACGGGTTTGATCCAATCAATCAACGGTGCATGAGCGGAGGTGGGACATGGGCGGTGCAGCGATGGAGCAGAAGTTGTCAAACCCGGCCCCGCTGGGCCTGGCCGGCTTTGCCTTGACCACGTGGTTGCTCAGCATGATCAATGCCGGCTGGTTCGATGCCGGCGCCATGGGCATGGTCCTGGCCTGCGCGTTCGCCTTTGGCGGCACGGCCCAGGGCATTGCCGGCATCGTCGAGATGTCGCGCGACAACACCTTCGGCGCCACCGCCTTCCTCGCCTACGCCGCGTTCTGGTGGTCGTTTGCCCTGTTCGTGCTGTTCCTGCACGAAGGCGTGCCGGCGGCTTTTGTCGGCTGGTACCTGTGCCTGTGGGGTGTGTTCACGCTGTACATGTGGGTCGCCACGTTCAAGGCAGCACGCGCCTTGCGACTGGTGTTTCTGGTGTTGTGGATCACCTTCTTCCTGCTGGCGGCGGGTGAATGGACGGCCTCTGCCGGGTTGAAGACGCTGGGCGGATATGCCGGACTGCTGACCGCCGCGCTGGCGTTCTACCTTTCGGCGGCCGAGGTCATCAACGCCACGCATCAGCGCAAGGTCCTGCCTGTCGGTCCGGCGGGCATCCTCTAGGATCCCGGTCGGCTTCCACGACCCAGGCTGTTGGGTGGCACAAGCGGCGGGTGGGCCGACGCCATCCGCCATGCCGGATGGCATGCTTTCGTGCGGGCGTGCCCGCGATGTACTGTCGATGAGGTGCTGGAGATAGTGGTCATGCTGAAACGTCGTGTATTGCCAGTGCTCTGCCTGGCGCTGGTGGTGGGAGCCCAGGGCGCCATGGCGGCCTCGACCAGGGACACCATGCCGGAAACCATGGACATGCTGCAGCATGCCATCGCGTTCAAGACGGTGAAGGGTGAGGGACAGATCCAGCCTTTCGCCGAGTACCTGGCGACCAAGCTGAAATCCGCCGGCTTCACCGATGCCGACATCGAGATCATCCCGATCGAAGGCTCGGCGGGAATGATCGTGACCTACAAGGGCAGCACCCCGGAGCAGCCATTCTTCATCGCCGCGCACATGGACGTCGTGCCGGCGCCGCACGCGGACAAGTGGCACAGCGACCCGTTCAAGCTCACCGAACGCGACGGCTACCTGTACGGCCGTGGTGCGGCCGACATGAAGTCCAAGCTCATCGCGGTGGTCTCGACCTTCATGCGCCTGAAGCGCGAGGGCTTCGTGCCGAAGCGCACGATGATCCTGCAGCTTTCGGGCGGCGAGGAAGCTGGCCCCAACACCACCCGCGAGATGATCCGGCGCTCGCCCAAGCCCGAGTTCATGCTGAATGCCGAGTCCGGCGGCGGCATCTACAACGGGCAGCTGCAGCCGGTGCTGTACACGGTGCAGGCGGCCGAGAAGACCTATGCCGACTTTACCCTGGAGGCCATCTCGCCCGGTGGCCATTCCAGCCAGCCGCAGCCGGCGAAGAACGCGATCAACCGCATGGCCAAGGCGCTCGACCACATTGCCACCTACCGCTTCCCGGCCCAGGCCGACGAGATCACGCGCGGCTTCCTCAGGGCCACCGGCGAGCACGAGCAGGGAGCGGTGGCGCGCGCCATGGTGGCCTTCGCCAAGAATCCCAAGGACCAGCAGGCCGCCGACGTGCTGTACGCCGATCCCGCCTACATCGGGCAGATCGGTACCACCTGCATCGCCACCATGATGAGTGCCGGCCAGGCGCGCAATGCCTTGCCGCAGGACGCCACGGCCAACGTCAACTGCCGCATCTTCCCAGGCGTCAGCGTGGAGTCTGTGCAAGCCACGTTGACCCGGCTCGTGGATGACCCCTCCATCACCATCACTGCGCGGCACGGACCGGTGACGCCGCCATCACCCCTGGTGCCGGCCCTCATGGAAGCCGTGGCCGCCACCGTGCACGAGCGCTTTCCGGGCGTTGCCGTGGCGCCGGCGATGTCGGCAGGCGCCACCGACGGCAAGTATTACCGCGAGGCGGGGATCCCGAGCTATGGCGTGGATTCCACGTTCTCCAAGCCGGACGATGAACGCATGCATGGAGTCGACGAGCGCATCCTCGCCCGCGAGATACCGGCCTCGCTGGACTTCTGGCACAGCCTGCTGACACGGCTGGGTGGCAAGTAGCAGATCGTTCGCGGCTCCGGACGTCCTGCGCGCACAGCGCATCGTGGCCGGTGTGCGCAGGTTATGATGATGAAATGATGATCAATCGAGGTTGACGATGCGCAAGTATGGAATTTCCCTCGGTGCGCTGGCACTCGGCGTGCTGTTGGCCCTGGGAGCGGCCCCCGCGACGCTGGCCCAGGACAGCCATGCCGCGCAGGACGGGCCGCTGCAGGCCCGGGTCACCAATCCCCAGGTGGCGCCGCTGCCGGACGAGCCCAAGATCGTCGCCAGGAACGGCATGGTGGCCTCGGCGCAGCATCTGGCCACGGCGATCGGCGTCGACATCCTGAAGCAGGGCGGCAACGCCATCGACGCGGCGGTCGCGGTGGGCTACGCACTGGCGGTGGTGCACCCGTGCTGCGGCAACATCGGCGGCGGTGGCTTCATGACCGTGCGCCTGGCCGACGGCAAGGTGCTGTTCCTGGACTTCCGCGAGAAGGCGCCGCTGGCGGCCACGCCCGACATGATGCTGGATGCGTCGGGGCAGGTGGTCAAGGGCCGCAGCACGCGCACCTATCTCGGCGTCGGCGTGCCCGGCACGGTCATGGGCTTCGGCGACGCGCTGGCCAAGTACGGCACGATGCCGCTCAGGCAGGTCATCGCTCCGGCGATCAGGCTGGCGGCGGACGGCTATGTGCTGGAGCCCGGTGATGTCCGGATCCTCAATACGTCGACGGAGGCTTTCCGCGAGCACGCGAACGTCGCGACCACCTTCCTCAACCACGGCCAGCCGTGGAAGGCCGGTGAGCGGCTGAAGCAGCCCGAGCTGGCGCGCACCCTGGAGCAGATCGCCAAGGATGGCGGCAAGTCGTTCTACCACGGCGCGATCGCCGCCGCCGTGGTGAAGGCGAGCGGGGAAAACCACGGCCTGCTGACCATGCAGGATTTTGCCGACTACACGGTGCAATGGGAGAAGCCGGTCGAGTGCGGCTACCACGGCTACACGATCCATTCGGCGCCGCCGCCGAGCTCGGGCGGCACGACCATCTGCGAGACCCTGCAGATCATTGCGCCGTACCCGTTCGCGCAGTGGGGCCACCATTCGACCAGGAGCGTGCATTACTTCGTGGAAGCCGAGCGGCGTGCATTTGCCGACCGCAACACCTATCTCGGCGATCCTGCATTTGTCGACAACCCGGTCGCGACGCTGATCTCCGCCGCGCACGCGGACAAATTGCGGGCGAGCATCAAGCCCGATGAGGCCACGCCCTCATCGGAAGTGCAGGGCAGCCTTGGCCCCTACCAGGGCACCAACACCACGCATTATTCGGTGGTTGACGGCAAGGGCAATGCGGTGGCGGTGACCTATACCGTCAACAGCTATTTCGGCATCAAGCAGATTGCCGGCGACACCGGCTTCTTCCTCAACAACGAGATGGACGATTTCACCTCCAAGCGCGACGTGCCGAACCAGTTCGGCCTGGTGCAGGGCGAGGCGAACCGCATCCAGGGCGGCAAGCGGCCGCTGAGCTCGATGAGCCCGACCATCGTCACCAAGGACGGCAAGCTGTTCATGGTCACCGGCAGCCCGGGCGGCTCGACCATCATCTCGACGACGATGGAGAGCTTCCTCAACGTCGCCGAGTACGGCATGGACGTGAAGCAGGCCATCGCCGCCCCACGCATCCACATGCAGTGGTACCCCGATGAGATCTTCGCCGAGCCGGGTGCCTTCACCGCCACGGTGCAGGGCCAGCTCGAGGGCATGGGCTACAAGATCCGCCCGGTGCGCCAGATGGGCGACATTGCGGCGATCGTGGTGGACCCCAAGACCGGCATGCTGGAAAGCGTCAACGATCCGCGTTACCCGGCCGGTTCCGCTGCGGGCTACTGAAAGGCCGGCTCAGTCGAATCGCCCAGGCGTGGCTCCGGCACCCGGCCGGGTCCGCGCCTGCGCATGACGCGGCTTCTGCAGGGGAGTGGGCGGAAGTGCGAAGCGGGGCGTGCGGCGCGCGGCCTTGTGCCGGGAACCTGGGCACGGGGCGCTTGAAGTAAGGTGTCCGTTTTGCACGCCACCCGACTTGCCCCGCGCCGGTTCGTCCCATGAGCAGCATGTTCCACTCGCTGAGGAGCTACAACTACCGACTGTGGGCCGGTGGCGCGCTGGTGTCCAACGTGGGCACCTGGATGCAACGCATTGGCCAGGACTGGCTGGTGCTGACGGTGCTCACCGGGCACAGTGCCACGGCGGTGGGTGTGGTGATGGCGCTGCAGTTCGGGCCGCCGCTGCTGCTGTTGCCGCTGACGGGCTTCGCCGCCGATCATCTGGACCGGCGCAAGCTGCTGCTCCTCACCCAGGGGGCCGCCGGTGTGCTCGCGTTGGGCCTGGGCCTGCTCACCGTCTTCGGCATCGTGCAGCTTTGGCAGGTGTATGGCTTTGCCTTCCTGCTCGGCTGTGTCACGGCCTTCGACGCGCCGGCCCGGCAGGCGTTTGTCTCGGACCTGGTGCAGGACGACGACCTGGCCAACGCCGTGGCATTGAACTCCGCCTCCTTCAATGCGGCACGGATGGTCGGCCCGGCGGTGGCGGGCGTGTTGATCGCCGCCGTCGGCGAGGGTTGGCTGTTCCTGATCAACGCCGCCTCCTACGCTGCCGTGCTGGTGTCATTGTGGTTCCTGCGGGTGCGCGACCTGTTTGTCGAAGCGCGGCCCGCGCATACGCGCGGGAGCCTGCTGGCAGGGTTCCGCTATGTGTGGCGGCGCCCCGACCTGATCGCAGTCCTGGTGATGCTGTTCCTGCTCGGCACGTTTGGCTTCAACTTTGCCATCTACATCTCGACCATGTCGGTCACGGTGTTTCACGGCGATGCCAGCCAGTACGGCCTGCTGACCTCGGCCATGGCTGCCGGCACCATGAGCGGGGCCCTGCTTTCGGCCCGTCGCCAATCCCCGGGCATGGTCTTGATGGCCGTCTCGGCGGCGGCGTTCGGCGTGACCCTGGCGGCCGCTGCATTGATGCCGGACCCGTTGCTGTTCGCCGGCGTGCTGTTCTTCGTCGGCGTGGCTGCGCTCACCTTCATGACCGGCAGCAACTCCATGATGCAGCTCACCACCGAGCGCAGCATGCGTGGCCGCGTGCTGGCACTGCGTATCGCCGTGGTCATGGGCGGCACGCCAATCGGTGCGCCGCTGGTCGGCTGGGTGGTCGACCGCTTCGGCGCGCGCTGGGCGCTGGGCGTCGGCGCGCTGGCTGGCCTTGTCGCTGCCGGGGTGGGGATCGCCTATCTGGTCAGGTATCGCGATCTGCGCATGCGCCTGGATGCCGGTCGCTTGCGCATGTTCATCGAGCCGGTGCCCAGGGACGCGGCGGTCGCCCGCGTGGCGGCCGGGGAGCGCGTGACGTGACGGCCAAACGTATGTGACGAACGGAGTTGCCGCAGGCGGGGGCAATGTTGAACCCTGCCTGCGGGACTATGCTAATTTCGACGCCGGGGATCTTTCATTGCGTCTCGTCGATGGCGAAGCCTTCTGTGTTGGGGCGCCATGGGCTTCATCGGTTGCTCAGAGGATGTCAGCTATGAATCATATGTCGAGATCGCTGGTTTTCCTGGCCAGTGTGGCGCTCGTCGTGTTTGCCGCGGGATCGGGTTCGGGGGTGCAGGCGGAGCGGGCTGGTCAGGCCGGTCAGGCACCCGGTGCCGTTGCCGGCATCGACCAGGCGGTGCTGAAGGCCTATCAATGGCGCAGCATCGGCCCGGCCCGGGGCGGCCGCTCGATCGCCGTCTCCGGCGTGAAGGGGCATCCCGAGGAGGCGTATTTCGGCGCCACCGGCGGCGGCCTGTGGAAGACGTCCGACGCCGGGCAGAGCTGGGCGCCGGTCACCGACGGACAGATCAAGAGCAGCTCGGTCGGCGCCGTTGCCGTCTCCGAGTCGAACCCCGACATCGTCTACATCGGCATGGGTGAATCGGCCATCCGCGGCAACATCCTGCCGGGTGACGGCGTCTACAAGTCGACCGACGCGGGCAAGACGTGGACCCACGTCGGCTTTTCCCATTCCGATGCGATCTCGAAGATTCGCATCGACCCCACCAATCCCGACATCGTCTTCGTGGCCGACTTCGGCCGCTACGGCGAGCCGAGCGCCGAACGCGGGCTGTTCAAGAGCAGCGACGGCGGCAAGACCTGGAAGAAGGTGCTGTTCCGCAACGACAAGACGGGTGCAATCGACGTCGCGTTCGATCGCAACCATCCGAACGTGATGTATGCGGCGCTCTGGGAGGCCTACCGGGTCGAGTACCAGATGTCGAGCGGCGGCCCCGGCAGCGGGCTGTTCAAGTCGACCGATGGTGGCGACACCTGGAAGGAGATCACGCGCAATCCGGGCCTGCCGGCGAAGGGGCCCATCGGCAAGATCGGCGTCGCCGTCTCCGGTGGCGATTCCAACCGCGTGTACGCGCTGGTCGAGCATGCCGATGGCGGCCTGTTCGCCTCCGACGATGCCGGCGCCACCTGGAAGCTGGTGAACTCCGACCGCAGGATTCGCCAGCGCGCGTTCTACTACACCCACCTGTATGCCGATCCGGTGGCCAAGGACACGGTGTACATGCTCAACACCAGCGCGTTCCGCTCGACCGACGGCGGCAAGACGCTGAAAAGCATCGGCAAGGGCACGCACGGCGACCATCATGATCTCTGGATCGATCCGGCCAACACGCAGCATCTGGTGCTTGGCAACGATGGCGGCGGCGCGGTGACGACGGATGGCGGCAAGCACTGGTCGGCGCAGGATTTCGCCACGGCGCAGTTCTACCACGTCATCACCGACGCGCACGTGCCGTACCGGGTGTGCGGTTCGCAGCAGGACAACTCGACGATGTGCGTGCCCAGCGACATCGGTCCGGGCGGCGTCGGCGTGCATGGTGGCGGCAGCTACGGCCGTATCCCGCCGGTGGCGCCGTACCAGGTCGGTGGCGGCGAGCCGGGCTACATCGCGCCCGACCCGACCAACCCGGACATCTATTTTGCCGGCACCAACAACGGTTCGTTCATTACCCGCTATGACATGCGTTCGGGCGCGCTGAAGGAGGTGGGCGCCTATCCGCGCTTCTTCTCGGGTGAGGCGTCGAACGAAGTGAAGGAGCGCTGGCAGTGGACCTTCCCCATCATCTTCTCCCCGGTCGACCACAAGATTCTCTACACCTCGTCGCAACACGTCTGGAAGACCACCGACGGCGGCCAGAATTGGGAGCGCATCAGCGGCGACCTCACGAGGCATGACCCAAAGACCATGGGCGTGTCGGGCGGTCCAATCACCCACGACATGAACAGCCCGGAAATCTACGCCACCGTCTTTGCGCTGGCGCCGGGCAAGACCGACGTCAACGTCATCTGGGCCGGCTCCGATGACGGGCTGATCCACGTGACGCGCGACGGCGGCAAGACCTGGACGAACATCACGCCCAAGGACATGCCGGATCTCGGACGCGTGAGCCAGATCGACGCCTCGCAGTTCGATGCCGGCACGGCCTATGTCGCCGTGAAGCGGCCGCTGTTCGACGACTTCGCGCCGTACATCTTCCGCACGCATGATTTCGGCAAGACCTGGACCAAGACCGTCTCCGGTATCCCGGCCAACGACTATGTCCACGTCGTGCGCGAGGATCCGACACGCCAGGGCCTGCTCTACGCGGGCACCGAGCACGGCTTCTACATCTCCTACGACGATGGCGACCACTGGCAGTCGCTGCGCCTGAATCTGCCCGATACCCAGGTCTCCGACATCTGGATCCATCGCAACGACATTGCGATCTCCACGATGGGGCGCGGCTTCTACATCCTCGACGACATCGGGGCGCTGCGGCAGTACGGACCCGACGCCGTGGCGGCGTCCGCTGCGTGGTTGTTCAAGCCGGGCGATGCCATCCACGGCGCTGAGCCGGCGACGATCGAGTACTGGCTGAAGCAGCCCGCGAAAAGCATGACGCTCGATATTCTCGACGGCGCCGGCAAGGTCATCCGCAGCTACAAGGGAGTCGAGCCCAAGGCGAAGGCCGACGAGGACGACGAGGATGAGGGTCCACGCGGCGGGCCTGCTGGGCCGTCGATGGCTGCCGGGCTCAACCACTTTGCCTGGGACCTGCGTTACGACGGCGTGGTCAAGTTCCCGGGCATGGTCCTGTGGGGAGCGACGACGAACGGGCCCATGGCATTGCCCGGCACCTACCAGGTGCGGATGGTCGTGGATGGCAAGACGCTGACCGCGCCGGTAACCATCGTCAAGCATCCGCTGCGCGACACCCCGACCGCCGATCTGCAGCAGCAGCTCGACATCGCCATGGCAATCCGCGACAAGGCGAGCGAAGCCAATGAGGCCGTGATCCAGATCCGCCGGATCAAGAAGGATGTCGCCGACCGCCTGGCGAAGAAGAGCGATGGCAAGCTGCGCGCCGCGGCGGACCGTCTGACCGGGAACCTGACGGCGGTGGAGGAAGCCATCTACCAGGTGCGCAACCGGAGCAACCAGGATCCGCTCAACTTCCCGATCAGGATCAACAACCGCATCGCCTCGCTGCTGCGCGTGGTCGAGACCGGCGACGGCATACCGACCAGCAACGTCGGCCCGATCTTCACCGACGTCAAGGCCGAACTGAAGGTGCAGACCGACAAGCTGCAGCAGACGCTTGCCACCGACCTGCCGGCATTCAACGAGCAGGCGGAGCGGGCTGGTCTCGAGCCGGTCGCCGATAAGCCCTGATCAAAGCAGCCCGTAAGGCCGGCCATGAACAACCCCTCTCCCACCGGGAGAGGGGTAGGGGTGAGGGGACGGACTGGCGAGGCAGCAGGTATCCCGGCTCCGGCCGCACCCTCACCCGCCCCGGCCGGGGCACCCTCTCGCGAAGCAGAGGGGAAAGCGCGGCTCGCCGGGTCGTGTTTGGGCTACGCGCGGGTAGCCAACGCAGCTGGTGGCGCAGGCACCAGGTTGTCGGCGGTGATGTCGGCGATGGACTTGGCGCCGGTCAAGATCATGGCCACACGCATCTCGCTGGCGATCAGGTCGAGTATGTGGGCCACGCCACGTTCGCCGGCAGCGCCCAGGGCGTAGGCGAACGGACGGCCGAGCAGCACGGCGTCCGCACCCAGCGCCATCATGCGCACCACGTCGAGTCCGGATCGTACGCCCGAATCGGCCAGTATCTTCAATTGCCCCTTGACCGCCGCGACGATGGCCGGCATCGCGCGTGCCGAGGACTGCACTCCGTCCAGCTGGCGTCCGCCGTGGTTGGAGACCACGATGCCGTCGGCGCCGAGCCGCACCGCCTCGCGCGCATCCTCCGGGTCGAGGATGCCCTTGAGCAGCAGGCTGCCCTTCCAGGTTTCGCGGACCCATGCCAGGTCGGGCCAGGCAATGCCCGGGTCGAAATTCCTGCCCAGCCAGCCAACATAGTCCTCGAGCGTGACGCGCTGGCCGAGATACGCCGAGATGTTGCCGAGATCGTGCGGGCGGCCGCGCAGGCCGACGTCCCAGGCCCAGCGCGGATGACATGCGGCCTGCAGCGCGCGGCGCAGCACCACGTTGGGGCCGGACAGGCCCGAGTGCGCATCCCGATAGCGCGCGCCGGGCACCGGCAGGTCGACGGTGAATACCAGGGTGCGCACGCCGGCCGCCCAGGCGCGCTCCAGCACGCTGCGCATGAAGCCGCGGTCCTTGAGCACGTAGAGCTGGAACCAGATCGGTCGTGTGCTTTGCCGCTGCACCTCCTCGATCGGGCAGATCGACACGGTGGACAAGGTGAACGGCACGCCCCGGCTGGCTGCGGCGCGCGCCGCCTGCACCTCACCGCGGCGTGCATACATCCCGGTCAGTCCCACCGGCGCCAGGGCCAGCGGCAGGCTGAGCCGCTCGCCGAACAACCTGATGGAGAGGTCGACGGTGTCCACCCCCTGCAGTACGCGCTGGCGCAGCGCCAGGCCCTGCAGGTCCTCGACGTTGCGTCGCAGGGTTGCCTCGTCGTAGGCGCCGCCGTCGATGTAGTGGAACAGGAACGGCGGCAGGCGGTGCCTGGCCGCGGCGCGGTAGTCGGACGCAGAGGAGATGATCATGCGCCGCACTCTGCGACCTCGCATGCGCCAGCGCAAGGCCACGATGCAGATGCAGTGTGGGCGACCGCCCGTGGGCGATGCCCTTCGTCACGTCCGCCGGGAGCTTCGCCCGCCCACAAGGGATTCCCTCCGGTCACGAGGGAGCCGCCACAAGCGATGCCCCGCAAAAGGGCTTAGGGTGCCATCGCGGCAATGGCGGCGCGGAGCTGGCGATAGCCTTCCACCAGGCGTGGTCCCGGACGGCCGAGGTAGGCCTCGCTGATGGGCACAACGCGGTCATGCGCGACTGCCGGCACCTGATCCCAGCCTGGACGGCTGCGCACCTTGTCGGCGCGGTAGTGCTCCACCTTCACCCCGCACCAGCTCATGACCACGATGTCGGGCTGCTGTGCCGCCGCGTCGGCATATTCCAGCGGCACGCTCTTGGTGTCGACTTCGCCCCAGGGGTTGCCGCCGCCGGCAAGGTGGATGATGTCGTTGACCCAGGAGCGCCGCGCCGCCGCAATCACCGGCTTGGGCCACCACTCGACCAGGACGCGCGGGCGCAGGCCCGGCGGCGTGGCGGCGGGCATGGCCGCCTGCATCGAGGCCACCAGTGCCGCGCCGCGTTCGGCGACTCCCAGCGCGGCGGCGATGCGGCGAATGTCGGCGTAGACATCTTCGAGCGACTGCGGGTCGCAGACCAGGGTCTGCAAACCGGCGGTGTGCAGTGCGGCGACCACGCGCTCGTGCCCCGGCACGGTGAGCGAGGTCAGCACCAGGTCGGGAGCCAGCCTGCGTACCGCTTCGACGTCGAGGTTCAGGTCGCGCCCCAGCCTGGGCAGCGTGGCTACGACCTCCGGCGGATAGTCGGAATCGGCATCCACGCCCACCAGTTGGTCGGCGCAACCCAGGGCGTTGACGATCTCGGTGTTGGAACAGGTGTGGGAAACGATGCGCATGCCAGGCCCCGGCTTCGCCACCAGTGTGCCGCAGCCACGTGATTGTGCAAGGTGGTGTGTTGCCGCGTACCCCGGATGGCATGCCGGTTCGCGCTCAGGGCATCGGCGGCGGTTCCCAGGTCAGCTGGCGGTAGTCGAAACCGCGGGCAATGGTCGGCTTGATGACCTGGAAGTACGGCGAGACGTCAAAGTCGCGAGGCGTGTACAGGCGATGGTTGCGGATGTGGTAGATCTCGCGCACGCAGTCGTGGCATTCCTTCGTGGCAGCCGATTCCACGCGCACGATCGGCAGGATCGGGTAGGGAATCGACTGGAAGGCCTCGGCGACCAGGGTGGAACAGATCGCGCGCGTCGGATCACCGCTGCCCAGCGCGAGCATGCGTCGGCGCCATGCAGCCGGCACGGGTGGCGCCGGCAGCAGATAGCGGGCCAGGTCGAAGATGTTCCGCAGGTCGTAATGCTGGCCGAGCCGCGCCATCACGTAATCCACCACCCGATGTGCGTCGGCGTCGTCCAGGCCCACGGGGCGGCAGATGCGCAGATGCAGGTCGCCGAGCCGGCGCAGGTCGAACAGGTGGATGCCCAGTTCGGTGTCCGCCTCCACCAACAGGTGGTTGCTGCCCTCGAGGGTACGGCCGGCATACTCGCCCACGTACAGCGCGACGTGCGACCAGGTGGACTGGGTCAGGTACTTGATTGCCGTGCTGATGCGCGCCCGTCCCTCCACCAACACCACATCGGCCGGGCGCAGGATGCGGCGCAGCGTATCCAGATCGGCCGGCCAATGCGGATAGGGGCCGCGCGACGGTTGGTTGAGGTAGCGGGCCAGCGCGTTGCCCAGCCGTTGGGCCAGGCGGCTCACCAGACGCATCCGACGTCGATGCGATGGACCGGTTCCGGATGCATGCGCGCCGCCCAAACAGATCGTGGATTGCTTGCCGCATCATAACGCGGCAGTCGCGGCGACTGGCTAGGCTGGTTGAATCCGATGCAGGTCGTGGGTCACAAACGGCTGCGTGGGGTCGGGTGGCGCCAGCCAGTCCGGGTGCGACAAGGTTTGCCGCATGTCGTCCAGTCCAGCCTGCCAGTGCCGGTGCATGCTGTCGCGGCTGAACTCGAAGTCGCGGAAATGCGCGCCGGAGGGCTTGCTGGTGTAGATCAGGTGGATGACGTTGGTCAGGTCGGCCGATTGCTGTGCCTCGGCCCGGCGATAGGCGGCCTTGTCGCGTTGTGCTTCCGGCACCAGCGCCATCAGGTCGTGCACCAGGCGGCGCTGTTCCTGGGTGTGGCGCATGAATTCGGTGAAGAAGCGCGTTCGGCTGGAATACTGGATTTCCTTGCGGCGTTCGGCGGCTCCCACCAGGTCATGTGGCAGCGCGCCGCGCGCGCTCCACAGGTCCACCTGGAACACCAGCGTCTCGTGGCCGGGATGACCCTCCAGCACTTCGTACAGCGGCGTGTTGGAAACCACGCCGCCGTCCCAGTAATACTCGCCGTCGATCTCGATGGGCGGCAGGCCGGGGGGCAAGGCGCCGGAGGCCATGAAATGCTCGGCGCCCAGGCGTTGGCGGCGATTGTCGAAGCGGGTGAAGTTGCCGTTGCGTACGTTCACCGCGCTGACCACCACATGCAGCGCCCGCTCGTCGTTCAGGCGGTCGAAATCCACCAGGCGCTCCAGCGTGTCGCGCAGTGGAGCCGTGTCGTACCAGCTGACCTGGTCCGGGGTGGCGCGCAAGCCGAAACCGATCGGCGGCAGTACGCGCGGGTGGAAGAATCCCGGTTGCCCGGCCAGCACGGTGCGCCAGGCCGCCAACTCACCCAGGCGCTCGACCACACTGGCTGGCCACGTCGTGGGGTCGACCCACGCCGCAGCGCGTGGCGTACTGCAGATCGTGTCCCAGAACTCGTGCAGGCGCCCGACGCGTTGCCCCGGTGGATTGCCGGCGATGATCGCCGAGTTCAAGGCGCCAATGGAAATGCCGGACAGGCGATTCGGCAGAATGCCAGCCTCGTCAAGCGCCTCGTACACCCCGGCCTGATACGCGCCGAGCGCACCGCCACCCTGCAAGGCCAGGGCGATGGTGTCGTAGCCGGCGACATGGCTGGCGAGCGATGCGTCGGGAGCCGTGGCAGCCATGGCTACTGCATGTACCAGCCGTGGCTGACCACGATCGATTGTCCGGTCAGGGCTGCCGACGGGAAGGCCGCCAGGAACAGGGCAGTCTGGGCAATGTCATCCACCGTGGTGAAGGTGCCGTCGACCGTATCCTTGAGCATCACGTTCTTGATGACCTCTTCTTCGCTGATGCCGAGTTCCTTGGCCTGCTCGGGTATCTGCTTCTCCACCAGCGGCGTGCGCACGAAGCCCGGGCAGATCACGTGCGATCGCACGTTGTGCACCGCGCCTTCCTTGGCCAGGGTCCGGGCCAGGCCAAGCAGGCCGTGCTTGGCGGTGACGTACGGGGCCTTGAGCTTCGAGGCCTCGTGCGAGTGCACCGAACCCATGTAGATCACCGTGCCGCCGCGGTCGCCCTGGTACATGTGCCTGAGCGCGGCCTTGGTGGTGAGGAAGCCGCCATCGAGATGGATGGCCAGCATCTTCTTCCATTCGGCGAACGGGAACTCCTCGATGGGATGCACGATCTGCACGCCGGCGTTGGAAATCAGGATGTCCAGCGCGCCGAACTGCGCCACCACCTTGTCGGTACCGGTGTTGACCGCATCCTCGTTGGTGACGTCCATGGCGATGCCGATGGCCTTGCCACCGGCGCTGTTGATTTCCGCCGCGGCCTGGTCCGCGGCCTGCTGGTTGATGTCGGCAATGGCGACACGTGCGCCGTGCTTGGCGTACAACTCGGCAATCGCCTTGCCGAGGCCGCTGGCCGCACCTGTGATGATCGCGACCTTGCCTTCGAGACTGTTCATGCGTACTCCTTGGACTCGTGCGAAAACGCCGATGTCCCGACGTGGGGCGTGGCGTACCCCAAGCACATGCGGCCTGCTGGTGCCGGGTTCAATATGCGCCGGTCCAATCGGCCGGGTGTTGGCGTCAGCGCAGGCCGGCGTTGATCGCCTCCAGCGCTGCCGTGCCCGGGCACAGCTCGGCCTCGCCCAGGGTGTTGAACGCGGCCGGCGTCGTGTCCAGGTGCGCGTGCAGGTCGCCGGCGTCGGGATCGACGTAGAGCAGGCCGGTGACGATCTCGCCACGCGCCTGGCAGGCGTGCAGATAGTTCATGGCGCCGACGCGGTCGGCGCTGTCGTGGCTTTCCGGCAGCTTGTGCAGGCGCAGGACGCTGCCGTCGTGCTGGGTCACTTCATGCACTTCGCCGGGCGCGTACTCGGCGGTGATCTCGGCGTGGTGGGGGATGAAATCCATGCGGCACAGGGCGTGGTTGTGCTCGCGCACGTAGTCGTAGCTCTTGGTGCTGCCTTCATGGTTGTTGAAGGTGACACAGGGGCTGAGCACATCCAGGAACGCGGCACCCTTGTGGCGCATGGCCGCCTTCAGCAACGGCACCAGCTGCGCCTTGTCGCCGGAGAAGCTGCGGGCCACGAAGCTCGCGCCAAGTTGCAGTGCCATGCCGACCATGTCCACCGGTGAGTCGGTATTGATCGCGCCCTTCTTGGATTTGCTGCCCTGGTCGGCCGTGGCCGAAAACTGTCCTTTGGTCAGGCCGTAGACGCCGTTGTTCTCGACGATGTAGACCATGTCCACGCCGCGGCGGATCGCGTGCACGAACTGGCCGATGCCGATCGAGGCCGAATCGCCGTCGCCGGAAACGCCGAGGTAGAGCAACTCACGGTTGGCGAGGTTGGCGCCGGTGAGCACGGAAGGCATGCGCCCGTGCACGGCATTGAAGCCGTGCGAGGCGGAGAGAAAATACGTCGGGGTCTTGGAGCTGCAGCCGATGCCGGAGATCTTCGCCACGCGGTGCGGTTGGATGTCCAGCTCCCAGCAGGCCTGGATGATGGCCGCGGAAATCGAGTCGTGCCCGCAGCCGGCACACATGGTCGAGATGGCGCCTTCGTAGTCGCGACGCGTGAAACCGACCCGGTTGCGCTGCAGCGAGGGATGGTGGAGCTTGGGCTTGGGCAGATAAGTCATGTCATGCCACCTTGTCGTCGCGCAGCTGGGCCACCCCGACGCCGTGCACACGCTCGCCGATGCCGCGGACGATGAAGCGCGCGGTGATTGGCGTGCCGTCGTAGTGCAGGATCGGGATGAGGCGCGCAGGGTCGACCTCGAACTGCTCGATCAGCAAGGCGCGCAGCTGCGCGTCGCGGTTCTGCTCCACGACCATGACCTGGTCGTGCTGGTCGATGAAGTCCAGCACGGTGTCGGCAAACGGGTAGCCCCGTACGCGCAGCGCATCGACGTGCGTGCCGTCGGCTTCAAGCCGGGCAATGGCCTCGTCCATGGCGGGCGCGGTGGAGCCGTAGTAGATCACCCCACGGTGCGCGGACTGTCGCGCACGGTGCAGGATCGGCTGCGGGACGAGCGTCCTGGCCGTGGCGAGCTTGCGCTGCAGACGCTGCATGTTCTCGATGTAGTCCTCGCCCTTTTCTGAATATTTCGCGTCGGCGTTCTTGCTGGTGCCGCGGGTGAAGAAGCTGCCGCGCGTGGGATGCGTGCCGGGATAGGTGCGGTAGGCGATGCCGTCGCCGTCCACGTCGCGGTAGCGGCCAAACGGCACCCCGGCTTCCAACTGCTCGGTACTGAGCACCTTGCCGCGGTCATAGCGGCGCGCCTCGTCCCAGGCAAACGGTTCGCACAGGCGGCTGTTCATGCCGATGTCGAGGTCGCTCAGCAGGAATACCGGCGTCTGCAGCCGGTCGGCCAGGTCCAGCGCCGTGGCGGCGAACTCGAAACATTCGTGCGGATCCTGCGGGAACAGCAGCACGTGGTTGGTGTCGCCATGCGAGGCGTGCGCGCAAAACAGCACGTCCGATTGCTGGGTGCGGGTTGGCATGCCGGTGGACGGGCCGCCGCGCTGCACGTCGACCAGGGTCACCGGGATCTCGGCGAAATAGGCCAGGCCGATGAACTCGTTCATCAGCGAGATGCCCGGACCGGAGGTCGCGGTGAACGCGCGGGCGCCGTTCCAGCCCGCGCCGGTGACGATGCCGATCGACGCAATTTCGTCCTCGGCCTGCACGATGGCGTAGTTGTGCCTGCCGGTTTCCTTGTCCACGCGCAGCTTGGCGCAGTAGGTCTGGAACGACTCGGCCAGCGACGACGAGGGGGTGATCGGGTACCAGGCGCATACGGTGGCTCCGCCGTACACCATGCCCAGCGCGGCGGCGTGGTTGCCGTCGACGAAGATGCGCTCACCCACCGCATCGCGCCGTTCCACGCGCAGCCCGAGCGGGGCGAGGTTGTCCGTGGCGTAGGCGCGGCCGAGGTCGAGTGCGTGCACGTTGGGCTCGCGCAGCGCCGGCTTGCGCCGATACTGCTCGCCGATCAGCTCGACGACCACGTCGCGCTCGATGCCAAGCAGTGCCGACAGCGCGCCCAGGTACATGATGTTCTTGAACAGCTGGCGTTGCCGCGGATCATCCCAGTGCCGGTTGGCCATGGCGGTCAGGGGCACTCCCAGCGTGGTGACGTCGTCACGGAACCTGGTCTTTGGCAGCGGCTTGCTGCTGTCGTAGAACAGGTAGCCGCCGGGGGCGATGCCGGCGACGTCGGCATCCCAGGTCTGCGGATTCATCGCCACCATGAGGTCGTAGCCACCGCGCCGGCCGAGCCATCCGGCCTCGCTGACCCGTACCTCGTACCAGGTCGGCAGGCCCTGGATGTTGGACGGGAAGATGTTGCGCGGGCTGACCGGCACGCCCATGCGCAGGATGGATTTGGCGAACAGTTCGTTGGCCGAGGCGGAGCCCGAACCATTGACGTTGGCGAACTTGACGACGAAGTCGTTGGTGGCCTGGAGCGGGTTCATGCGGCCACCTTGCGATGATGTGGAAGCTTCAAATCGTCACCTTCTGCTGTGGCGAGGCGGGAGGTGCGGCGGCTTGGCCTTCGCCGGCGTGCGACTCGGCAAACAGGTAGCGGTGCATGTCCCAGGCGCCCGTCGGGCAGCGCTCCGCGCAGATGCCGCAATGCAGGCAGACGTCCTCATCCTTGACCATGATCCGGCCGGTCTTGACCGGGCCGGACACGTACAGGTCCTGGTCGAGGTTCTGCGCCGGCGCGGTGAGGCGTTCACGCAGGTCCAGCTCCGGGCCGTCGACGGTGAAGGTGATGCAATCCATCGGACAGGCGTCCACGCAGGCATCGCATTCGATGCAGATGTCCTTGGTGAACACGGTCTGCACATCGCAGTTGAGGCAGCGCTGGGCTTCCTTCCACGCGGTCTGCAGGTCGAAACCGAGTTCCACCTCCTGGTGGATATTGGCGAGTGTCAATTCCTTGGGCGCCCACGGCACCACGTAGCGCTCGTCGGGCGAGATGTCGTTGTCGTAGCTCCACTCGTGGATGCCCATCTTCTGCGACACGAGGTTGGTCAGCGGCGGCGGCCGCTTGCGCACGTCCTCGCGCTGCAGCAGGTTGTGGATCGACACCGCGGCCTGGTGGCCGTGCTCGACCGCCCAGATGATGTTCTTCGGCCCGAACGCCGCGTCGCCGCCAAAGAACACCCCGGGCAGGGACGACTGCATGGTCAGCTCGTCGAGCACCGGCATGCCCCATTCGTCGAACGCCATGCCGAGGTCGCGCTCGATCCACGGGAAGGCGTTCTCCTGGCCCACCGCGATCAGCACTTCGTCGCATTCGATGAGGCGGTCCGGCCCGCCGGTCGGCAGCAGCTTGCGCCTGCCGTTGGCGTCGACCCCCGCGTGCATCGGCGTGAACCACATGCCGGTCAACTTGCCGCCCTCGTGCACGAAGGATTTCGGGTTCAGCCAGTTCAGGATCTCCACGCCCTCGTGCTCGGCGTCCTCCTTTTCCCATGGGCTGGCCTTCATCTCGTCATAGCCCGAGCGCACGATGACCTTGACCTCGTCGCCGCCCAGGCGCCGCGCGCTGCGGCAGCAGTCCATGGCAGTGTTGCCACCGCCCAGCACCAGCACACGCTTGCCGACGCGCTTGATGTGGCCGAAATACACCGAGGCCAGCCATTCGATGCCGACATGGATCTTCGCCGCCGCCTCATCGCGGCCGGGGATGTGCAGGTCGCGGCCGCGCGGCGCGCCGCAGCCGATGAAGACCGCGTCGTAGCCTTCGGCCAGCAGTGCCTTCAGCGAGTCGATCCGGCGCTGGCCGACCAATTCGACGCCGAGCCTGAGGATGTAGCCGACCTCCTCGTCGATCACCGCCTCGGGCAGGCGGAAGCGCGGCACCTGGGTGCGCATGAAGCCGCCGCCCTTGGCGTCGGCCTCGAACAGGGTGACGCGGTAGCCCAGCGGCGCCAGGTCGCGGGCGACGGTGAGCGCGGATGGCCCCGCGCCTACGCAGGCCACGCGGAAGCGTTCGGCGCCGGGTATCCGGTCGGGCAGGCGTTCGCGCATGCGCTGCTCGATGTCGGCGCTGCGGTGGTCGGCAGCCACGCGCTTCAGGCGGCAGATCGCCACCGGCTCGGGCTTCTCGCCGTTGTTCTCCTCCACGCGTCCGCGCCGGCAGGCCGGCTCACAGGGCCGGTCGCAGGTGCGGCCGAGAATGCCGGGGAAGACGTTGGAGTCCCAGTTGAGCAGGTAGGCGTCGTCGAAGCGCCCGGCCGCGATCATGCGGATGTAGCGCGGGACCTGGGTATGCGCTGGGCATGCCCACTGGCAATCGACGACCTTGTGGAAGTACTGCGGGTTGCTGATATCGGTGGGTTGCATGCAAGCCCTCCAGCGAACCGCGGGGCGCCGGCGGTCTGTCGGCGCATGCCCGTGTTCCGGAGTCTAATGGCTTTGCGCGGAAACGAAAGGGGGTGCGGACGATGCCGGATCGTCGTCACCGCAACCCGCATCATTTGCCGCCCGGGCATGCTAAGTTTTGCAGCCGGGCTGCGGCATGCCTTGCCGCGGCGTCTGGGGAGTTTTGGGGAGGGGGATCAGCCTGTGGGCCGGTGATTCCTTCCACGATTGCATCCTGGCTGCGGCCGCTCACGTTTCCACAGGAGAGACCCATGAAAACCTTTGCTTGCGGCATTGCCCTGGCGTTTGCCGCCTGCGTTGCTCCTGCGGCCGCCATGCAGGCCCCGGCCGCGCCATCCGGCGGTGCCATGGCGGCGGGCGCTTCGGATTCGGCAACCTATCCGGCAAACTATGCCGAGCTCACGGCCCTGTTCGCCGACTGGCGCCAGTTCCTCGAGCCGGTCACGCGCGACTTCAAACCGGACTATTCGCTTGCGGCCATGGCCGCCAAGCAGGCCGAGCTGCCGAAATATGTGGCCCGCCTGCATGCGATCGACACCTCGGGCTGGCCCAAGGGCGCCTTGATCGACTACAAGCTGGTCCAGGCCGAGATGAACGGCCTCGACTTCGATTTCCGCATCCTCAAGCCCTGGGCGCGGGATCCGACGTTCTACGCGACGGTGTTCGCCGAGCAGAGCGACGTGCCGGTGCATGAGGGGCCATGGGCCTATCCCCACATCGACCTCTACGCGTTCAAGTATCCGCTCAACGCCGCGGACGAGAAGAAACTCACCGCCATGCTGGCCGCCGTCCCGGCCAACCTGAAGGCGGCCAAGGTCAACCTCAGGGACAGCAACGCCAGGGGGCTGTGGGAGTTCGGCGACCGCGCCTTCAAGGAACAGGGCGAGGCACTGGCGGCGATGGCTGGGGGCAAGCTGGTCATGCGCACGCTGGAGGGCGAGATCCCGGCCGACATGAAGGGTGCCAGCCCGCGTTTGCTGGCCGCCATCCGCAATGCCAAGGCCGCGACCGACGACTTCGCTGCCTGGGTAGCCGCCGAGGCGCCGAAGAAGACCGGCCCGACCGGCGTCGGCAAAGAGAACTACAACTGGTACGCCAAGAACGTCCAGCTCATTCCCTATGACTGGGATGCGCAGGTACTGCTGATGCAGCGCGAACTGGACCGTTCACTGTCGTCGTTGAAGCTGGAGGAATTGCGCAACCGCGACGTGCCGCCGATCAAGGAAATCACCGACCCGGCCGCCTACGACAGGATGGCCCAGGAGAAGGCGTCGTACCTCGTCGACTTCATGCAGAAGGCGGGCTTCGCCGGCAACGAGCCCTATGTGCGCCCCGCGCTGATGGCGCAGGCGGGGGTCTACACGCCGCCGGACCAGCGTGTGTTCTTCACCCATGTCACGGCGCTCGACCCGCTGCCGCTGCAGTCGCACTCGACGCACTGGGTCGACCTGGCGCGGCTCAAGCACGAACCCAATCCGAGCCCGATCCGGCGCGCACCCTCGGTGTTCAACATCTTCGACGTGCGTTCCGAGGGCTTCGCCACGGCGTTCGAGGAAGTGCTGATGCACGCCGGACTGTATGACGACGTGCCGCATGGCAAGGAGCTGGTGTGGATCATGGCTGCCAACCGCGCGGCGCGCGGACTGGCCTCGCTGTATGTGCAGGCCAACGAGTGGGATCTGGACCAGGCCGGCCGGTTCCACGGCGAATGGACGCCGCGGCACTGGTCGGACCCGAAGAGCAAGCTGGTCGGCTTCGAGCAGCTGCTGTACGCCCGTCAGCCCGGCTACGGCACGAGCTACATCCTCGGCAAGCTCCAGCTGGACCATCTCATCGCCCGCGTGGCGCATGACGACGAGCAGGCCGGACGTCCGTTTGTGATGCGCGACGTGATGAACCGGATCTGGGCGGCGGGCATCCTGCCCGTGCAGCTGATCGAAGCCGAGCTGACGGACGAGCCGGTGACTGTCAGCAAATAGCCGCTGGAAAGTGGGTCAGAGTGCACTTTCGACTGAAGGTCCGGAGGACTTCCCAGCCCCTCGCGTCGAAAGTGCACTTTGACCCCACTTTCCTCTGGTCCCACTTTTCGCTTCCCCTCACCACCTTCCCGCGCTTTCGCACTGGCTGAGACGCGGCCTTGGCACACTGTCGGCATGGACGATGTCTCTCCAGCTCCCGACGATGCCTTGCCGACGACGCGCCTGATCAAGGGCCGCGGTGCCGCATCCAATCCGGAAGGCCGCTTCGAGTCGACCCGCCATCGCGCCGAGGACGACGGCTGGCAAAGCGCGCTGCTGGACGAGGAGGCACCACGCCCACGCACGGAAGTCACCGAGGAACGGGCGCGCAGCGTGATCAGCCGCAACGACTCGCCGGACATCGGCTTCAGCCAGGCGATTAACCCCTACCGCGGCTGTGAGCATGGCTGCATCTACTGCTATGCGCGGCCGTCGCACGGCTACCTCAACCTCTCGACGGGGCTGGACTTCGAGACCAGGCTACGCGCCAAGGTCAACCTGGCCGAGGTGCTGCGCGCGGAACTGGGCAAGCCGGGCTACGTGGTCAGCCCGATCAACATCGGCAGCAACACCGATCCCTACCAGCCGGTGGAAAAGCGCTGGCGCCTGACCCGCGCCGCGCTGGAGCTGCTGGCCGAATGCCATCACCCGTGCACCATCGTCACCAAGAACGCGCTGGTGGAGCGTGACCTGGACATCCTGGTGCCGATGGCGCATGAACGTCTGGTGCAGGTATTCGTGTCGGTCAACTCGCTGGACAATCGTCTTGCGGCCAAGCTCGAGCCACGTGCCAGCGCGCCGCACCGGCGCCTCCAGGCCATCCGCGCGCTTACCGACGCGGGCGTGCCGGCCGGGGTGATGGTGGCCCCGATCATTCCCGCGCTGAACGACCGCGACATGGAAGCCGTGCTGGAACAGGCGGCCGCTGCCGGCGCGCGTTCGGCCGGCTATACCACGCTGCGCCTGCCGTACGAGCTGAAGTCCCTGTTCCGCGAATGGCTGGCGCTGCATGCGCCGCAGCGCGCCGGGCATGTGATGAGCCTGGTGCAGCAGATGAACGGCGGCCGCGACTACGACAGCGACTTCGCCACCCGCATGCACGGCCAGGGCGTGTTCGCCGACCTGCTGCGCAAGCGCTTCCGCATTACCTGCCGCAGGCACGGCCTCAACCGCACCCGCGACCTGCGCCTGGACACCACCCGCTTCGTCCCACCCCGGCCGGTCACCCCACAGGGCGAGTTGTTCTGATCAGCGTCGCCATCAATTTCGTATGAGAGGAGTACCCATGAAGCACAAAGGCAGTTGCCATTGCGGGCAGATCCGGTTCGAGGTCGAGGGCAGCTTCGACGAAGTCGTGGAGTGCAACTGCTCGCATTGCAGTCGCAAGGGCTACCTGCTCTGGTTTGTGCCGCGCGGGCAGCTCACGTTGCACAGCGCGGAATCCGCGCTGGCCACCTACACCTTCAACAAGCACGCCATCAAGCACCACTTCTGCCCGAACTGCGGTTGCGCGCCGTTCGGCTTCGGCGCGTCGAACGGCACCGAAATGGCGGCGGTGAACGTGCGCTGCCTGGAAGACGTCGAGCTGGCATCGGTCAAGCGCAAGTCCGTCGACGGGCGTTCGTTCTAGCAACACCCTGATCACCTTTCAACCAATCTGTCATCCCCGCGCAGGCGCACTGCTGTCCGGAACGTTTTTGGAACCGCGTTTGCCTCATCCGTGGCATCACGCCAAGACGCCGCCGCCCTCGGCGTCATTCCCGCGAAAGCGGGACAAGCGCGAAGCGCGCAGAACGCCCGAAGGGCGGCCCCGCAGGGGCGAGCACAGCGAGTCATCCAGTGCCTTTGCTTCCAGGCAACTACGCAGGGCAGGTGTCGGCTAAGCTTCGGCGTCAGTTGCTGGAGGCGAACCGGGGCCATGGATATTCGGGAAGCCACGCGGGAGGACTTCGACCGGATCTGGCCGTTCTTCCACGAGATTGCCGCCGCTGGCGAAACCTACGCCTATCCCCGCGACATCACCAAGGAGCAGGCCGCACGGCTATGGATCGACACGCCCCGGCACGCCTATGTGATCGAGGAGAACGGCAAGGTCCTCGGCTCGTACTACATCAAGACCAACCAGGCCGGCTCCGGCGACCACGTCTGCAACTGCGGCTACATGGTTGCGGCGCAGGCCAGGGGACGCGGCCTCGCGGCGGCCATGTGCGAACACTCCCAGCAGGTTGCCAGGACGCTCGGCTACCGGGCCATGCAGTTCAATTTCGTGGCCGCCAGCAACGAGGGCGCCGTGAGGCTGTGGAGCAAACTCGGTTTCACCATCGTCGGCCGCCTGCCCAAGGCCTTTTGTCACCCGACCAGGGGCTACGTCGACGCCCTGGTCATGTACAAGTGGCTGGCAGAATGAACGTGGCACGGCGCCTTCGCGTTCGCGCCGACTGGCTGATCATGCAGGATCAAAATACGATGGTGGCGCCCCCACCGGATGCACGTTCATGACCCCTGACATGGCCAGCATGCGCAAAGCGCGGATCGTGGTGGTCGTGATTGGCGTGCTCTTGCCGTTTGTGGCGCGACTGCCGGGCGGCCCGGATTGGATGGGACAATATCTGCTGGGTGGTGTTGGCCTGCTGCTGTTTGTCAGTGGGTTCAACGCCATCGCCTGGGGCGCAATCCTGGCTTGCAGCCTGGCATACAGGCGTCCGGCATCGCTGGTGTTGCCCGCACTCTTTGGTTTTGCCTTCCTGGCCTGGGGCCACTACGAGGTGGATCTCAGGGCAGACGCCCAGGCGTCGCTTGCGCTGGTCTTCCTGCCGATCTACGCCCTGTTGCCGATCGCCATCGGCGGGGCGCTGGGCTACTTGCTGGACCGGCACCTGAGGCGCGCGGCGGCGGCTTGATCCGCAAACGGGGTCAGGTTGACTTTTCCGCCCAGATGCGGAATGCGCGCGGCCGCGCTGAAGCTTGCCTAGCTGGCCGGTGGCGGTTGAGCGCAGGCATTGCCGCCGCCGTCGATCTGCTGTGCCAGGTTGTACAGGATCTGCAGGTCCTGTGCGTCCAGCGCCTCGCCCTGCATGGCGCGGAAGTGGTGATGGAATGCACGCACGGCGGCGGGTCGGTCATCCAGCGCATAGCCGATCAAGCCAAGCGCCATCCATGGGTCGAAGCCGGTGGGGGGATCGCACAGTGGTGACTGTGGCCAGCGCCCGAAGCCGGCGGCGGCGAGCTGCGCCCATGGGAAGTACGGGCCGGGATCGATCTTGCGTGTGGGCGCGAGATCCTCGTGGCCGATGATCTGCGTGGGCGGGATATTCAGGCGCGTGGTGAGGTCGCCAAGCAAGCTGACCAGGCTGGCGATCTGCGGTGCGGCGAATGGCGAGTGGCCGTCGTTGTCCAGTTCGATGCCGATGGATGCGGAGTTGAGGTCGGTGATGGTGCCCCAGCGCCCTGGGCCGGCCTGCCAGGCGCGCATCGGGTCGGCCACAAGCTGGTAGATGTGGCCGTCGCGGCCAATCAGGTAATGCGCGCTCACCGGGCCGCCGCTGTTGCGCGTGCGCAAGGTGTCCAGGCTTTCCTGCGCGGACTGCTGCTCGGTGTAGTGCAGCACGATCAGCACCGCCCGACGCGTGTCGTAGTTGGGCGATGGCACCCAGGTTGCCAGCGGATTGCGCGGTGGCGCGTGCGCGCAGGCGCCGAGCAGTACGAGCAACAGCAGCACACCGCCGAGGCGCAGCGAATGGTGGGCTGTCGAGATCGGCTGCAAGGCTGTTGCCTTCACGGGTCGAGTTTGCCGAGAGCGGACAGCAGGCACAGCAAGCCACCGATGAGGGCGACGACCGCATGCGGCAAGGCCACATGGGGCCACAGCAGCAACCTCGCCCAGGCGCGGCTGCCACCGGCGTGCCAGTGCGCGAACCAGGCCTTGCCGATCTGGAAGGGCGCGCCCAGGACCTGTTCGCCGCTGAAGTGCCGCTCGATGCTGGCCGCACGCTCGTAGTAGCCAAGTTGAAAGGACTTCCATATCGCTTCGAGCAGCCAGAACAGCAGGGCACTGATGAAGGCCACGAACAGCACCAGGCTCGACTTGCCGGCAAAGGCCCCGACGATGGCCGCCAGACTGAAACTGATGCTCCACGCCTTGATGCCGATGGCCTTGGAGTCGAAGTCCTCGATGACCGTCTGCAGGTGGAAGTATTCAGCCCGCAGCGCGGAATCCAGCTCGGTGTCGTTCATGGCTGACGCCTATTGTCACTGATGAGGTTTTCGCTGAGTGTGTTTGGTCCGATACCAGGCCACGCGTTTGCCGTCCACATCGCGATATCGAAGCTCGAACAGGCGCGATTCGTGGACGACCTGCCGCCAGCTGCTGCAACCATACTTGGCGGGCGGGTGATCTGGGTGTCGCTCCGCGACCCACCGCCCCGCAGCGTCGACCTGCGTCCAGCCGTCGACCGCCAGTTCAGCGGCGGCTTCCCGCAGCGTGCGTACGATCCCGGCGGCAGCCCAATCCACCGAACCGTCCGGCGCGATACCGTGGATTACGAGGTCGTGAAATGTATCGGATTGGCAAAACTCCGCGGCCAGCCGTCGGGCCTCATCCATGTGCTCGGCCCAACTCCGCAATTGCTCGAAGTGCTGATCGATGCGGTTGTAGGCGGCCGTCAGCGTGTCGCGGGCGCTGCGGCATCCATCCAGGCTCCAAACATCGTGCTGATCGATGAAGTGGTGCACCAGATTGTTTCGCAACAGCACCAGCTCCTTCAGATCGCTTTGTATTCTGTCGTAATCCCCGATCGACGTGTGCAGGTTCACCTTCATCTTGAACGACATGGTGTCGTCGCGTGCATCAGGCCCGGAAGCATTCTCCATCGCGTCGGTAATGACACATGAACCCAGAAGTGTGCCGACCAAGGTTCCCAGCGTTTTGCTGGCCGCATCCGTGATGCGTTGCTCCTGGTCTGACACCAACGGTAATCCAGTGGCCGAGATTTCGTGGTGGGCCACGATGGCTTTCATCAGCTTTTCGTACTGCTGCAAGCGCAACAGACAACGCCCAAGCAAGCGCTGAACGTCACGCTGCAGCGTTTGCAGCCCGTTGTCGACACATGAAGGTGATTGCGGTGACAAGATATTGAGTCGCAGCGATGGCGATAATCGTCGGGGTCAACGTACTGGTGCGATGGATGGCGGTTTGGCTTGCGACGCCATCGCGCCACAGTGTGGAAGGTCGTCAGCGCTTGCCGCCCAGGATGCCGCCGAGGACGCCGCGCAGGATCTGGCGGCCGAGCTGGCTGCCCATGGTGCGTGCGGCCTGCTTGCCCATGGTTTCCACCATGCCCTGGCGGCGCCCGGTGCCGAACAGCACGTCGTGCATGACGCCGCCCCAGGCGGGGCCGGCGGTGGTGGCGGGGACTTCGCCGGATGGTGCCTTGCCGCGGCCGTTGCCGGCACGGGCGGCCGGCGTGGCCGGCGCGGCCTTGGCGTCGGCGCGGGCGGCGAGGATCTCGGCGGCGGATTCGCGGTTGATGGGGGTGTCGTATTTCGCGCCGACCGGTGAGCGCGAGCGGATGGTGGCGCGCTCGGCGTCGGTGATCGCGCCGATGCGGCAGCAGGGCGTGGTCACCAGCACCTGCTGTACCGGTGCCGGCACGCCGCCGTCGCCCAGGGTCGAGGCCAGCGCCTCGCCGACGCCGAGCTTGGTGATGGCGGCGGTGACGTCGAGCTTGGGGTTGACGACAAAGGTTTCCGCCGCGGCCTTGACCGCCTTCTGGTCGCGCGGCGTGAACGCGCGCAGCGCGTGCTGGATGCGGTTGCCGAGCTGGCCCAGGATCACACCCGGCACGTCGTCGGGATTCTGCGAGCAGAAGTACACGCCGACGCCCTTGGAGCGGATCAGCCGCACGACCTGCTCGACCCGCTGCTGCAGCGCCGGTGCCGCGTCGTCGAACAGCAGGTGCGCCTCGTCGAAGAAGAACACCATCTTCGGCTGCTCGAGATCGCCGACCTCGGGCAGCTGCTCGAACAGTTCGGACAGCAGCCACAGCAGGAAGGTCGAATACAGGCGCGGCTTCAGGATCAACTGGTCGGCGGCAAGGACGTTGATGATGCCGCGACCACTCATGTCCTGGCGCATCAGGTCGGTGAGCTCCAACGCGGGTTCGGCGAAGAATTGCTCGCCGCCGTCGTTTTCCAGCTGCAGCAGGGCGCGCTGGATCGCGGCGATGCTGGCGCTGCTGATCAGTCCGTAATGGCCGGAAATCTCCTTGGCATTGTCCGCTGCATAGCTGAGCATGGCGCGCAGGTCCGCCAGGTCCAGCAGCAGCCAGCCCTGGTCGTCGGCCAGCTTGAACACCACCTCGAGCACACCCTGCTGGGTGTCGTTGAGCTCCAGCACGCGGCCGAGCAGGGGCGGCCCCATCTCGCTGATGGTGGCGCGCACGGGATGGCCGAGCTTGCCGTAGAGGTCCCAGAACACCACCGGGTTGGCCTGCGGCTTCCAGTCGCCGAGCTTGAGTTTCGCCAACCGCGCCTTGAGCTTGTCGCCGGGTTCGGCTGCCGGCATGGCCAGGCCGGCCAGGTCGCCCTTGGCGTCGGCCAGGAAGCAGGGCACGCCGAGCCGGGAGAAGCCCTCGGCCAGCACCATCAGCGAGACCGATTTGCCGGTGCCGGTGGCGCCGGCGATCATGCCGTGGCGGTTGCCGTAGCGCGGCTCCAGGCTGACGCTGGTGTCGTCGTTGCGCCCGATCAGGATGTCAGTCATGGGTGTCCCCTGCGTGGATCGCGTGATTGTAACCAACGGGCGGAGCACTGCGGCCCTCGGGCCGCATGGTTGGGAGCCCTGGTCGTGATCGGCCAGTGCCAGCAGTCACCAGTCGCCATACTTGTTGCGGTACATGGTCGCTTCGGCAAGCAGCCAGGCGCGAAACTCCGCCAGGGCGGGGTCGTGTGCACGTGCCGGGCGGTAGGCCAGATACCAGCTTTCGTATTTCTTTCCGGTGGCATGGAAGGGGGCGACCAGGCGCCCGGATTCGAGTGCATCGCTGACGTAGGGAAGCTGGGCCACGGCGACACCCACACCATCCAGCACGGCCTGGATGGCCATTGCCGAGCTTTCGAAGGTCACTTCCGCCTTTGGCTTGAAGGCGGGGCGTACTCCTGCGGCCTTGAACCACCACGCCCATTGTTCGTGCAGGTGTGCGACCACGATCAACGTGGCCTGGCGCAGGTCGCGCGGGTGATGCAAAGCCTTCGCCAAGGCGGGCGTACACACCGGGATGAGGGTGGACGGAAACAACTCCTCGGCGATGTAGCCGGACCAGGCACCGGCGCCGCGGCGCACGGTGCAGGTCCAGTCATCACGCAGCGGGTTCATGAGGCCACCGGTGGCCACCCGGACCTCGACCTGTGGATGGTCGCGGTTGAAGCCGGCCAAGCGGGGAATCAGCCAGTGCAACGCCAGGGCAGGCGCCACGCCCACGGTGAGCACCGGGCCGGCGCGCATGGCCGTGACCTGCTCGACCAGGCGCGTGATGGCCTCGAAGGCATCGGTCAGCCCAGGCTGCAGGGCGCGCCCCTGCGCCGTGAGCTCCAGTCCGTTGGCGTGACGACGGAACAAGGGGAAGCCGAGACGGCGCTCGAGCAGGCGTACGCTCTGGCTCACTGCAGCCTGGGTGACGTGCAGGTCGTTGGCGGCCGAGGTGAAACTGCCGCAGCGGGCCGCCGTTTCAAAGGCACGCAGTCCATTCAGGAAGGGGAGTGGTCCGGTCATGACGGTCAGCCCAAGGAAATCTTTTGCGACAGCAAGGATTAGTCGCTGGCGGGGTGTGGTGTCTGCACCCGAAGATAGCGCTATTGCATGGCTTTGCCACGCAAACCTAGCTCCTTTCAGGTTGCCTTGTCGAATGACCCACCCCAAGCCTGGCTTATCCTGCTTTCCTGCCGGGCGTGGCCCGGCTGCCGGATCCGGTGGCGGGCATTGGGCGGGGGTTGCCTGGCACGCTGCCGACACCGTGGCGGGCTTCTGCCGTGCTGAATCGCCCCGGTGAGCTTGTCTACGCCGTTCATCGCGCGACCGGTCGCCACCGCCCTGCTCATGGCCACGGTGGCCCTGGCGGGCATCGTCGCGTTTCCGTTGTTGCCCGTCGCGCCGTTGCCGCAGATCGACGCGCCGACCATCCAGGTGACGGCGACCCTGGCCGGTGCCAGTGCGCAGACCATGGCCTCGTCGGTGGCGGCGCCGTTGGAGCGGCAGCTGGGACAGATTGCCGGGGTCAGCGACATGACCTCGTTCAGCGCCATGGGCGCGACCTCGGTCACCATCCAGTTTGAGCTGGATCGCAACATCGACGCGGCGGCGCAGGATGTGCAGGCAGCCATCACGGCCGCCGGCAACACCTTGCCGCGGGCCATGACCACGCCGCCGACCTACAGGAAATTGAACCCGACGGATGCGCCGATCCTGGTGCTGGCCGCGAGTTCCGACGCGCTCCCGCTGACTGGCGTCTCCGATGCCGTCGACAATTTCCTGGCCCGCAGGATTGCCCAGGTACCGGGCGTGGCCCAGGTCTCGCTTGGCGGCGAACAACGGCCCTCGATCCGGGTGCAGGCCGATCCTGGCCGGCTTGCCGCCGTCGGCTTGACTCTGGAGCAGGTGCGCGCCGCGCTGGTCGCGGCCACCACCGACGCCGCCAAGGGCACGATCGACACCCCCACCACGAGCTTTCCGATCGCCGCCAACGACCAGATCGTCCAGGCGCAACCGTTCGCCGATGTCGTGCTTGCCTACAAGCAGGGTGCGCCCATCCGGGTGCGCGATATCGGGCGGGTGGTCGCCGCCGCCGCCGATCGCAACGCCGCGGCGTACTACAACAATCGGCCGGCCATCCTGCTCACGGTATACAAGCAGCCCGACGCCAACGTCATCGCCACGGTCGGGCGCATCAAGGCGGAGCTGCCGCAACTGGTCTCCGACATCCCCACGGCCATCAGCATCGATACGGTCCTCGACCGTACCGTCACCATCCGTGCAGCGGTGCACGATGTCGAATTTACCCTGGTGTTGGGGGTCATCCTGGCGGTAGGGGTGGTGCTGCTTTTCCTGCGCAACCTGTGGGCGACCCTGGTGCCCGGCATCACCATCGTGCTCTCACTGCTCGGTGCGTTCGCGGCAATGTGGCTGTTCGGGTTCAGTCTCGACAACCTGTCGTTGATGGCCTTGACGCTGGGCATCGGCTTCGTGATCGACGATGCGATCGTGATGGTGGAAAACATCCAGCGCCACGTCGAGAGCGGCATGCCGCCGATGCAGGCTGCGCTCGAGGGTTCACGCGAGATTGCCTTCACCGTGTTTTCGATCGGCCTGTCGATGCTGGCCGTGTTCGTGCCGTTGTTGCTGATGGGCGGCATCGTTGGCCGCCTGTTCCAGGAGTTCTCACTGACCATGATGGCGTCGATCGTGGTGTCCATGCTGGTGTCGTTGACCCTGGCACCGATGCTGTGCTCGCGCTTCATGCGCCCGGGGAGAGCATCGCATGGTCGTTGGCATGCCCGGATCGAGGGAGCATTCAATGCGCTTGTGGATGGCTATCGGCGCACGCTGGACAGCGTGCTGGGCCATCCAGCCATCACCATGGGGGTGTTTCTCGCCACGGTGGGCTTGGCGCTGGTACTGGCCATCTGGATCCCCAAGGGCTTCTTTCCGATCCAGGACACCGGGCTGATCCAAGGATTGGCCGAGGCGGCACAAGGCACCTCGCCGGTGGAAATGCGACGTCTCGAGCGCGAGCTTGACGCGGTGCTGTTGCGCGATCCCGGTGTGGCCGGGGTGGCGTCCTGGACCGGCACGACCGGTGGCAGCGGCTATGCGCAGACGGCGAACACGGCACGCTACTTCGTCGTGCTCAAGCCGCTCGAACAGCGCAGGCTGTCCGCCACGGAGATCATCCGCCGACTGAAGCCACATGTCGGTGCCGTCGCCGGTGTCGAGTTGCGGCTGAAGCCGACGCAGGACATCACCACAGGCGGACGCAATGCGCGCGGCAGCTTCGAGTACACGCTGCGCGGCGCCGACGTCGACGAGCTCGATGGGTGGTCGAAGAAGATGCTGGCGAAGATGCGCACGTTGCCGCAATTGACCGATGTGGCGAGCGACCTGCAATCCAGTGCGCCGCAACTCACGCTGCATATCGAGCGCACGGTGGCGGCGAAATTCGGCATTTCCGCGCAGACCATCGACGACACGCTGAATGACGCCTATGGCCAACGTCAGATCACCCAGTACTTCACCCAGGTCAGCACCTATCCCCTGATCCTCGAGGTCACGCCCGACCTGCAGCACAAGCTTGCCTCGCTCGATCGGCTGTACGTCCAGTCGCCCCTGACCGGCGACGTGGTGCCGTTGTCGGTGATGACGCGAGTGGACTCCAGCGAAGTGGGGCCGCTGTCGGTGATCCACCAGGGATCGTTCCCCGCCGTCACGCTGTCGTTCAACCTGCCGCCCGGGGTGGCGCTGGGTGAGGCGGTCACCGCGATCCAGCAGGCTGCGGCAGCGATCGGCATGCCCGACGGGGTTCACGGTGCCTTTGCGGGCAATGCCAAGGCGTTCCAGGCCTCGTTGGCGAACATGCCGTGGCTGGTGCTGGGTGCCTTGGCGCTGATCTACATCGTTCTGGGAATACTGTACGAAAGTTTCATTCACCCGCTGACGATACTGTCGACCTTGCCCTCTGCCGGCGTCGGTGCACTGGCCATACTCTGGATCATGCACATGGGCCTGACCGTCATCGGCATCATCGGCATCATCCTGTTGATCGGCATCGTCAAGAAGAACGGCATCCTGCTGGTCGACTTCGCCGTGGTGGCCATGCGCGAACGCGGCCTCCCGGCGGTGGAGGCCGCGCGGGAGGCATGCCTGCTGCGCTTCAGGCCGATCCTGATGACGACCGTGGCCGCCATGCTGGTCGCCGTGCCGCTGGCGTTTGGCCGCGGCGTCGGCTCCGAACTGCGCCAGCCACTCGGCTACGCGATGCTTGCCGGCTTGCTGCTGAGCCAGTTGCTGACGCTGTACACCACGCCGGTCATCTTCATCTACATGGAGCGCCTGCGGGTCTGGCTGACGCAAGGCAGGCAGCCGACACTGAGGACTCCGTCGTGACGGGCGCGATGGGCTACGGCGTGGCCGGCAGGTATTTGGCGAACCAGCCGAGTGCGCGCTGCAGCACGTCGCGCTGGTGCGCCGGGTCGACGAAGTGGTGGCCCTCGTTCGGGTAGACGACCAGCGAGGTCGGCACGTTCTGCGCGCGCAGCGCGTGCCACATCTCGAAGGACTGCGGCGCAGGACATTCGGCATCGCGGTCGCCGACCACGATCAGCATGGGCGTCTTCACCTGCTTGATGAAGTTGATCGCCGAGCTCTTGGCATATACCGCCGGGTCGTCGTACACGGTGGCGCCGAAGAACGGCGGCATCCACTGGTCGATCAGGTTCTGGCCGTAGTAGCTCTGCCAGTTGGAGATGCCGGCGCCGGCCACCACGGCGCGGAAGCGCTGGGTCTGGGTGGGCGCGAACATGCTCATGAAGCCGCCGTAGCTCCAGCCGGTGAGGCCAAGGCGGTTGTCGTCCACCGGATACTTCTTCTCCACCGCGTCGATGCCGGCCAGGGTGTCGCGCAGGTCGCCGTAGCCGAAGTCGCGGCGGTTGGCCTGCACGAACTTCTCGCCCTGGCCGTAGCTGCCGCGCGGGTTGGGCATGAACACGAAGTAGCCCAGGGCGGACAGCGGCGCGCCGCCGTAGCCCACGCCGGGCCAGCGCGGCTGCACGGCGCTGGCCGGACCGCCGTGCACCATCACGACCATGGGGTAGGTCTTGGCCGGGTCGTAATCGGCCGGATACAGCAGCCAGCCCTGGACGTGGAAGCCTTCGTTGTCCCATTCCACCGATTCGGCCTTGCCCCAGGCCGGGCGCAGCGCGGCGTTGATCGTGGTGACCGCCGGTGGCGGCTGGTTGCCGAGCTTGCCAGCGTGGACTTCCGGCGCCTTGGCGAACGTGCTCTGCACGTAGGCGACGTGGCTTGCACCATGCGAGAGCGACAGGCCCATGGCGGCGCTGCCGTCGCCGATGCTGGCCGGTACGCTGAAGCGCACGTGCCGTTGCGTCGCCGCGTTCGCGTTCACCGCATAGTCGGCCACTTCGCTCTGGCCGTTGCGGATCTGGCCGACGAGCATGGCGTTCGGTGCGGTCCAGGTCAGCCAGCGCGGCGTGACCAGGATGCCGGGGGTGAGATCGACGAGCCCGCCACCGTTGGCAGGCACGGCGTAGATGTCGCCGCCGGTGCTGCCCTGGTCGCTCATCAGGCCGCCGATGAAGGCGATGCGCGCGCCATCCGGCGACCAGCGCGGCAGGGCGATCTGCAAACCGCGCAGCGAGCCGCTGGCGGCGGTGGCCGGATCGACCAGCACGCTGGCCTTGGCGTCGGGCTGCGCCGGCTGCACGTAGAGTTTCGCCACCCACCAGTTGTTGTCGCCGGGCGGCTGCGCGGCGGTGTAGGCGATGCGCGAACCGTCCGGCGACCAGTTGAATTCATAGGCGTACATGCCTGCCGGGGTGAGCTCCTGCAGCGTGCCGCTGGCGACGTCGATGCTGGCCACGCGCTGCACTTCCACGCCGCTCACGCCCACCTCACCGGTCAGCGGCTTGGCTGCCGCCACCGCGCTGGCGTGGCGCGTGGCGCCGCGCACGAAGAGGAAGCCGATGGATTTGCCGTCGGCCGTCCATTGCAGGGCGCGCACGTAGCCGGAGAGCTCGGCCAGGCGTACCGGAGCAGTATCCGCGCTGGTGTCGGCAAGGTAGATGTCGTTGTGCATCGGCTGCGTGCTGGTCAGGTCGATGCGGCAGTTCGAGATGAAGGCCAGGTGGCGCGAATCCGGCGCCCAGGCAATGCCGGATTCGCTGCAGGTGCCCGGCTTGGCCGCCGCAGTCAGCGTGCGTGGGTGCGTGCCATCGGCGGCAGCCAGGGTAATCACTCCCTTGCCCTCGTGCTGGATCACCCATGCGAGCTGCTTGCCGTCGGGCGAGATGGCCGTGGCCTCGATGGGCTGCGCCTTGGCCAGGTCGGCCAGCAGCGCGGCGATGCGCGGGTCGGCGTCATCCGCTGCGGCCAGGGCAGCCGTGCTCAGCATGCTGGCCAGCGCCAGGAGTGCGATGCGGCGGAACGGGGATGGCGACATGTCCTGGGCTCCATGGCGTACGGATACTGTGGTCAGGTCAGGGTAATGGGATGGCTATGCCGGAACATTCGGCATGGCGGTGGCTGATCGCGTCCCCATGCGCCGACCCGGGTCCAGCGTGGCCTCGTCGAGTGTAGCAACCCTGCCCTCGAGCGTCATGGCATCAGCTGCCGGCAAGCTGTGTAAGCCCGGACGTGTATTGGTTCCGGGAACAGGCCAGTTCGGCGTTGTCGCCTCGTCGTCGCGGGTTTGCTGGCTAGATGTGGTCGACCCATGGGTTATGGGCCAGATGTGCCCTCAAAGTGGCGGCGAACAGCTTGCCGTGATTGCGAATACGCAGGTGCAGCAACTCGTGGACAATCACGCAATCCTGGAACGCCGTGGGTTTGCCGAGCAGTTCGAGGTTGAACGTGACGCGGCCCGCCGATGAGCAGGAGGCCCATTTTCGGGTCATTCGCTGAAGCCGGATCTGGGTGGGATTCACCTTCAGCGTGACAGTCCACTGTGCGATGCGCTGGCGCATTTGGTCGGCATGCATGGTCGTGCTGTCTCAGTTCCGCAGCATGCGCAACACGGCATCGCCCAGGTACACCATCTGCGCGCCGTCGGTGCCACGGGTCACCAGGCTGCGGTAGATCTCGGATTTGAGCTGTCGGCGTTCGTCGTCGTTGTCGCGATGGTTCGGGTACTTGGCCGCTGCCGCCATGATCTCATTGGCAACAGCCAGTGCATCCTTGATGGCGTTACCCCGCAGGTGCCAATAGACCGCGAACGTGGTCGGTTCCAGGCCAAGCTTCGCGCGTTCGGCATCGGCCTGATCGCGCTCACCGGCCAGCAGCGACAATTGCTCGATGGCTTGTTGCGTATGGATCGTGCGTTGTTCCAGCGCGTCGAGGATAGCTGTCGCGCGTTGAGCAATGTCGAGTAGTACCGGCTGCTGGTCCGCCTTCTCTTCGGCCTCGGTTTCGATCGCACGTACCAGGTTGATCACAGTGGCGTTGTCGTCGTCACCTTGATTACGCAACGCCTGCAGAGTCTTCAGATCAAACTCCACCACCTTGCCTGCGGCGACTGTTCCATAGTTGCTGGCCATCTCGCGCACCATTTTCTCGGTTTTGCGCGCCACGTCCTCGTAGAAGCGGGTAGGGCTGGAATAGGCATTGCGAACCATCAGGTAAAGATCGACCAGCCGTTGGAACGTCTCGATGTGTTCGCGCAGCTCCGGCGAGGGCGAAAGGATTTCGTACAGGCTTTCGATCTGGCGGTAGCTGTCGTTGAATTCCTGGCGCGCCTCCGGTGCGAGGAATACGTCATACAGCAGGGCTTCGAGCTGCTTGTCCTTGCCGCCCTCAAGCGGTGCCAGATAACGCATCTGTGCTTCGCCCAGCAAGCGGCGGAACTCCACCAGCAGCAAATCCAGATCCTCGATCACGCCGGACACGTCCTGCGAGTCGAACGCCAGCGCCTTGTTCAGATCACGCAGCATGCCGATGAAATCGACGATCAGCCCGCCTGGCTTCTGTCGCCCGGCGGCGTCTTCATAAGGGCGGTTGACGCGCGATATCGCCTGCAGCAACACGTGATCGCGCATCGGCTTGTCCAGGTACATCGCGTACAGGATGGGTGCGTCGTAGCCGGTCAGCAGCTTGTCGGTAACGATCAGGATCTTTGGCTGCTTGTCCGCCTTGCGGAACAGCTTGCGGACGCTCTTTTCCCCGGCCTTGTCGATCTGGTGCAGGGCCACCAGCGGATAGTCGATCGCGTCGGCGGCGCTGGCGGTGTACACCGGCACGGAATAGTCCGCCGGCAAGTACTTGTCCAACGCCTGCTTGTACAGCGCGCAAGCCTCGCGATCCACGCCGACCAGGAACGCCTTGTAGCCCAACGGCTCCACGTTCTCGCGAAAGTGCCGCGCCACGAACCGGGCCACGGCGTCCACGCGTTCGTCCGATTTCAGGAACGCGCGCAGGTTCACCGCACGATCGAGGATGCGGTTCAGATCCTCGATGTCGCTGATGCCCTCGCTTTCCGCCAGCGCGTAGAACTCCTTCTCCAGCTTTTCGACCGGCAGCAGTACCCGCGCTGGCGCCAACGTATGGCGCAGCCGTACCGTGGTGCCGTCGGCGACAGACTCGGCGATCGAGTACTTGTCGAGATAGCCGGACTCGTCCTCGTGGCCGAACGTCTTGAACGTGCCCTTGCCGTAGGCAGTCTTGTCCACCGGCGTGCCGGTGAAGCCGATCAGTGTGGCGTTCGGCAGGGCGCCCATCAGGTAGTTGCCCAGGTCGCCGCCGGTGGAGCGGTGCGCCTCGTCGATCAGCACGAATACGTTGGCGCGCTCTGACAGTTTGGCGTCGGCTTTGTCGAACTTGTGGATCATCGTGACGATCAGGCCGCTGAACTGTTGCCGCAGCAGGTCATGCAATGCACGCTTGCTCTGCGCGATCTTCACGGCGATACCGCTGCCCTGCAGGTCACCCATCAGCGCAGCGACCCAGCCGGTGAGCTGGCCCTCCAGTTCGTTGCGGTCGATGACCATCACCACGGTGGCGCCGGGGAACCGTGCCGGATTTTCCAGGATCAGTCGCGCCGCCGTGATCATGGTGAACGTCTTGCCCGAACCCTGCGTATGCCAGACCAGGCCGCTGCGTTTGGCCGGGTCGGCGCAGCGCTCGGCCACCTTGATCGCCGCACGGGTCTGGTGCTGGCGCAGGATGGTCTTGCGCAATTCGTCGTCCTGTTCGAAGAACAGGATCCAGTCCTTCAGCATGCGCAGGAAGCGGCTGTGGTCGAAGAAGTGCTTTACCCGATCCTCGTAACAGCCCGGTTGTTCTTCCTTCCAGTTGAAAACGAACTTGCGCTGGGTATTCCAGGTGGCGCCGTAGAAGTACTCGATCAGATGGGTGATGTTGAACACCTGTGGCGCGGTGAGCATCTCCGGCGTTTCCAGCTCGTAGCGGCGCAACTGCACCAGCGCCTTGCTCATCGCGTCCTTCGACTTGGGGTTCTTGTTCTCGACAATCGCCACCGGCACGCCGTTGATCAGGAACACCACGTCGGCGCGGTTGCCCTTGCGCGTGCCGTTGCGGTACGCCCATTCCCAGCTCACCTGGAACGTGTTGTTGCCCGCCTTGTTCTCGTAGTCCACCAGCCGCACGTTGCGGTGGCGCTTCTCGCTGTCCACGTAGAGGGTCTGTTTGCCGCGCAGCCATTCCAGCACTTCGCGATTGCCGGCGATGGTATTGGGCAGGCTTTCCAGCCGCTGGATGATGCCGGGGACGTCGGCGGCAGTGACCACACCAGGATTCAGGCGGAGCAAAGCCGCTTCCAGTTCGTCGTAGAAGAACAGGCCGCCCTCGCCGCGGCGCTTGCGCAGCGCGTCCGCCTCGTTCACGCGCTCCCAGCCGGCTGCGGCGGCGTGGTCGACCAACGGGAATTGCACGGTGGTCGACTCGATGGCCAGCTTCGACTGCCGTGGTTTGGGTGTGGGGCGTTTGCTCATGGATGGGCTCGTCAGCCTGAACACGGCGGGGTTGAAAACTCCCACCCTGAAGACAGAAGCCTGCCGGGCGCCCCTGCAAGGGTGGTCGGGACGGTCATTTTCCGGCCCGTGGTGATCAAGGCAGGCACGCCGTTCAACCTGCCTTGCCCGCAGGCTTCGCGTTGGTTTTCCCCGGACGGGGGCAAACCGACTTGAGGCCGTCGATGTGTTCGTAGAGATTTGGTCGGATGGTTGACCACATGGGGTCAAGCACGAAGTCGATGCCCTCGCGACGGGCGAGTTTCGCGGCCGGCACGAAATCGGAGTCGCCGGAAACCAGCACGATCTGGTTGATCTGCCGCTTGTAGGCCAGCGAGGCGATGTCCAACCCGATGCGCATATCCACGCCTTTCTGGCGAAAGTTCAGATGGAAAGCGTCATCGGTGATGGCGGCCCAGTTCTGCTTGCCGGCAGCAAGCGCCTTGAGCGCTTCGGGCTTGAGTTGCCAGCTGACTTGCGAGGTGGGAATTTCCCCCAGTCGCAAGGCCACTTTGCGCAAGCATTTCAGATGTTCGTGAAATGCGAGGCGCCAACGTGCGGCATCGGACTGGCCGAAGTCGACGGCCTTTTTGCTGATCGGGCGATGTCCCTTCCAGGCCACCGGTGGCGCGTCGTAGACGAAGATGCGGTACAGGCGGGAGACTCGCCGCCCCTTGTCGTCATTCAGGTGTTCGAGCGCCAGCTTGTGCAGGTTCCGCGCGATGACCTCGGGCGGTTGGTGCCCGTAAACGTGCAGTGCGCGTTTGAGGAAAAATCCCGCGTCCACCAACACCGCCGTCAACGTCGGGCTGGCGTGCCGCAGAAAAGAAAAGCCCTTGGGTTCGGCCTGCCCTGGATTGGTGAGGGCGGGCTTACTGCCAAGGGCGGATTCACGACGGATCATAGGGGCGCCTCCATGGCCGGGTCAAGATTGGCGTGATCCCGGTTCAGCGTATGCGCGGGGCGCCGATCCTGATCGGAGACTTCCGAGGTGTCGATGTCGAGACTGGCCACGCGGATCTGCGCGGTCATCAGCTGGTGCAGGGTGGTCTGGAACAGGTCGTTGAGGGCGGCGCGCTTTTGCTGGTGGTGGGCGAGCTTGCGGTCGATGGCGGCGAGGGCGGCGGCGATGGCGTGTTGTTCGGCGAGGTCGCTTGGGAGGCCAAACGAGAAGCCGCGAATCAGATCGGCATTCAGGTTCTGCTGCTGACCGCCATGAGCAAGGCCGCGCAGCTGTTCATAGTTATGGGTGAGCACGTAGTACAGGAAATCCGGATGTGTGCGGTCACCGTGTGTCTGGATGGCGGCGCAGGCTTGATTGATCGAAGCGTCGATTCCAAGCATTGCAACCTTGCCGCGAGTGATGCCCTGACCATACATCGCCATCAGCAAAGTGCCCTTGGAATAGATCTTGGCTGCCGAATTTCGCAAGCCTTCTGGCGTGATTTTTTCCTCGGTGTCGTTGATGACGCAGTAGTCAACTTCACCGGTCTTGACCCAGGGGATCGTGCCGTCAAGCCAATACGCCGGATTGGTGCGGGATGGCGTTCCGCCAGAGCCTACCGAGGCGATATCGCCGATGGTGATGGGCTTCCAGCTTTCCGGCATCGGACCGATTGTGGTGTCCTTGAGCGGTTCGCCGCGCAGACCGTGGGTGAAGAGCTGCTGCATGGCTGATTGCTTGAGGTCGCGGGTGGTGGCGATCAGGCGATCCTGGGTGGCGATGGCGCGCTGCATCTTCCACAGCACGGCGGCGATTTTTTGCTGTTCGGGTTTTGGAGGGGCGAAGCATTCAAAACTCGAAATCCCGTTCCATGACGTGCGTGGATGATTTACGCCTTGAGTCGTAGCGGTAGCGTTGTCACGGAATGCTTCGGAATGAATGATTCCGAGCGCGTAGGCTGCAACAACATTGGGTTTGGGCCGGAGAACAAGAATGTCGGTTGAACAGATGCCCTCGCAGTCCGCAAGGATTGCCTTGTTCAGGTATGGGCGCAATTTCCCGTAAAGAATGTCGTCACGACGGAAACGAGTCTTCGCACTGGTTACGTCGCCTGGATGGCCGAAACGCCCTAGCTGGAACGCACCGCTGTCGATGTGTTCGAGCCCCACATAAACTTCGGTCTCGGCATTCGACGGAAGGCACGTATCTGCAACGCATTCAACGAGATCAGCGAACCGCGTGAGGGTCGCTGGATTACGCGCGGCTCCTGCCGCGCGCCCTTCGGGCCATTCGCTGCGCGAATGTTCGCTTCGGCTTCCTGCCTCCGCAGTCCCGCTTTCGCGGGAATAACGAGCTTGTGTGGCGGCGGGTGTTTTCCCTTCTCCCTCCGGGAGAAGGTGGCGCGAAGCGACGGATGAGGGTTCGGACGCATCGCGGCGCTTGGCTTCGGCCGTACCCTCACCCCTGCCCCTCTCTCCCACGGGGACTTCCTTCGGTCGCCGGGGGGAGAGGGGTTCAAGCATGGCGCTCGTGGTGTGTCGCTTCGACTTGCTCATAGCTGCGCCAACACCTTCGCCAGTTCCTTGTCGAGCTTGGCTTCATCCTTCTTGAGCGTCGCCAGTTCCGCCACGATCTCGGGAATCTCGCGCATCACCTTCGCATCGCCATTGGCCAGATACCGCGACGGCGACAGGTTGTAATCGTTCTCTTCCGCCCTGGCCTTGTCGATCACGGCGACCAGGCCGTCCAGCGATTCGCCTTTCAGATACGCCACGGCGATGCGGCTGATGGCGTCGTCAGTAAGGTGGTTCTTGGGGTTGCCCTTGCGGAATTCACGGCTGGCGTTGACCAGCACGATTTTCCCCTTGCGATCCTTCGGCTTGGTTTTGCGCAACACCACGATGATGCCGGCGGCGGTGGTGTTGTAGAACAGGTTGTCGGGCAGCAGGATCACGCCGTCGATCAGGTCGTGCTCGACGAACCAGCGGCGGATGTTGCGCTCCTTGTCCTCGTTCCTGCTGCCGCTGCCGCGGGTGACCGCGCCGGTGTCGAGTACCACGGCGGCGCGGCCGTTGTCGCCGAGGCTGGCGATGGTGTGCTGCAGCCAGGCCCAGTCGGCCTTGCCGGTGGTGACGCCGCCGGCTTCCTCGAAGCGGTTGAACGGGTCGTTGTCGTAGATGGCCGGGTCGAAGCTCTGGTTCCACATCGGGTTGGCGATGACCAGGTCGAAGCGTTTCAGGGCATTGCCGTCGCGGTATTTGGGGTTGCGCATGGAGTCGCCGCGCAGCACCTCGCCCTGCATGTCGTGGATGATGCGGTTCATGCAGGCGATGGCGTAGGACGAGCCGGTGAGCTCCTGGCCGTAGAGCCTGAGCGGTATCTTGCTGAGCGGATCGAGCCGGCGGCAGACCAGTTGCAGCTTGATCAGCAGGCCAAAGCTGCCGCAGGCATAGTCCAGTGCCTGTTCGCCGGGGCGGGGGCGCAGGATTTCCGCCATCAGGAAACCGACTTCGCGCGGGGTGAAAAACTCACCCGCACTCTGGCCCTGGCCTTCGGCGAACTTGCGCAGCAGGTATTCGTAGCAGCGGCCGAGGAAGTCCGGCTCCACGTCGTGCAGGCCGAGGCGGTAGCGCGGGTCGCTGAAGGTTTCGACGATGCCTTTGAGCGCCTGGTCGGAAATCTCGCGCTCGCCGTTGCGCGTCTCGTTGAAATCCACGGTGTCGATCACGCCGGCCAGGTCGGGGTTGGCCTTGACCAGCGCGCGCACGGTGGTGGTGAGCTGCTCGCCCAGTGTCTTCGGTGCTTGCTTGGGCGGCCAGGCAAATGCCTCGCGGCCACTGATGACCGGCCAGCGGGTTTCCGGCGGCAGGTAGAAACGCACCAGGCTGGGGTCGGCATCCAGCACCTTGAGTGCGGTGTCGCGCTCGCCGTAGGTTTCCGCGAGGCGCTGCACCTCGTCGTCGAACACGTCGGACAGGCGCTTGATGAACAGCAGCGGCAGCAGGTAATCCTTGAACTTCGGCGCATCCTTCTCGCCGCGGATCTGGCAGGCCGCATCCCACAGCATCTGCTCCATCGGCTTGGTGCCCAGCACCTGGCTGTGCGCCACACCGCGGCGGCGGCGGCCTGGTTTGGCTTCGCTGGGTGGTGCTGGGGTGTCGTCGATGGAGTCCGGCACCAAGCCGGCTTCTTCCATCAATTCCAGGATGGCGTCCTGTTGCGCCTTCTGTGGCTTGGATTTGCCAAGCTCCCAGCGGTTGATGGTGGCGTAGGCGACGTTGAGGCGGGCGGCGAGTTGCTCCTGGCTCAGATTGAGCTGGACCCGGAGCAGGGCGACGAGTTTGGCTACTTGATCATGGTTCATGACATGAATGCTATAGCATAATCATGTCGTGTCAAAGGGGTGTGTCCCGGATGGAACCGTCGCACCTTATGCGACCAGCGCGCATGTCAACTCGTCGGAAGCCGGGTCAACGGTGATTCGGTGCATGGCGAATGAAGGAGCAGGCGGTATGACGATTGAGATCAAATGCATCAGCAAGAGCGAGCGCTACAACCCGCATGAACGGATTCTGCGTGTCGGCGGCATCAATCCGGACGGTGGCCGCTGGAGCCGAAGCCAGGCCGAGGCCATCGCTGGCATAGAACGCGGCGAGTGGTCATTCCACGTCCGGCAAGGTCTCAGATCGGTGCGGGTCATCGTGGCAGTCAGTCGTTTCGGCAACAAATACCTGAAGACCGAGTCGGACGGTGAACAGCCGAACAATCTGCTCAGCCTGCCTGAGTGTCCATGATGTTGAGTCGCCGTCGCGTTCCACCATTCGGGGCACGTTGATGTTGCCAATGGGGGATGAATTCTCTATCCACGATCGCGGGTGTCGGGGGGTGGTGTACCAGGTCGCTCTGCGCCCGTAGTCCCATTTTTCCCCCGTTACCGGGTAGGGTAGGCATCAGCCATGACTCCGGGCAGTGACATGCGCGCAGCCATCCGACGCCTGTTCGACATCCGCCGCGGCGAAGTGGTGCCGGTGCTGCTGGCCATGGCGTTTTTCTTCTGCATCCTCACCGCGCTGATGGTGCTGCGCCCGGCGCGTGACGCGCTGGGCATGCAGCGCGGCATCGAGGCCGTGCGCTGGCTGTTCGTCGGCACCGCCGTGGTGACCTTGGTCGCCAACCCGGTATTCGGCTGGCTGGTCAGCCGCTACCGGCGCCTGCGCTTCATCACCGTGACCTACCTGTTCTTCGCCCTGAGCCTGCTCGGCTTCTACCTGCTGCTGGTGGCGGCGCCGGCGGCGGTGGGCAGCGCCAGCGGACAGGTGTTCTACGTCTGGTTCAGCGTCAGCAACCTGTTCGTCACCATGGTGTTCTGGGCGTTGATGGCGGATCGCTTCACGCTGGAACAGGCCCGGCGCAGCTTTGCGCTGATCGCCGTGGGTGGCACCCTGGGCGCGATCTTCGGGCCGTGGCTGGCTGCCGTGCTGGCCCGGCCGCTGGGCACGCCGGCGCTGCTGCTGGTTGCGATTGGCTTCCTGCTGCTTGGGGTGGGCTTTGCCTGGGCCCTGGCCGGGTGGCCGCGGCGTGACGCCGATGCTGCCGCCGTCGCCCACCTGCCCGGACCGGCGCGCGAGGATGTGCACGCGATCATCGGCGGCAGCGCCTGGCAGGGCTTCAAGGCCGTGTTCCGCTCGCGCTACCTGGCCGGCATCGCCGGCTACCTGGTGATCATGACCATCATGAGCACCTTCCTGTATTTCACCCGCCTGCAGCTGGTGGCCGAACTGGGCGACGACGTCGACCTGCGCGCCAGCATCTTCGGGCGCATCGACCTGATCACCCAGGTCGCGACCCTGCTGGTGCAGGTGCTGATTGCCGGGCGGCTGATGAAACGCCTGGGCGTGCACGTCGTGCTGGCGCTGCTGCCGCTCACCGCCATGCTGGGCTTCATTGGCCTGGCCATGGTCGGCTCGTTGGCGGCGCTGATCGCGTTCGAGGCGGCGTTCCGCGCCGTGCAGCGTGCCCTGGCCCGGCCGGCGCGGGAGACGCTGTACACCGTGGTCAGCCGCGAGGACAAGTACAAGTCCAAGGCCTTCATCGACACCTTCGTCTACCGCGGTGGCGATGTACTCGGCGCCCAGCTCGAGGGCGGCCTGGGACGGCTGGGCCTGGGCCTCGGTGCGCTGGCCAGCGTGGCCGTGCCACTGGCCATCGTCTGGGCCGTGCTCGGCATCTGGCTCGGACGCCGCCAGCTGCGCCTGGCTGCCGCCGGCGAGATCGAAACCACCAACCCTGTGGCCATCACGCGCCCCTACCTCCGGAGTACGCCATGATCACCCGTCGCGAATATCTCAAACTTTCCCTGGCTGCCGGTGCTGTCCTGGTGCTTGGCCCACGTTGGTCCCGGGCCACGGACCAGCCGCTGCAGCTGATCAGCCGGACCATTCCTGGCACCAGCGAGCGCCTGCCGGCGGTCGGCCTGGGCAGCTCGGCCACCTTTGCCCAGGTCGCCGGTGGCGCCGACGTGGCCGCGGTGCGCGAGGTGCTGCAGGCGCTGTACCAGGATGGCGGACGGGTGTTCGACACCGCGCCCAGCTATGGCGCCTCCGAGGAGGTGGCCGGCAAGCTGGCGCAGGAGCTGGGGTTGGCGGACAAGCTGTTCTGGGCCACCAAGCTCAACGTTGCCGGCCGCGGCAACGGCAAGGCCGATCCGGCGGCGGCGCGCGCCCAGCTGGCGACCTCGTTCGAGCGCATCGGCAAGAGCCCGATCGACCTGGTGCAGGTGCACAACCTGGGCGACCCGCCGACCCAGCTGGCCATCCTCCGCGAGGCCAAGGCTGCCGGCCGCATCCGCTACGTCGGCATCACCAATACTGCACCGTCGCTGCACGCCGAGCTGGAGCGCGTAATGCGTGCCGAGAAGTTGGACTTCATCGGCATCGACTACGCCATCGACAACCGCATGGTGGAGGAGCGCATCCTGCCGCTGGCCAGGGACAAGGGCATTGGCGTGCTGGTCTACGCGCCGTTCGGCCGCACCCGGCTGTGGGCCACGGTGCGCAGCAAGCCGCTGCCGGAGTGGGCAGCCGAGTTCGACGCGCACAGCTGGGCGCAGTTCTTCCTGAAGTTCGTGCTCGCGCACCCGGTGGTGACGGTGACCACGCCGGCGACCAGCAAGGCCGCGCACATGCTCGACAACCTGGGCGGCGCGGTGGGCCGGCTGCCCGACGAGGCCATGCGCCAGCGCATGATCGCCTACGTGCAATCGCTCTAGTGCGGCCGAACGGGTGTCACGGGCAACGGACTCGGCGGCTTGGCTTTGCCCACCTGTGTAGTGATCCCTGACGCGCCTTCGTCGCCGTGGCCGACTTGATCCCCACCGCACGCGTATATACATTGTGCACACATGAGGCCTCAGCCATGAATGTCACTGCCACCCGTGAAAAGACGATCAACCTGCGCACCACGTCTGCCCAGAAGGCGGTCATCGAGCGGGCGGCCGAGACGTCCGGCAAGACGCGAACCGCGTTCATTCTTGACGCCACGTTGCAGCGCGCTGAAGCGGTACTGGCGGATCGGACGCGCTTCGTGCTTTCCGATGCGCAGTTGAACCGCTTTGTCGCCGCACTGGATGCACCATCGCCCAAACCTGAGGCGCTGCGCTCGTTGCTTTCCCGCAAGCCGCACTGGGCGCGCTGAGCGTGGCGCTGGGCGCGCCGGCCCCGCTTGCGTCGCGTCACGACTGTTCCACGTTCGATTGCGGCAACGCTGAATTGTCGGAGTGGTTGCGGGCACGTGCGCAAGACAATGAAACCTTGCGTGGCTCACGCTGCTTTGTCGCCTGTGATGGCGACCACGTGGCAGGCTCCTATGCACTGGCTGCCGGTAGCGTGGAGTGTCGGAACGAGCGTGGCTCGATTCGACGCAACATGCCTGATCTGGTGCCCGCTGTGGTCCTGGGCCGCCTCGCCGTCGATCGCGCATGGCAGGGCCAAGGTCTCGGCGCCGATCTCCTGCAGGATGCCACACTGCGTGCGCTGCGGGCGGGGCAGGAAATTGGTGCTCGCGTGCTCCTGTGTCATGCCATTGACGACGCGGCGCATCGGTTCTATCTGCACCATGGCTTTGTTGATTCCACGTTCGATCCACTCACGGTCATGCTCGACCTGCGCAAGGTCGAGGCTCTGTTGCGTGCGTGACATCGTGCGCGGCATAAGTACCGCGGCATAGGTACTTTGGGGTGGATCCAGGTCAAACCGTTGCGGTGGTGGGTGCTGTGGGCCGCGTGGAGGGCCCAGGCGCTTCGGCCAGCAGCAGACCGATCTCGGTGCCCAGCCACAGGTCGTCGCAGGCGCCGAAGACCTGCTGGCGCAGGCGGCCTTCGGCATCGATCAGGATCGTGGTCGGCGTGCCCTGCATGCCATAGGCGCGCATGGTGCGTGGCAATGGATCGCCATCCTCACCCGGCAGGTCGATGCCGATCGGGAACGCCAGCCGGTATTCGTGGACGAAGGCGCGCAGCGCCTCCGGCCCGGCCACCGCATGGTGCTCGAACACCGTGTGCAGGCCCACGACCGCGAGCCGCGGATTGCCGGCAAAGAGCTGTGCCGCGCGCTTGGCCTGCGGCAGCGCGTGGGCGACGCAGCCCGGGCACAGCATCTGGAACGCATGCAGCACGATCACCTTGCCGCGCAGCGCCTCGACCTGCAGCGGCTGCGGCGTGTTGAGCCAGGTGCTGGTCTGCCAGGGTGCTGCCATGCGGAAGCTCATGTGCGGCCTCCGTTCAGGCGATGCTGTCGACCACGCCGCCGTCCACGCGCAGTGCGGCGCCGGTGGTGGCCGAAGCCTGGGGCGAGGCGGCATACACCACCATGTTGGCCACTTCGTCGACGCTCGCGGCGCGGCGCAGGATCGACGAGGGCCGGTGGCTGCGCACGAAGGCGGCAGCGGCCTGCTCCAGGTCCTGGCCGTCCCGGCGCATGTCGTCGGCCAGCATGCCGGCCATGCCTTCGGTCAGGGTGGGGCCGGGCAGCACCGCGTTCACCGTGACTCCGGTTCCCGCCAGGCGTTTGGCCAATCCGCGCGAGAGCCCGAGCAGCGCGGTCTTGGTCATGCCGTAGTGGATCATCTCCACCGGCAGGTTGAGCGCCGATTCGGAGGAGATGAAGATGATCCGCCCCCAGCCGCGCGCCTGCATGCCTGGCGCGTAGGCCCGCGACAGCCGCACGCCGGAAAGCACATTGACCGCGTAGAAGCGTTCCCAGTCGGCATCCGGTATCTCGAAATAATCCTGCATGGCGAAGATGCCGGCGTTGTTCACCAGGATGTCGACCTGGGGCGCGGCCCGGATGAGTATGTCGCAGCCTTCCGCGGTGCCGACGTCGGCCGCCACGCCACTGGCCACGAGCCCGGGCACATCGCGCCGCAATCCGGCCAACGCCCGGTCGAGCGCGGCCTGGTGCCGGCCGTTGACAATCACGCTGGCGCCGGCGCGGCCCAGGCCGCGGGCGATGGCAAGACCGATGCCGGCCGTGGACCCGGTGACCAGGGCGGTCTTGCCCGACAGATTGATATTCATGGGATTTCCCTAAGGCGCTGCCAGCGGCGCTTGCGTGCCGCCGGCAGCAGGTGGCGGCTGTGGCGCACTCAGGCCGCCTTGGTCTTCTTTTGCGGCTGGTAATGGCCGGGTTCGGAGCGGAACGGGATGGCCAGGCGATTCCAGCCGTTGATGGCGATGATGGCAAACGACAGGTCGGCCAGTTCCTTCTCGCTGAACTGGCTGCGGACCTCGGCATACAGCTCGTCCGGGACGTCGCCGCCGGCGATGCGGGTCAGTGCTTCGGTCCAGGCCAGCGCCGCGCGTTCGCGCGCGTTGTAGAACGGCGCCTCGCGCCAGGCGTTCAGCACGTACAGACGCTGCTCGGTCTCGCCGGCGGCGCGCGCATCCTTGCTGTGCATGTCCAGGCAATAGGCGCAGCCGTTGATCTGCGAGGCGCGCATCTTCACCAGCTCCAGCAGCGGATGCTCCAGCCCGGAGCCCTCCACATAGGCCTGCAGGTCGCGCAGTGCCTGGAAGCCGCCGGGGGCGGCCTGGACGTAGTTCATTCGTTGGGTCATTTCGTACTCCTTGCATATGCGTGGCGCCGGCTTGCGGCCGGCACGCCACGGCCGGGGGCAGACTGGCGTGTGCGTCCGGGACAGGTGTCACGCGCCTGGTGCGGCATGGGACGCGTGTTGCGGCAGGCGTCGGCGCGGTCCGGCACAGGTCATGCGCCTCATGTGGGCACATGCGGTCGCCTCGGCGGCGATGCAAGGGCCATGTTCGCCCTGCGCGCCGGGTCCGCGCAAGCGCGGCTTCGCGGCAGGGCGGGGTTGTAGACTGCCAAACGGCCAATACCGGCAACGGGGGCGAGGCGGCGCGATGGATACGGTGTGTGACGACACGGAGGCGGGGATTCAGCGCTGGCGTACTGCCACAGGTGCGCTGCGGCCCACGCGCGATGGCCATCACCGGCGAGTGCGGCGGTCGTTGCGTGCGCTGGCATGCGCCCTGGTGCTTGCCAGCCTGGCGGCAGTGTCGGCCCCGCCTGCGCTGCACGCACAGGAGACGCGGGTCCGCGCGCGCGCCCTCGGCGTGGCGCCAGGCATCTTCACTCCCGGGAAATGGAACGCGATCACCGACGTCGCCGGCGTGCTGGTCGGCCAGACCACGCTGGCCAAGGGCGACGTGCACACCGGCGTGACCGCGATCCTACCGCACGGCGGCAACATGTTCTTCGACCGGGTGCCGGCGGCGGTGTTCGTCGGCAACGCCTTCGGCAAGATGGTTGGCGTCACCCAGGTGCAGGAACTTGGCGAGCTGGAGACGCCGATCCTGCTCACCTGCACGCTGTGCGTGTGGCGCGCCGCCGACGCCATGGTCGCCGAGCTGCTGGCCATGCCCGGCATGCAGGGCGTGCATTCGATCAACCCCGTGGTGGGCGAAACCAACGACGGCACCCTGAACGCGATCCGCGAGCGCCCAATCACGCCGCCGGACGTCCATCACGCGCTGGCCACGGCCTCGACCGGACCGGTGGCCGAGGGCAGCGTGGGCGCGGGCGCGGGGACGGTCGCGTTCGGCTGGAAGGGCGGCATCGGCACCTCGTCGCGCGTGCTGCCGGCAAGCCTCGGCGGCTGGACCGTCGGCGTGCTGGTGCAGTCCAACTTCGGTGGCGTGCTGCAGGTGCTCGGGGCACCGGTCGGCCGCGAGCTGGGGCAATACGCGTTCAAGGACCAGGTGCAGCGCGAGCGCGGCGACGGTTCCATCATGATCGTGGTTGCCACCGATGCGCCCTTGTCGGACCGCAACCTGAAGCGCCTGGCGGCGCGCGCGATGCTGGGTCTGGGGCGCACGGGCTCCAGCGCGTCCAACGGCTCGGGCGACTATGTCATTGCGTTCTCGACCGCCGCGCAGGTGCGCCGCCGTGTCGACCCGGCGGGTGCCTCGGCATCGGTGTCACGCGACGCGTTGCGCACCACGCGGGAAGTGGCCAACGATGACATGTCGCCGCTGTTCGAGGCGGTCATCGAGTCCACCGAGGAGGCCATCTACGACTCCCTGTTCATGGCCACCACGGTCACCGGCAACGGCCATACTGTCGAGGCCATACCGCTGGACCGGGTGCGCGGGATCCTGGAGCGCTACCGGGCGTCCTCACGCTAGGCCACGGCAAGGCGCGGGGTCCGGGGCCGTGCTGCCGTCGCTGCGGATGTACCCTGTAGACTCATTAATTGCCATCGATGAGGAGTGCGGCATGAACAAGCACGTTGTGGGTCCCCTCGCCGCGGTGGCGCTGGGCATGCTGCTCGCCATGCCGGCCTCGGCCGCGCTCAAGCCCGGGGCGTCGGCGCCGGACTTCAGCGCCGTCGCCAGCCTGGCCGGCAACGACTTCACGTTCTCCCTGCAGCAGGCCCTGAAGAAGGGACCGGTGGTGGTGTACTTCTACCCCTCGGCGTACACCTCGGGCTGCGATCTCGAGGCGCATACGTTTGCCACCGAGAAGGAGAAGTTCGAGGCCGCCGGGGCCACGATCATCGGCGTGTCCGCCGACAGCATCCAGCGCCTGAACGAGTTTTCCAAGGATCCGAACTACTGCGCCGGCAAGTTCCCTGTGGCGTCCGATCCGGACGGCAAGGTGGCGGCCACGTATGACCTGAAGCCGGCACCCGCCAAGCCGGGGGCGAAGGACACGCGCGGTGTGGAGATCGGCCACATGTTCTTTCCGCGCACCACCTTCGTGATCGCCAGGGACGGCAAGGTCGTGGCCACGCTGTCGTCGGAGGTGGACAAGCTGCGCCCTGACCAGCACGTGCACGAGTCATTGGCGATCGTGCAGCGCCTGCAGGCCAGCCCGACCCCGTAGTTGCGTGGGACGAGCCCGCTGGCGGGCGATGCCCTTCGGTACCTGGCCGGAGAAACCATCGCCCGCCCACAAGGGATTCCCTCCGGTCGCGAGCGGACTCCGACATCACTGGTATCGGTGGGTCAGTCCTGGGCTGGCGATGACGCCGGTGGTTGAGGCGCGCGCAGATAGCGCTCGAAATAGTCGACCAGCCTGTGGTAGCCGTAGCGCGTCTGTGCCATGCCTTGCGTATCCCAGCTGTGCGGGGCATTGGGCAGGGGCACCAGGTCCACGTTCCCGCCCTGCAGGATCAGGCGCTGGGTCAATGTCACCGAGTCCTTGAACAGCACGACCTCGTCGCGCATGCCGTGCAGCAGCATCAGGTGGCCCTTGAGGCCGCCGGAGTGCATGAACGCCGAGGACTTGGCGTACTGCGCCTCGTGGCCCTGCGGCATCATCATCACCTGCATCTCGCCGGTGAGGGCGTGGAACAGGCTGGTGGCGGGCGCCGCGGCCACGCCGGCCCGGTAGACGTCCGGATAGCGGAACATCGACATGGCGGTCAGCAGGCCGCCGTAGCTGCTGCCCCAGATGCCGATGCGCGAGGGGTCGACGTAGCCCTGCGCGACCAGCCAGCGCGTGGCGCTGTACAGGTCGTCGACATCGACGCCGCCGTAGTCCTCGCGGATGCGCTGGCGGAACGCCTTGCCATGCCCGGAGCTGCCGCTGATGTCCACGTTGATGACCACGAAGCCGCGCTGGGCCAGCAATTGGTCCAGGCCCCAGGTCGGGTGGTAGACGCGCCCGCCCCACTCGTTGTGCACGGTGTTGCTGTACACCGAGCCCAGGATCGCCGGGTACTTCTTCGCCGGGTCGAAGTCCGGCGGCAGGGTCAGCCGCGCGTGCAGCGGGGTGCCGTCGTTGACGTTGTTGAACCTGACGTACTTCGGCGCAACCCAGTGGTACGCGGAGAATTCCGGCAAGGGTGAATGCGTGACCTGGCGACGATCCTTCGCCTTGGCTGCCGTGCCAGTGGCGGCCTGCAGGTACAGGTCTGGTGGCGTCACGTCATTGGAATACAGGTCGGCGAGCAACTTTCCATCCGGCGACATCGTCGGATGATGCGCGCCTTCGGCCGGGGTCACCGGCTGCGCCGCACCGCCGCCGAGTGGCACGCGGTACACGCGGCGCGACTCCGTATTGCCGGCGTTGCTGACCACGAACAGCGCACGTGCCGCGGGTGAGATGCTGGCCGAGAACACCGCCCAGTCACCCGCGGTGATGGCCTTGGGCGCGCCACCGGCAAGCGCCTGGTAGTACACGTGGTAATCATTGCCGCGGTCGGAGGTAAAGTACACGCCGTACCCGTCCGGCGCCCAGTCGGCCCACCACTCGGCGCTGACGTTGTGTGGGTCGCGCTCGCGCACCAGCAACTGCGACTTTCCGTTGGCGGGGTCGAGCAGCAGCAGGCGGCGGTCCTTGACGTACAGGTCGCTCTTGTCCGTCAGCAGCCGGCTGTCGTCCGGAGACCAGCGTACGCTGAAGATCTGGTCCAGCGGATCGGGGCCGAGGTCCATCCAGCGCACCGCGCCGCCGCTGGCGGCAACCACGCCCAGGCGCCGTGACGGCGAGGGCTCGCCCGGATACGGACGCTCGACCTCGACCAGTCGCGTCTCCGCACCCAGGTAATCCGGGATGCCGCGCATCGGCACCTTGCTGTTGTCGGCCTCGATCACGGCCAGCTGCTTGCCGTCGTGCGACCAGGCGAAGGACTCGACGCCGACCCTGCTGCCGCCTGCGGCGTAGACCTGACGCGGCTGCGGCGTGTCCGTGCCAAGCTCCACCATCCACAGGCTGCCGGACGCCAGATAGGCAACGGCCTTGGCCCGGGCGGAGGCGGCCGGGTCGGCGGCGGCGCTGCCGGCCTCGCTTATCGGCTGCGCCGGCTGCCCCGGCAGGACCCGGTACAGGCGCCCATGCAGGTTGAACACCAGGTGCCGGCCATCCGGCGCCCAGATCACTTGCGAGACGCCATGGTCATTCTCGGCGCGCTCGACCTGTTCCAGCTTGGCGATGTCGCTGCCCGGATCGGCCGGGCTATCCGGGCGCGGCATGCGCGTCACCCGTACCGGCTTGCCGTTTGCGGCATCGGCCACCCAGACGTCCATGAAATTGCCGCCCTCGTCGTTCCACAGGAACGCCAGGCGCCTGCTGTCCGGCGACCACGCCGGGTCCGTGGGGGCAGTGCCGGTGACCCAGGGCAGGCTGTACAGCCGGTCGATGGTCATCGTTCGCGGCGCTGGGGCGGCGGTTGTGGCCTGGTCGCCGGCACTTGCCGGCCACGCCAGCAGGAGACCGCACAGCGCCACGCAGCCCAGCGACAATCGGTACAGGGAGTTCATGATGCAGGTGGGTCCGGTTGATGGGACAGCAGAAGTTGTCAGGCGCGGGCTGCGCCGTCAAGCCTCATCGCGGGGGGCGGAGCCGGCGGTGCGGAGTGCCAAGACAGGGCGCTGGGCGTGGCCTGCGAGCGGTTGCCGCGAGGCGCTTGACCACGTAGGCGCGCAGCGTAGACTCGGTGCGTCGATGGCAGTTTTCTGCGCCACCCGGTGGACGGTCACGGGTTCCGGCGCACACCAGGCGGGATGCTTCGGTCACCACGCTGTTCGCGCATTGCGCTACGCATGCCGGTGGAGGCTTTCATCGCGACGGACGCCAGTTGAGCTGCATACGCCGCCACAAGGTTGGATCGGAGCTCGCCATGACTACTGAATCGACATGCGTGCACGCGCAGCGTCGGCATCCGCAGCAGATGGTTGCCGTCACGCCGGTGCGGCAGCGTCATGTGCTTCCGCGCGATGAGCCGGATCGGTGCGCGCGCTCGGTGCTTCCTGGCGCGTTCGCGCACATCCCGGTATGGCCGTCGGAAGAGCCTGGGCATGCACCCGCCAGCGCTCACTCCCAGTACCTTCCGTTGCAGCGCAAGCTCGCTGTCGGCTTGGCAAACGATCCGCTCGAGGCGCAGGCCGATGTGCTGGCCGAGCAGGCGCTGCGCGGCGGAGTATCCATGCGGACCGCTGCGGAGGCGCCGGCTTTGCGCCGCACAGGGACCACGCGCGTCGCCCCGGTGGAAGCGCCACCCCTGGTGCATACCGTGCTGGGTACTGCCGGTGTGCCATTGGATGCGGAGGCGCGGGCGTTCATGGAGCCACGCTTTGGCCGCGATTTCGGCGCGGTGCGCATCCACACCGATCATCAGGCTGCCGCGTCGGCACGCGTCATCGGTGCTTCCGCCTACACCGTCGGCCAGCACATCGTCTTTGCCGCAGGGTCGTACACCCCGGGTACGGATGATGGCAAAAGGCTACTGGCGCATGAGTTGGCGCATACCCTGCAGCAGGATGCCGGCACCGCCGCGGCTCGGCGCGACGTCGTGCGCTGTCGCCGCGTACCGAATGCAACCACCCTGGCCGCGACGCTGCCAGCCGGAGGCACCGACCTGGCCGCGCACGAAGCCGGCCTGGTGCGGCTGCTGCACAGCGCGTGGCGCGAACTCACTCCCGCCAATCGACTGAAGGTGCGCACTGATGCGGCTGCGTTCGGGATTGCCGGACCCACCGAGGCCATCTTGTTTGCGGCACTCGCGGCGGGCTCGCGCGATCAGATCCTGCAATTCGCGCAGGCGATGCGGGCCGCCGATCCGAGCGTGACGCTGGGTGATCCGCGCCTGATCGATATCGGTGCGCGGCCGGCGACCCCCGATACCGCCAATATTGCCAAGCTGGTGCAGGGCGCCGACAAGATCTTCGACGCCGTCGCCTCGGGGGCGAGAAACACCGACCTGAGCGATATTTTCGGCCCGTCGCACGTGGCTGCGGCGCGCGCCAAGTTTGCTCGCGGCCGCGCCGCCATGCACCGCCTGCAGACCGCGAGGAAAATCGTGACCGACCGCTCGGGCTACAACGAGGAGGTGGAGCTTGGCGGCCTGACCAATTCAAGCCAAATCGCGCTCGCGTCGAGCAACATCGACAATCCGACACAGGCGGACTCCATCTCCACCATGGTGCATGAAAGCATGCATGCGGGTAACGCCAGCGTGACCGATCTGGGGTACATCGGCAGCAATTCGTTCACCGAAATGACCGCGGCAGACAAGCTGGACAACGCCGCCGATTATGAGGTGATCGCAAACCGCATCCTGACCCCGACCGCGGCGGCCGCATTCCCCGGCAAGAAGTTTGTTCCGGCCGGGACCACGGTGGGTGCGGTCACACGACCAGCACTCACCCAGCGCCAGTCGGCGATGCGTCAGGCATCGGAGGCCTATCGCGGAGCATGGACGACTGGGCTCAACCTGCACACCCTGTTCGTGCGCGAGTACACGCACCCGGCCGAGTGGAACACGCTGGACCTGCACGCGGAATTTGGCGTGGCCGCAGGAACCCACTTTGCCGACTCGCTGCCGTACTGGTCGAAAGTCGAGAACATGACGATTCACCAGCGGCCTGGAATCAACGCCGCAGCTGGCGCGGCGCCGACCAGCCCGGTGACGCAGATCGACATCGCCCAATCCGAAGGCGTCATTCGCAAGCTCGCACAGGGCATGGATGTGGCGACGATGACAGAACCGGCGGCGATCCTCCTGGAATCCAAGGCCAGTGCGGCGCAGAAAACCGAAATGGCCAAGGGAGCGGTCGAGGAAGGCAAGGTGCTGGTTTCGCTTATCCGCAGCGAGAAGGTTGGTGAGATCACCGGCCGGGTGGAGCGCGACGAACGGGTCATTGCGCGCCTTGTCCAGGCGGACAAGGCCGCGAACTTCTTTGATGATGTGTTGGCGCCCAAGAGCCCCTCGACCTTTGCCAACTGACGCGCTGCGCCTCGGGTCGCCATGACCGGTTCGACCGGGTTGCCAGAGCAGCTTTGCCGGCTGATCGCCACCGGCGATGTGCCGGCCGTGGAGGCGATGCTGCGTGACAGGCGCGTGCAGGTGCCGGCGTTCGACATCAACCAGGCCTGCGACCCGAACGCGCAGGTGCCGGTGTCGCCGTTGGCGCTGGCCCTGGCCAGCAACGATCCGCGCATGGTGGCGCTGCTCATGCGCCAGCCCGGCTTGGAGTTGACCCGTAGCCTGCCGCGCTACGACACCTGGCATTGGGTGCAAACGGTGTCGGTCGAGGTGCTGCAGGCCGTCTTTGCCGATCCTGGAGCCGATCCGGGCTGGCCGGACGCCAATGGCAAGACGGCGCTGCATGAGGCCGCCGAGGATCCGTCGGGTCTGGCGAAACTCGATTACCTGTTGGAGCGCGGAGTGGAGCCGGACCCGAGGCAGGGTGACGGCACGACGCCGCTGTATCTGGCCGCGCTGCATGGGAATGTACCCGCGGTCGACGCCTTGCTGCGGCACCCGGTGGATCCCAACAACCGGAACACCGACAACCGCTGGACGGTCCTGATGGTCGCCGTCGCCGGGGACCACCCTGCTATCGTCGAGGAGCTGTTGCGGCAACCGGGTCTCGACGTCAACGCGCGCAGTGATGTGCAGGAGACAGCCTTGCACCTGGCGGCGCATCGTGGCTCGACCCGATGTGTCGCGGCGCTGCTGGACAGCCCCGGCGTCGAGGTCAATGCAAGGGATCGCAACGGTTGGACGCCGCTGATCAAAGCCGCGTTCGCGAACCAGGTCGAGGTGGTGCGCCAGCTCTGTGCACGGGCGGATGTGCGGGTCAACGCTGTGGACCAGGATCGGCAAACCGCACTGCATTGGGCAGTGCTTGCGGGCAATCCAGAGGTCGTTCGCATCCTGTTGCAGCGGACGGATCTCAATATCAGCCTGACCAATCGTCCGGAGCGGCAGACCGCGCTGGATTTGGCCATCGCCCTGCACGATGAGCTCAGCACGCGGCTGCTGGAGCCGATGGCAGCGGCCGCCAAGCCATGGGATGAGTTGTCGCCAGGCGACGGTTATGTCCCGCGTCGCGCGGATGAGCCGTTGCGCGATCTCCAGCGGCCCGCGATCGGCGACCCACCAAAGAAACGCCCGTAGGCGGCGCATGCTGATTGGCCGGTGGTGAACCCGTCGGCAGTTGCACGCGGCGCGGTGGCGGCCACGCGCCCGCGCCGCCATGCGGCGACGATCACCGGCGTGATCAGAATGGTCTAGGCTAGTGCGCTCCAGCCTGGTGGGCGACAGCGCGCATCGGGCACCATGAGGCGCTGTTCGTGATCACCAGCCCGGTCCACCTTGAAGGAGCATGACCATGCGCTACACCTTGTTCGATCGACGCAGGGACGAACTGCTGCTGCTTGCCCGCGTGCTGCTGGCGGCGATGTTCGTGATCTTCGGCTGGGGCAAGCTGACCGGCTTTGGCGGCACGGTCGGGCTCATGACGGCGCTGCATCTGCCTGTGCCGACGATTGCCGCGGTCGTGGTGGTCGTCATGGAATTCTTCGTCGGCGTGGCCATCGTGATCGGCTTCTACACGCGGCCGCTTGCCGTGCTGCTGGCCCTGTATACGCTGGCCACCGCGTTCATCGGCCATCATTATTGGACCATGCCGGATGCCGAGCGCGTGGCGAACATGATCAACTTCTACAAGAACCTCAGCATCGTCGGCGGCTTGCTGCTGCTGGGCGTCGCCGGACCGGGCCGGTATTCCATCGACCGCCGGTGAGCGGGAGGAAGCGCCCACCGGCCTGCATCACACCGTCTGTCTGGCCGGTTGCCGATGGGCGTTCCCGCGGTGCTGGAGCCGCCGCGGCGGCGCTGCCGTCCCGATGGAACCGCGCATGAACACCACTGGATTTCCCCGCTTGCCGGGACCTGGGTCGGCGTCCACCCTGGGTGGCTGCAGCGCGGCAGGCAGGCCATGATCTTCCGTTGGTTCGAGTCACTCATCGATGCGTTCAAGGAGCCGGTCGACGGCATGCCGCCGCAGTCGACCTGGCGCTTCTACGTGTTCTACCTGCGCCAGGTCTGGCCGGTGTTCCTGGCGGCGATGCTGGTCGGCTTCATCGTGGCGATCATCGAGGTGGCACTGTTCGGCTTCATCGGCCGCATCGTGGACCTGGCCAGGGGCGTACCGGCGGCGGACTTCTTCCGCGTGCACGGCTTGGAGTTGCTGGGCATGGCGCTGGTCGCGCTGGTGGCGCGGCCGCTGTTCAACGGCCTGCACGATCTGCTGGTCAACCAGGCCATCGTGCCCAACCTGACCAACCGCATCCGCTGGCAGAACCACCGCTACGTGATCCGCCAGAGCCTGGGCTTCTTCCAGAACGACTACGCCGGCCGCATTGCCAATCGCATCATGCAGACCGGCGCATCGCTGCGCTCGTCGGCGGTGCAGATCGTCGACGCGATCTGGTATGTCGTCATCTATACCGGCAGCGCCATCGCGCTGTTTGCGCGTGCCGACGTGTGGCTGGCGCTGCCGCTGTTCGCCTGGGTGTTCCTGTACGTCGGCCTGCTGTGGTTCTTCGTGCCCAGGCTCAAGCAGCGCTCGTGGCAGGCCTCGGCGGCGCGCTCGAAACTCATGGGCCGCATCGTCGATGGCTACAGCAACGTGCTCACGCTGAAGCTGTTCGCCCATACCCGCCGCGAGGAGGGCTACGTGGCCGAGGCCATGGCCGAGCAGACCAGCAAGCTGGCACGCATGACGCGCATCACCACGGCGATGGACGTGAGCATCATGGTGCTCAACGGCTTCCTGATCGTGGGCACCTCGGCGCTGGCGTTGTGGCTGTGGAGCGAGGACCGGGTGACGGTGGGCGCGATCGCGCTGTCCACCGGGCTGGTGGTCCGCATCAACAACATGTCCGGCTGGATCATGTGGGTGGTCAACGGCATCTTCGAGGATGTCGGCACGGTGCAGGACGGCATCACCACCATTGCCCGGCCGCGTGCGGTGCAGGATCGCGAGGGTGCCATGCCGCTGGAAGTGACCAACGGCGCCGTGCATTTCGAGCACATCCATTTCCACTACGGCAAGCGCGGCGGGGTGATCGCCGGGCTCGATCTGGCCGTGCGCGCAGGCGAGAAGATCGGCCTGGTCGGCCCGTCGGGCGCGGGCAAGTCCACCCTGGTCAACGTACTGCTGCGGCTGTACGACCTCGAGTCCGGCCGCATCCTGGTCGACGGCCAGGACATCGCCCAGGTGACGCAGGAGAGCCTGCGCTCGCAGATCGGCGTGGTGACCCAGGACACCTCGCTGCTGCACCGCTCGATCCGCGACAACATCCTGTATGGCCGTCCCGATGCCAGCGTGGAGCAGGTCGCCGAGGCGGTGCGCAAGGCGCGTGCCGACGAATTCGTCGGGACCCTGGTCGATGGCGAGGGCCGCACGGGCTACGAGGCCCTGGTTGGCGAGCGTGGCGTGAAGCTCAGCGGTGGCCAGCGCCAGCGCATCGCGATTGCCCGCGTGCTGCTCAAGGACGCGCCGATCCTGGTGCTGGACGAGGCCACCTCCGCGCTCGATTCCGAAGCCGAGGCGGCGATCCAGGACAGTCTCGACCTGCTGATGCAGGGCAAGACCGTGATCGCCATCGCGCATCGGCTATCCACCATCGCGCGCATGGACCGCCTGGTGGTGCTGGACAAGGGCTGCATCGTGGAATCCGGCACGCATGCCGAACTGATCGCGCGCGATGGCCTGTATGCGCGCCTGTGGTGGCGCCAGACCGGCGGCTTCGTGGCCGCAGAGGATGCAGCTGGCTGACGCATGCCTCCGCACCGGCCGATACCCCTGGTGGAGCGACAGCCCTTGCACCCAGCGCCTCTCCTGCGGTGACAGGGAGCGGCAAGCGGCCCGTCTCGCCTCGCCTGGCGGAGCCGGGTGTCAGTGGCGGATGGCGAGGACCCCATCGAGTGCCGGTTGTGTCGCGAAGCCGGCCTGTTGCAGGCGCCGCGCCACCTCGCGCGGCAGGTCGCGGCCGCTGGTGAGCCTGTTCGGGCTGCCGGTGTAGTGGAACAACCGTCCACCCTGGCGCAGCACCCGCGCAAGTTGCCGGTAGAACGCGAGCGAATACAGCTCGCCGGCGATGCCGAAGCGCGGCGGATCATGCAGCAGCGCGTCCACCGACGCATCGGCCAGCCGGGTGATGCCCGTCGTCACATCAGCATGGAGCAGTCGCAGTCGGCCCGCATGCTCCGCCAGCCCGGGGTCAGGCGACCACGGGTTCAGTGTGCGCAGCCACAGCACGTCGGCGTTCTTCTCGAAGGAATCGATGCGAGCCGCGCCAGCGTCCAGGCAGCAGGCGGCGAAGTAGCCGAGGCCGCCGCAGGTGTCCAGCACGGCCTTGCCGGCCGGCCCTACCAGCGCCACCTTGCGTCGCGCGTCGTCGAGTGGTGAGGTCCGGGCCGTCGGCAGCATCTTGATGCCGTCGATCTCGAACGTTGGCACGTCCCATTCGGTAGGCACCAGTTTGATCAGCGAACCGGAAAAACGTGCCGCCGGCACAAACGCCCCGCCGTCCCAGTAGTGGATGCTGCGCTCCGTGGGCAGGGGCGGGTAGGGATAGCGCACGTCGCGCCAGGTCCAGGTGTCCGCATGGAGTTGCGCGCTGCCGGTGGAACGACCCAGGTCCAACGATCCGTTCCACGCCGCGGCACCAGCAGTGTGCGCGGCAAGCAAGGAGACGGCTGTCGGGCGGGTCAGCAGCGGTCCAAAGTAGCGCGGCATGGGCAGCGGTCATTCCTCGTTGCTGCAGCGCGGACGGTGCAGCGCCTGCTGGTGTGGTCAGGATGCCGGGGGCGTCGCGCCGGAGAACTTCACCGCCTGGGCGCCGTTGATCGGCCCGGAGACGTGGGCCTGGTCGCTGATGTAGAGCGTGACCGGCCGTTCGAAGTCGAGCGGGCCGTTCACCGTGGCCCCCGGCCCGACGACGATGCGCGGCAGCTTGTCCTTGCCGAGGTGGACAGTGAGGATGCCTTTGGATTCCTCGACCTTGATGCCGCCATCGACCACGGCGTTGCCGGTGATGTCGATGTTGCCGTTGGCGGTGGTGATGCCCGCACCGATGTGGGCGCCGTCGACGGTGATGTGGCCGTTGACGTTGGTCAGCGACCCGTGGACGGTCGCGCCCGGGGCGAGCCGCAGGTCGCCGTTGACCGTCGTGGCATCGCCATTCACCGTGGCACCCCGGTCCAGGGTGACCGAACCGTTGACCGTGGTGGCCTTCTTGGCCGTGGCGCGTTCGCCGAGCTTGATACTGCCGTTCACGGTCTCGGCGTCCGCGACCTGGCTGCCGTCGGCGACGTTGATCGAGCCGTTCACGGTGCTGGCGTCGCCAGCCTTGGCATTGCTTGCGACGTTGACCGCGCCGTTGACGGTATTGGCATCGGAAACGCTGCTGCCAGAGGGGATGTTGACCGAGCCCAGGACCTTGTCGTGGCCCGAACCCATGTCGCAGGCGGCCAGCGCGAGCGGCAGGACCAGCAAGCCGGCAGCGTAGATGCAGAATCGTGCGGATCGCATGGAAGTCTCCTGCGTTGGGTGCGTAGCGCGATGATGGCGCCGGAAGCCGTGCATTGCCAAGGGCTGCCTGGCCGACGTCGTGCCAGTCCCTATCAGGTATCGAGGCGAGTCGGCTCGCCGCCGCCAGCGGTCCAGCGCGGAACGCCCTTGCGCCGCCGCATCGCCTGGGATCGTTGTGTTTTGCGGATCAGGCCGAGACAGAGTCCGCCATCGACGGGTTCTCCGTGGCGATGCGTTGCAGCACACGTTCCAGGCGCACGAACACCTCGCGCAGTTGCGCCGCCTCGGGCAGCAGGGTGATGCGGAAGTGCCGGTGGTCCGGTGCGTTGAAGCTGGTGCCCGGAGCCACCAGCACCCGTTCCTCTTCCAGCAGCCGCAACGCGAACGCCTCGTCGTCGAATCTGCCGATACGCGCATCGCTGATCCGCGGGAATGCATACAGCGCGCCCGCCGGAACGACCAGGTCGAGCCAGGGGCTGGCCGCGACACTTTCGAGCACGATGCGCCGTGCCTCATGCAGGCGTCCACCCGGGGCAGTGAGCTGGTCGATCGTCCTCGGTCCGTGCAACGCGGCGGGTATGGCCCATTGCACCGGCGCGTTCGGGCACAGGCGCAGCGCGGCCAGCAATTGCATTGCGTCGCGATAATTCCTGCTCGCGGCGACATCGCCGGACAGGCTCATCCAGCCGACGCGGTAGCCGCAGGCCAGGTAGGTCTTGCTCAGGCCGCAGAAGCTCAGGCACGGCACGTCGCCGGCAATCTCCGCCAGCGGCTGGAAGCGGACGCCGTCGTAAAGGATGTTGGCGTAGATCTCATCGCCCAGCAGCAGCAGGCGATGGCGCGCCGCGAGCGCCACCATGCGCTCGAGCAGTGGCCGGGGATACACGGCGCCGGTCGGGTTGTTGGGGTTGATCAGGACCAGGGCACGGGTTCGCGGCGTGGTGAGCGCCTCCACTTCGTCCGGGTCGGGCAAGTGCGCGTTGGCTGCCGGGCAGCGGTAGTGCACTGGTTGCCCGCCGTTGAGGATGGTGGCGGCGGTCCACAGCGGATAGTCAGGGCTGGGCACCAGCACTTCATCGCCGGGCTGCAGCAGGGCACGCAGGGCGACGTCGACCAGTTCGCTGACGCCGTTGCCGATGAAGATGCGTTCGATCGAGACATCGCGCGCACCATTGGCCCGCTGCTGCTCGGCGATCGCGTCGCGTGCGACATCGAGGCCTTGTTCATGGCCGTAGGCTTCGCTTTCACCCAAATGTCCGGCAATGGCCTCGCCCAGGTGCGGTGGCGCGGCAAAGCCGTAGCGTCCCGGGTTGCCGATGTCGAGCTTGATGAGGTGCTGGCCGGCGGCTTCCATGGCGCGGGCACGGCGCGTGAGCGCGCCGCGGATTTCATAGCGCACGCTGGCGAGGCGGGCGTTCGGGGTCAGGGCGAACAAGGGCGTTTCCTGTGTGGCACGTCGCGGTTGCGTGTGGCTGGATGGAATGGTCGCCGCGGGTATTGCCCGTGGGCGCAGTTGGTGCGTACAGCGTCGCTGGCTGGAAATCGAGGAATCGATACGCGCGCGTGCACTATAGCCAGCGGTACGGATTTTTGGCGAAGGGTACGCCATAGGCTGCTTCGGAGGCGGGGGCTGTTGGTTGGGTGCATCCGGCCAGCTCAGCTGGATTGGCGCAACGGCCCCCGGCGGCGGCAGGCAGAAGCGACTGACGGCGGGCGCGAAGTGGTGGGGCTCGAGGCGTAGGACTACAGTTTGGCCTGGAGGCATGCCTGGCCATGGGGCAGCAGCTGGCCGGGCGCCCCGGTCACGCCAACCACGTTCGCCGCGCATGGAGTTGGAAGATGAACCTGCGTCAATGGTTGTCGGGCATCGCCTGTCTGTTGGCCATCGTTGCGGCCGGTCCCGGCGCCGCCGCTACCGTGCCACTGCGGATCATGACGTTCAACGTGCGCGTGCCGGTGGACCATGGCATGAACGCCTGGGCCAACCGGCGCGCGCTGATGGTGCAGGTGATCGAGGCGGCGCATCCGGACATCCTGGGCACACAGGAATTGACCGAGGACCAGGGCGAATACCTTGCGGCGCATCTGCCGGGCTATGCCTGGTTCGGGCAAGGCCGGGACGGCGGCAGCAAGGGCGAGCACATGGGCGTGTTCTACCGCACGGACCGGCTGGAGGTGCTGGACTCGGGGGACTTCTGGCTGTCCGACACACCGGAGGTGCCGGGGAGCCGGACCTGGGGGCAGCCGTACCCGCGCATGGTCACCTGGGCCAGGTTCCGGCAGCGCGACGGCGGCGGCGAGTTCCACTACTTCAATACGCATTTTCCGTATCGGCCGGAGGATGTCCGCCCGCGCCTGCTCAGTGCCTATGAAATCCTGGGTCGCATCGGCCGGCTGCCATCGACAGCGCGGGTGATCCTGGCCGGGGATTTCAACTGCGCTCCGGACACGCCGGCGCATGCCACGCTGACCCAGTCGCTGCACGATGCCTGGGAGGCGGCGGCCACGCGCTCCGGGCCGGCGAAGACCTTCCACAATTTCACCGGTATTCCGGACCAGCGCATCGACTGGATCCTGAGCCGCGGGTTCAGGGTGCTGGGTGTGCAGACGGTGACTACGCACGACGGTGCGCACTATCCCTCTGACCACTTCCCGGTGCTGGCCGAGCTGGTCCCGGAGTGATCGGTCGCTGCGATGTCTATGGGTTGCCATGTCCCCCGTGGCTCCCCCAAACACGGAATTAGCCGGTAGACTCCAGGCAGGCATGCGTGTTGCGGGCGATCCGTGGCGCGGCGCCGGGAAATCCAATCCGTGCAGTACGACCCGATCCGGTGCGACGAGAGCCGTCCCCGACGGGAGGTGCGGGCGTTCCTTCATCCATTTGGGGATACCGATGTTCAAGCAGTGTCTGATGGTGGTGGGTCTGGCAATCAGCGGTTCGCTCCTGGCCCAGGAGCCGGTGGACCTGAACATGGTCAACCAGATCCGCCAGGAATCCTTCCATCGCTCGCAGGTGATGGACACGCTCGCGCACCTCACCGACCGCATCGGCCCGCGCCTGACCAACTCGCCGCAGATGCGCGAGGCCAACGCCTGGACCCGCAGCAAATTCACCGAGTGGGGCCTGGCCAACGTCCATGACGAGGCCTACGAGGATTTCGGCCGGGGCTGGGAGTTCAGCAACGCCAGCGTGCTGATGCTGGGCACCCATCCGGTGCCGCTGCGCGCGTTGCCGCTGGCCTGGACTCCGGGCACCAACGGCCCGGTCGAGGGCGAGGTGATGGCGGTCAAGATCAAGAAGGTCGCCGACCTCGACCAGTACAAGGGCAAGCTGGCCGGCAAGATCCTGCTGCTGGACGAGGCGCGCCCGTACAAGCGCGGTGACACGCCCGATTCGCGACGCTATACCGAGGCGGGCCTCGAGGCCATGCAGACGTTCAATCTGCCCACGGCCGAAGAGAAGAAGAAGCTCGACGAGCGCATGAAGGGCTTTGGCGAGCGCATGGCGCTGACCAAGGCCATGAACGAGTTCTTTGCCGCCGAGGGCGTGGTGGCCACGCTCAACATCAGCAGCCTGGACAACGGCATTCTGCGCGTCGGTGCCGGCGGCTCGCGCCGGGCCGGCGAGTCGGTCGGCGTGCCGGCACTGGTGATGGTGGCTGAGCGCTACAACCAGCTGGCGCGCCTGGTCGCGGCCAAGCAGCCGGTGAAATTGCGCGTGGACGTGCAGGCGCGCTTCACCGATGACACCAACCAGCCTGGCTACAACACCGTGGCCGAAATTCCTGGCTCGGGACGCGACGCCAAGGAAATCGTGATGCTGGGTGCGCACATGGATTCCTGGCACGCCGGCACGGGTGCCTCGGACAATGGTGCGGGCGTGGCGGTGATGATGGAGGCCATGCGCATCCTGAAGGCGGTGGGCGCCAAGCCGCATCGCACGATCCGCATCGCCTTGTGGAGTGGTGAGGAGCAGGGCCTGATCGGTTCGCGCGCGTACGTGGCCAAGCATTTCGCCAAGTATCCGGAGCCGACCGATCCCGAGCAGAAGGCCTTGCCGGAGTTCCTGCGCAAGCCCACCGGCAAGCTGCAGACCTCGCCGGAATACGAGCGCCTGGCGGCGTACTTCAACGTGGACAACGGTTCAGGCCGCCTGCGCGGCATCTACGCCCAGGAGAACGCCGCCGTGGTGCCGATCTTCAAGGCCTGGCTGGAACCGTTCCACGACGTGGGCGCCACCACCGTGGTGTTGCGCAACACCGGCAGCACCGACCACATCTCCTTCGACGCCGTTGGCCTGCCAGGCTTCCAGTTCATCCAGGATCCGCTGGACTATTCCAGCAACGTGCACCATACCGACCTGGATACGCTGGACCACGCCGAGCCCGAGGATCTGAAGCAGGCAGCGGCAATCGTGGCCTCGTTCGTCTACGACGCGGCCATGCGTGAGGAAATGCTGCCGCGCAAGCCGCTGCTGGAGCCGTAGGAGCCCATCCGCGGACGATGCGTTTCGGTGGTCGTTGCCGGTATCTGCTGGAACCCGCCTGTGAACGAGGGGAATCCCTTGTGGACGGGCGATGCTTTCCTCGCATTGATCCGGGGGCATCGCGGCGGCTCGCGTGTCGCGGCGGCTTCAGTGCCGCCGGTACCAGGAGGCGACGCTGGTCGCCGTGGCTTCCTCCAGGTGGTCGCGCACCATGGTCGCCAGGGCGGGATGGGCGATGCTCAGGATTTCGAATACACCGGCGGCGTGCAGCGGGACTGCCAGCTTCAGGACTTCGGTTTCCAATTGCCGGCGGTTCTGCTCGTCAGTGGCGTCGAGCAGCTCCCGTGCGCAGGTCACGAACTGGGCCAGATCGGCATGGCGCGGCGGGATGGGGGCTTCCATGCCGGGGCCGGTCGATGAGCCGCGTTGCCACGATGACTTGATGGGCATGAGCCCTCCTCGATGGTGCGGGTGGTGGGCCACCGCGTCGGTGGCGACATGGTGGCGATGGATATGACGACCGCGGGGCGGCGCCGGAGTTCGTTGCCGGCTTTTACGGCCCAGGCCGCTACAGGACCATCGAGCCGATGGTGGAGATGCAGATCACCAGGCAGGCGCAGAACAGGCTGTTCAACATGACGGTTTCGAATTTCATGGCGGTACTCCCAAGCAAGGTGTGGTGAGGTGTTCACGGGAGATATGGCAAGGCTTGTGCCAACCGGCGCCATAGTCGTCAAAGCCCGTCGCCAAGCCGTTTGTGTGTTGGCGTGCCACCGTCTCCCGGTGTCCGCGGACACCGCGTCGCCGAGGGCGGACAGTGGGGGGCGGACACCGGCGCCGTGGACCACAGGCCCGGCCCATCGGTGCGGGCAGAGTCGCGTTGCCGGGCGGAAGCACGCTGACGTGGCACGGGCTGGCGTGGCGCGGGCGTGATTCAGGGCGGGTTGTCCGCGCCCCTGCCATGGTGCGCACGCGTTGGCCGCCGGCGTGTTGCCCGGATTGGCAAAAGACGCGTTACGATCACCAGCATGCGAGTCCGGTCCGATCGGGCTGTCGCATGGCAAGTTCCGTCCATTGCCCTTTTCACGCTCCCGCACCCGTCGCCGCCCGTCGTGGTGACGGAGCGCTGGAGCCGGTCGTCCGTCCGCACCATGCTGTCAATCATCCGCGCCGTTTCCCCGCTGCTGGCGAGCACCGTCTTCCTGCTCATGGGTGTGGCCCTGCTGCACTCGCAGGTGGCCTTGCACGGGCATGCGCTCGGCTATTCGGTGGCCATGATCGGCGTGCTGACCTCCGCCTACTACACCGGCTTCCTGGCCGGCACCTATGCCGTGCCGCGGCTCACCCACCGCATCGGCCACATCCGCAGTTTTGCGTTCTGCATCGTGTTGGTGACCTTCAGCGCGCTGGTGCAGGCGATCACCTCGACCTACGTGGTGTGGCTTCTGATGCGCGTCCTGCAGGGCCTGGTGCTGGTTGGCCTGTACGCGATCATCGAGAGCTGGCTCAATGCCACCGCAGATCGCCGCTACCGCAGCTCCGTGTTTGCGGTGTACATGATGCTCAACCTCGGGGCGGCCGCGGTGGCCCAGCAATTCCTGCGCCTGCCAGGCGAGCCGTTCGTGCTGTTCTGTGTGGTGGCCATGCTGTTTTGCCTGGCCGGCCTGCCGGTGATTGCCACCCGCGAGCCACAGCCGAGCATGGAGGCTCTGCCCAAGGTGCAGCTGCGGCGACTGTACCGGCTGGCGCCCACAGCCCTGGTGACTTCGGTCATTTCCGGCCTGGCCCTCGGCGCGCTCTGGGGCCTGCTGCCCATCTATGCCCAGGCGCGCGGCATGGAGCCCGGCGAGATTGGCACCTACGTGGCCGCGGCGATCGTCGGCGGCGTGGTGATGCAGTGGCCGTTGGGCCGGTTTTCCGACCGCGTCGACCGGCGCCTGGCCATTGCGCTGATCAGCGGTTGCGCCGCGCTGGTCGCCCTGGCCAACGTGATGCTTCCCGCCGACAACCGCGTGCTGGCGATCGTGATGGTGTTTGCGTTTGGCGGGGTGGCCTTCGCGCTGTACCCGATGGCCGTCGCCCACCTGATCGACTACGTCGATCGCGACGAGCTCTTGTCGGCCTCGAGCACCGTGCTGCTGGTCAATGGCATCGGCTCTGCCGTGGGTCCGCTGGTCGCCGGCGCGCTGATGAGCTGGTGGCAGCCGTGGTCGCTGTTTGCCTGGTTTGCGGTGTTGAATGCGTTGCTCGCGGTCTATGCGCTGAACCGCTTCGCCCGCCGCAAGCGCGAGGTCACCGACGACGACAACTTCGCGCCCCTGGTACAGACCGCGCTGAATGCCTTGCGGCAAAAAGCGGTCGACAAGCATCTCCCGTGAAAATGAGGGGCGCCGGCTGTCGGCACCGGACTGCCAGGCCATGACCCCGCCAGTCGCCAGCATGAAGCGCGACCCGCGCCGGAGCACCGTCCACCTGCGTCCCGGCCCATGGTCGACGGTGTGGGCCGCGCTGGTGGCGCGGTTCCCGCGCGTGGGTGCCACGGCATGGCTGGAACGCATCGGGCGCGGCCGTGTGCTGGACGGCGATGGCATCCCGGTCACGCTGCAGACGCCCTGCCGGCCAGGCATGCGCATCAGCTATTTCCGCGAGGTGCCGGACGAGCAGGCGATTCCCGGCGCGGTGGCGGTGCTGTACCACGATGAGCACCTGCTGGTGGCGGACAAGCCGCCGTTCCTCCCGGTGATGCCGAGCGGCAGGTACCTGGAGCAGACGCTGCTGCACCGTCTGCTGCGGCAGACCGGGATCGCCGGCCTGGTGCCGCTGCACCGCATCGACCGCCTGACCGCCGGGCTGGTGCTGTTTTCGGTGAACCCGCGCACACGCGCGGCCTACCAGGCCCTGTTTCGCGAGCGCCGCATCGGCAAGCGCTACCTGGCCCTCGCACCAGCCTTGCCCGCGCTGACGTTTCCGCGGGTGCACCGTTCGTGCCTGGTACGTGGCGAGCCCTTTTTCCGCATGGTGGAGGCCGCCGGCGAGCCAAACAGCGAGACCCGCATCGAGGTGCTGGAACGTGGACCCGACGACTGGCGCTACGCGCTGTACCCGGTCACCGGGCGCAAGCACCAGCTGCGTGTGCACATGGCCGCGCTCGGTGCCCCCATTCGCCACGATCCCTGGTATCCGCAACTGGACGCGCCGCGGGCGGATGACCACGCCAATCCGCTTCGGCTGCTTGCCCAGTGCCTGGAATTCGTCGATCCGGTGAGCGGCAGGCCGTGCCGGTTCGAGAGCCAGCGGGCGGTGTAGCACCGCCGATTCCCCGGGGAGCCGGGTCGCGGGCGATGCCTTTCGGTCACATGGGCGACACAAGCATCGCCCGCCAGCGGGTTCCCACAAGTGATGTGTCGTGACCGCAGCCGGTGCGCGCGCCGGGGGCTGACGCGCTATTGTTTGACCATCCAGACGCAACCGGGGGGGTCCGCGTGATCGCACAACAGCCGTCCAGCGTGGAACCGCGCACGGAATTGACCGTACGCGGCCTGATCATCGGCATTCTCATCACCCTGGTGTTTACCGCGGCCAACGTCTTCTTCGGGCTGAAGGCCGGGCTGACCTTCGCCACCTCGATTCCGGCGGCGGTGATCTCCATGGCCATCCTGCGCAAGATGCGCGATTCGACAATGCAGGAAAACAACATCGTGCAGACCGTGGCCTCGGCGGCCGGCACGCTGTCGGCCATCATCTTCGTCCTGCCGGGCCTGATCATGGTCGGATGGTGGAGTGGCTTTCCGTTCTGGGTCACGTTTGGCATCTGCGCCACCGGCGGCATCCTCGGGGTGATGTACACCATCCCGTTGCGCCGGGCCCTGGTCACCGATTCGGACCTGCCGTATCCCGAGGGCGTGGCCTGCGCCGAGGTATTGAAGGTGGGCGACAGCCATCAGGCCGATGCGGATGCGGCGGAGGGCGGTCGCGCCGGCCTGCTCGCCGTGGTGGGTGGCACCGTGGTGTCGGCGGTATTCGCGGTCGTGGTGGCCACCAAGCTGTTTGCCGCCAGTGTCACGCAGTATTTCCACGTCGGCGACCGCGGCGCGGCCACCGGCTTCGACTTCAGCCTGTCGTTCGCGCTGTTCGCGGTCGGCCACCTGGTCGGGTTGTGGGTCGGCATGGCCATGCTGCTCGGGGCGGTGATTGCCTGGGGCTGGGCGGCGCCGCACTACACCATGCTGGCGGCAGCGGCCGGCACGGCGGCCGAGGTCGCGCAGGCGGCCTGGAGCACCAAGGTGCGCTTCATTGGCGCGGGCACCATCGGCGTGGCCGCGATCTGGACCCTGGGCACCCTGGTCAAGCCCGTGGTCAGCGGTCTGGCCGCGGCCATGGCTTCGTCGCGGGCGCGCAAGTCCGGGCAGGGTGCATCCCTGCCGCGCACCGAGCTGGACATGCCGATGGGCATCGTCAGCCTGATCAGCCTGCTGTGCCTGTTCCCGATCGGCTGGCTGCTCGGCAGCTTCAGCGTGCAGACCGGGCTGGGCGAGCACCTGTGGCTGCTGGTGGGTGGTGGCCTGGTCTTCGTGGTGGTCCTGGGTTTTCTGGTCTCGGCGGTATGCGGCTATATGGCTGGCCTGATCGGCTCGTCCAACAGCCCGCTGTCGGGCGTGGGCATCCTGGTGGTGATCATCGCCTCCCTGCTGCTGATTGGCGGCATCGAAACCCAAGCCTCGGCGGATGCCGGCAAGGGGCTGGTGGCGTTTGCCCTGTTCATCACCTCGGTGGTCTTCGCCGTGGCCGCCATCGCCAACAACAACCTGCAGGATCTCAAGACCGGCCAGCTGGTGGACGCCACGCCGTGGAAGCAGCAGGCGGCCCTGGTGGTGGGCGTCATCGTTGGTGCGGCGGTGATCCCGCCGGTGCTGGACCTGCTGAACGAGGCCTACGGCTTCCTCGGCACGCCCGGTGTCGATCCGGCGCGCGCCCTGCCGGCACCGCAGGCGGGCCTGATCTCCGCGCTGGCGCAAGGCGTCCTGCAGGGCAACATCGACTGGAGCCTGATCTTCATCGGCGGTGCGATCGGCGTCGGCCTGATCGTGCTCGACCAGATCCTGCGGCGCACGGCGAAGACCGCACGCCTGCCGCCGCTGGCCGTCGGCCTGGGCATCTACCTGCCGACCTCGACCACCTTGATGATCGTGGTGGGAGCGGTGGTCGGCTGGTATTACGACCGGCGCGCCGACCGGACGGCCAGACCCGAGGCGGTGAAGCAGCTCGGCGTGCTGCTGGCCTCCGGCATGATCGTGGGCGAGAGCATCCTCGGCGTGGTGCTTGCCGCCATCGTGGTGTTCTCTGGCGAGGCGGCGCCCTTGGCCGTCGTCGGCGCAGGCTTCCACAACGCCTCGATCTGGATTGGCGGCCTGGTGTTCATCGCGGTCAATGTGGCCCTGTACCGCTGGGTGGCACGCCTGGGGCAGCCAACCGCAGCCGCCTGACTGGCCCCGCGCCTCCCCGAGCTTGCGGACGCCGTTCTTGTCGTTTGGTGGATGCCATGATCCTGGAGGACCTGGCGCGCAAGCCGAAACAGAAGCATCGCCCGCCCCCAAGGGGCTACCTTCGGTCACGAGCGGGCTCGCCTTATGGCGGGTTCGCGAGCATTGCGCATGGGGCTCGCTCCACGCGGAGTCAGCCGTAGGGGCTGCGCAGCCCCTACACTAGCCGCGTTTTTCGCACTGGGCCGACCGTGGAACTGCAGCAAGCCGAAAGCGAGGGCGATGCCCCGGTGGTAAAGACACCCGGGCCGGGCGCGTTGCTCCTGCGCCGGGTCGCCGCGCCGTTGCTGTCGGTCGGCATGCTGTGCCTGGCGTTGTGGGCGTTGCACCTGTTCACGCGCGATGTGAACTACCACCAGATTCGCGAGTACGTGCAGGGCCTGCCGCGCGGGCGCTTCGTGCTGGCGGCGCTGCTCACGGCGCTGGGCTACGCGGTGATGACACTGTACGACCATTACGCTCTGATCTCGATCGGGCGCAAACTGCCGTGGCGGCGCGTCGGCCTGATCTCGTTCATCAGCTACGCGTTCAGCAACGCGGTGGGCATGGCCCTGCTGGTGTCCGGATCGATCCGTTACCGCTTCTATATCCAGAACGGCCTGTCCACCGGCGAGATCGCGCGCGTCGTGCTGTATTGCACGCTGAGCTTCTGGCTTGGCCTGCTGGCGCTCACCGGCGTCACCCTGCTGCTGGTGCCCCTACCGCCGGACCTTCCCCTGGCTACGGCGCGCCTGCCGCTCGGGATCGGGCTGACCCTGGTGCCGCTCGGCTGGCTGGCGGCCGCGGCCTGGGTGCGCCAGCCGTTGCAGCTGTGGCGCTGGCGCGTCCGTTTCCCGACCCTGGCCACCGGCGCGCGCCAGATCCTGGTGGGCGCGCTGGACTGGTGGCTGGCTGCGGCCGTGCTCTACGTGCTCATGCCGGATTCCCTCGACAATGGCTTCGGGCATTTCCTGGCGATCTTCGTCGTCGCCCAGATCGCCGGCCTGATCAGCCACGTGCCGGGCGGCCTCGGCGTATTCGAGGCGGTCATGCTGGCCGGTTTCGGCGCCACCGGGCATCACGCGCTGGCGGCGCCGGTGCTCGGCGCGCTCGCCGCATTCCGGGTGATCTACTACCTGCTGCCGCTGTGCGCGGCGGCAGTACTGGTGCTGCAGCGCGAGGCGCGCAGCCTGCACCGGAAGTCACTGTGGGCGCCCTGGTTCACGGCGCTGCTGCCGTCGTTCTTCGCCGGCCTGACCCTGGTCTCCGGCGCGGTCCTGCTGTTTTCCGGCGCCACGCGCGCGCTGCCCGAGCGCATGGACATCCTGCGCGAGGTGCTGCCGCTGTCGGTACTCGAAGTGTCGCATCTGCTGGCCAGCGTCATCGGCATGCTGCTGCTGATCCTCGCCCGTGGCCTGCAGCGGCGCCTGGATGCGGCCTATGTGCTGACCCTGGGGCTGCTGATTGCCGGCGCGGCTTTCTCCCTGCTGAAGGGCATCGATTACGAGGAGGCCACGCTGCTGGTGCTGCTGGCCATGGCCCTGGCGCCGGCGCGCAGCCTGTTCTACCGGCGCGCCTCGCTGTTCAATACGAGATTTTCCATTGGCTGGATCGTGGCCATCGTCGCCGTGCTGGTCTGCGCCACCTGGCTGGTGATGTTCAGCTACAAGCACGTGGATTACAGCGCGGACCTGTGGTGGGAATTCAGCTTCCATCAGGGCGGTGCGCCACGGGCCTTGCGCGCGCTGGTGGCCGCCGCCGCCGCGGGCCTGTTGTTTGCGCTGGCCAGCCTGATCCGCCAGGTCCAGCCGCTGCAGGTTGCACCAAGCGAAGAGCAGCTTGGGGCCGCCTTGCCCTTGATCCGGAGGTCGCCGGACACGCAGGCCTACCTGGCGCTCATGGGCGACAAGACCCTGCTCTTCGATCCGACGCATGCCGCCTTCGTGATGTATGACATCGCGGGCCGCAGTTGGGTGGCGATGGGCGACCCGGTGGGCACGGACGACGCGGCGCGCAGCGAGCTGGTGTGGACCTTCCTGGAGCAATGCGAACGCGCAGGCGGCTGGCCGGTGTTCTACCAGGTCAGCCAGGCCGACCTCGACCTGTACCTGGAGGTGGGCCTGAGCCTGCTGAAGATCGGCGAGCAGGCACGCGTGCGCCTGGCGCAGTGGAACCTCGACGGCAAGTCGCGCAAGGTGCTGCGCAACACGGTGAACAAGCTCACCCGCGACGGTCTGCGCCTGGAGATCGTCCCGGCTGCGGGCGTCGCGCCGCTGCTGCCGCAGCTGAAGGTCATCTCCGACGCCTGGCTGCAGGACAAGCGCGTGCGCGAGAAGCGCTTCTCGCTGGGCGCCTTCGATCCGGCCTATCTCGTGCGCACACCGATGGCGGTGGTCTGGCAGGGCGATCGGCCGATCGCCTTCGCCAACCTGTTCCTCGGCGAGACCAGGTACGAGGCGTCGGTGGACCTGATGCGTCATCTGCCGGACGGCCCCGCCGGCATCATGGATTTCCTCTTCGTCGAACTGATGCAGTGGGCACGGGCAGAAGGCTACGAGTGGTTCAACCTCGGCATGGCGCCGCTGGCCGGCCTGCACAACCGCCGCCAGGCGCCGCTGTGGAACAAGTTTGGCGCCATGGTGTTCGGCCGTGGCGGGCACTTCTACAATTTCCGCGGCCTGAAGCAGTACAAGGACAAGTTCGATCCGGAATGGGAGCCGCGCTACATGGCCGTGCCGGGCGGCATCGCGCTGCCGATGATCCTGGCCAACGTGGCCAGCCTGATTGGCGGCGGCCTGTCGGGCGTGGTGCGCCGATGAGACGCAGGAGCAAGCTCATGCTGGCAGGGTTTGGTGTGGTCGTGCTTGGCCTGGCGGCGATCTGGAATCCCTTCGTGCGCATCAGCCTGGAACGCGCCACGGTCGTCGTGCCGCCGGCGGCGCAGGTGGTGCCGGTGCCTGGCCACGACGATGTGCTGGCGGTGGTCTATTCCGGTGACGGCGGCTGGGCGGATCTGGACCGGCAACTGGGCGGTGCGTTTGCGGCGCATGGTTTGCCGGTGCTGGGCATCAACGCGTTCAAGTATTACTGGCGCCTGCGCAGCGGCGAGGAATCCGCCGCGCAGCTGGATGCGCTGCTGACGGAGAACCTGGCGCGCTGGCACAAGCAGCGCATCTGGCTGGTGGGTTACTCCTTCGGTGCCGACGTGCTGCCTTCCATCATCGACCGCCTGGGCCCGGAGAACCGCGGACGCATCGCCCAGCTCGTGCTGCTCTCGCCCAGCCGAGACTACAGTTACGAGATCAAGTTCGAGGGCTACATGATCGCGCGCGGCCGCTTCCTCGCGTTCGCCAAGCGCCTGCTGGAGAAGTTCAGCAAGGTGCCGGACTACCCGGCGCTGCCCCCCGTGCAGGCGCTGCGGGACCAGTTCCCCGTCGTGTGCTACTACGGCAAGGACGATGCCGACGACAGCCTGTGCACGATGCCGGACCTGCCGTCCTGGGTGGAGGTGCACGCCAAGAACGGCGACCACCACTTCGACGGCGGCTACGTCCCGCTGGCGGCACAGATGCTGGCCGAGTTGCCGTCGCGCGCCGGACCGGTGCCCGTTCCGGCCACGCATCCTGGCCCCACGAGTCCGCCTGCGGCATCTTCCGCGCCGGGCGCGGCGCCAGCCGTCGCGACCACCGTCGTGCATGGCCGGCCATGAGGGCAGGCGAGGGAAGACCGTGATGGCGGCAGGTTTTGCCGACGCCGCGCCCGAGGCGGTACTTGACGCGTTGTTCCTGCCCTTTGCGCTGGGCGCGCTGCAACTGCCTGCCGATGGCCGGGTGCTGTTTCTTGGCGCGCGGGCAAGTTCTCGTGCGCGTGGGCTGGCGCAGCCGGGATGGCTGTGCGAACAAGGCTTTGCGCCGTTTGCCGCCGAGCTTGGCCGCTGCGGCCTGCACGTGGGCGAGCCGGCCGCGGACGAGACCTTTCCACTGATCCTGCTGCTGCCGCGGCGCCAGCGCGAGGAGACGCGCGCGCTGCTTGCGCGCGCGCTGACGCATCTCGCGCCGGGCGGCACGCTCCTCGCGTGCGTCGCCAACAACGCCGGCGCGAAGTCGGTTCAGGCCGATCTGGCGCGCCTTGCCGGCCCGACGCAACACATGTCCAAGCACAAGTGCCGGGCGTTCTGGGTCGCGCCGGCGCCGGCAGCGGTTGACCACGCCTTGCGCGACGCATGGCTCGCACTCGACACGCCGCGCATCACCGCCGCCGGCTACTGGAGCCGGCCGGGGCTGTTTGCCTGGGACCGCATCGACCGCGGCTCGGCCCTGCTGGCCGAAGCGCTGCCGGCCGATCTGTCCGGCCGTGTGGCGGACCTGGGCGCTGGCTGCGGCTACCTCGGCGCGCAGGTGCTGGCGCGCTGCCCGCAGGTCGAGGTGCTGCACCTGTACGAGGCCGAACGGCGTGCGCTGGAGCCGGCACGGCAAAACCTGCAGCAGGCACAGGCACGCGCTTGCGGGCAGGCCGTGCAGTGCGACGTGCTCTGGCACGACGTGACGCTTGGCCTGCCTGAGCGCTACGACGCCATCGTCAGCAATCCACCGTTCCACCAGGGCCGCGCCGACCTGCCGCAGCTCGGCCAGGCGTTCATCGCCAGTGCCGCCGATGCGCTGTACGCCAATGGCCCCCTGCTGCTGGTGGCGAACCGGCATCTGCCCTACGAGTCGCTGCTGCGTGCACGCTTCGGCGAGGTCCGTGCGCTGGACGAGCGCGACGGCTACAAGGTCATCATGGCGCAAGGCGTCAGGCCGTGAGGCTGGTGCGCCTGATCGCCAACCTCGGCTACGGCAGCCGCAAGGAAGTGGCGCAGATGTTCCGCGCCGGCCGTGTGACCGACACGGACGGCGAGGTGCTGTACGCCGACGACCAGGTGGAGGCGTCGTCGATCCGTGTCGATGGCGCGCCGCTCGACCCGGGCAGCGGGCTGGTCCTCATGTTGCACAAGCCGGTGGGCTATACCTGCTCGCACCGCGATCCAGGCCAGCTGGTCTATGACTTGCTGCCGCCACGCTTTGCCCGGCGCCGGCCGCCCTTGTCCAGCATTGGCCGGCTCGACCGCGATACCAGCGGCTTGCTGCTGCTCACCGATGATGGCGCCTTGCTGCACCGGCTCATTGCTCCCGTCTCGTGCGTAAGCAAGGTGTATGTCGCCACCCTGGCGCAGGACCTGCGCGGCGACGAGGCGGACCTGTTCGCCAGCGGCCGCCTGCTGCTGGAAGGGGAGGCGAAGCCCCTGGCGCCGGCCATGCTCGAGGCCTGCGGACCGCGCCGCGTGCGGATCACCGTCACCGAGGGCCGCTATCACCAGGTGCGACGGATGTTCGCCGCCGTGGGCAACCATGTGCAGGCCTTGCACCGGGAGGCGGTCGCCGGCCTGTCGCTCGGTACGCTCCCGCCCGGGGCCTGGCGCGAACTCGAGGGTGGGGAACGGGCGCTGCTGGGCGGAAATCACCAGCCGGGAGTGACGCAGGCGAAGACGCCGGGATGAGGCGGGTGGCCTGCGTCTGTGCAGCGCAGGTACGGAACCGTTTATCCTGACCAGGCCTGCCGGCGGTCCGCCGGGGCTGGCGTGGAGGGACGACCATGGACAAGAACACGGCTGCAGCAACGCTGGTCCACACGCAATCGTTCGTTCGGGCATCCGCCAATGCCCTGCTGGCCTGCGGCCGTGGTCAAGCCGCCTGTCCGCCGTGGCTGGCGCGATGAGGCTGCGGCGTCGCTGTGCCCGTCGCTGCTGGATCGCGCTCGTCGTACTGCTGCCGGTGGTCGGCTTCCTGGTGCTGGTCGGCTGCGCGCGGTTGCCGTCGCTCGAGGGGCGCACGGCCAGCGTTGCCCTTGATGCCGGACAGGCCATGACCACGCGGTTGGGTATGGCGACGGCGCCGCTGGCCGCGGCGCATCCCGGCATGAGCGGCGTGTTGCCCCTGCGCGACCCGCAGGCGGCGTTCGCGTCCCGCATGCTGCTCGCGAGGCAGGCCGAGCGCACCATCGATGCGCAGTACTACATCTGGCAGAACGACCTCACCGGCACGCTGCTGCTCGCCGAGCTGGAGCGCGCCGCGCGCCGCGGCGTACGGGTACGCCTGCTGCTGGACGACAACGGCATCCACGGCCTCGACGACACGCTCGCCGCACTTGCCGGGCAGCCCAATTTCCAGGTGCGGCTGTTCAATCCTTTTGCGTTCAGGCACCCGAAGTGGGCCAACTACATCACGGCGTTTTCACGCCTCAACCATCGCATGCACAACAAGTCGTTCACGGTGGACAACGAGGCGACCATCATCGGTGGGCGCAATGTCGGCGACAACTATTTCGGGGCGACCAACGGCATCGCCTTTGCCGATCTCGACGTGCTGGCTGTCGGCCCCGTGGTGCCGGAGGTATCACGCGAGTTTGACCAGTATTGGGCCAGCGGTTCGTCCTATCCGGTCGGGCGCATCGTGGGCGCGCCGGCGCCCGGTACCTTGGCGAAGCTCCAGGAGCGCGCCGGGCAGATCGGACACGATCCGGCAGCCCGGGCCTATCAGCAGGCGGTGGAGCAGAACGATGCCGTGCAGTCGCTGCTCGATCGTACGGCGGCGTTGACCTGGGCACCGACGCGCATGATCAGCGACAGCCCGGACAAGGCGCTCGGCGTGCAGCACGAGGGTCAACAGCTGATCGATGGCTTGCTGCCGGTATTCGCCGAAACCCGGTCCGCGCTGCAACTGGTTTCGCCCTACCTGGTGCTTGGCACGAAGGGGACCCAGGAGTTCGCCGACATGGCCAGGCGCGGCGTGGACGTGCGCATCCTGACCAATTCCCTGGCGGCCACCGACGTCGCCGCGGTGCATGCCGGCTACGCCAAACGACGCAAGCAACTGCTGGCGGCCGGGGTCAAGCTGTATGAGTTGCGCGCCACGGGTGAGCGTACGCATGACCGCGACCTTGCCGGGCCATTCGGCAGCTCCGGTTCCAGCCTGCATGCAAAGACCTTTGCGGTCGATGACCGTACCCTGTTCATCGGTTCGTTCAACTTCGACCCGCGGTCGGTCAACCTCAACACGGAAATGGGCTTCCTGATCGACAGCCCGGCCCTTGCGCAGGACCTGCACCGGATGTTCGAACAACAAGTGCCGGCCCAGGCCTATCAGGTGATCCTGGACGCCGACGGCAAGCTCCAATGGCTGCGGCGGGACGGCAACGGCATCGAGCGCTACGCTACCGAACCCGACAGCTCGTGGCTGCGCCGCGTGGCCGTACGCCTGCTCGCGCTGCTGCCGATCGACTGGCTGCTCTAGGCGCGTGGGCGCTGCCTGACCTGCCGCCGCGGGCCTTGCATGCGGCGGGGTGCGCCAAGATATCCATGGGCATGCTCGACCTGCGCTTCGACAATGCGTTCGTGCGTGGCTTGCCCGGTGATCCCGGGCATGGCACGCGGCCGCGCCAGGTGACTGGCGCGCTCTATTCGCTGCTCGACCCGGTGCCGGTCAGCGCGCCGGCCATGCTGGCCTACTCGGTGGACGCCGCAGACCTACTGGATCTGGCCGGTGCCGACCTGGCCGCGCCGGAAGCCGCGCAGGTGTTTGGCGGGAATGCATTGCTGCCCGGCATGCAGCCTTATGCCGCCAACTATGGTGGCCATCAGTTTGGCGGCTGGGCGGGTCAGCTCGGCGATGGCCGTGCGCTGACCCTGGGTGAGGTGATCAATCGCGCGGGCGAACGCTGGGAGCTGCAGCTCAAGGGCTCGGGGCCGACACCGTACTCGCGCGGCGCGGACGGCCGCGCGGTGCTGCGCTCATCGATCCGCGAGTTCCTGTGCAGCGAGGCCATGCACCACCTGGGCGTGCCGACCACGCGCGCGCTGTGCCTGGTCGGCACCGGCGAGCAGGTCGAGCGCGACATGTTCTACGACGGCCATCCGGCATCCGAGCCGGGCGCCATCGTGTGCCGGCTCGCGCCCTCGTTCATCCGCTTCGGCAGCTTCGAATTGCCGGCCTCGCGCGGCGACGTGGCCCTGCTGCGCCAGCTGGCTGATTTCACCATACGCCGCGACTTCCCGGAGCTGGGCGGCAGCGGCGAGGCGCGCTACGCCGAGTGGTTTGCGCAGGTGTGCGAGCGCACCGCGCGCATGGTGGCGCAGTGGATGCGGGTGGGTTTCGTGCACGGGGTGATGAACACCGACAACATGTCCATCCTCGGCCTGACCATGGACTACGGTCCGTACGGCTGGGTCGACGACTACGACCCCGGCTGGACCCCGAACACCACCGATGCCCGGCACCGGCGCTACTGCTTCGGCCGGCAGCATGACGTCGCCTGGTGGAACCTGGGCTGCCTGGCCGGCGCCCTGTCTCCGCTGCTTGCCTCCACGGCCCCGCTGGAGGCCGGCCTGAACCGCTATGTCGAAGCCTACGCGGCTGCCGAGCGTGGGCATGTCGCGGCCAAGCTGGGCCTGGCCGCGTGCCGCGACGAGGACCTGGCCTTGATGCAGGACTTGCAGGCGCTCATGCATTCCGCCGAGATCGACATGGCCCTGTGGTTCCGCGCGCTGGCGGAGGTGGATCCCCAGGCGCCGTCACTGGCGCCGCTGGAGGATGCGTTCTACGACGCGGTCAAGCGCCGCAGTGCCGAGCCGGCGCTCACGGACTGGCTCGCCCGCTATGCCGCGCGGCTCGCGACCGATCCGCAATCGGGTGCGCAGCGCCATGCGCGGATGAACGCGGCCAACCCGCGCTACGTGCTGCGCAACTACCTGGCCCAGCAGGCCATCGACCGCGCCACCGCAGGCGACCTGGGCGGCGTGCACGAGCTGCTGGAGGTGCTGCGCCATCCCTACGACGACCAGCCGGGCCGCGAGGCCCTGGCGCAAAAGCGCCCGGACTGGGCCCGGCACCGGGCCGGCTGCTCCATGCTGTCCTGCAGCTCCTGAGCCTGCACGGGGCGCGCGGGGCGTCAACCGGGAGCTGCGCGCGTCGAAGTGGTGCCCTCGAGACGATTCGAACGTCCGACCTGTCCCTTAGGAGGGGACCGCTCTATCCAACTGAGCTACGAGGGCCAGCCCATATGATAAGGGGGACGTGGCAAATTAGAACGGCGACAAGCCGATGCCGCAGCCGAGGTGCGCAAGCCTCGCCTGCGAACGGGTTCTTCCAGCGAATCCGGGAAGCCCGCAGCGACTTCCCGCCACACCTGTCTCGAGGGGTGAAGGCAGCAGGGTAGTGCCGCCAACCAGTCGCTCGTGGAGGGGGAAGGTGGGTGCGAGCTGCTAGAATGGCGGCAGTGGATTTTTGTTCATCCCGCCATGGGCGCGGGTCAGTTCCAGGAGTCGATATGTCCAATGCAGTTCTTTCCGAGGTCGGGTCGGGCGGCCAGCCGGCGCCCGCGACCGGTGCACACCATGCCATCCTTGCCGCGCTTGGCCTGAAGGCCGAAGAGTCGGGTACCTACCTCGGCCAGGGCGAGTGGTCCAAGACCACCGACGCCGGCGTGCTGCGGCCGGTCAACCCGGCGACCGGCGAGGTGATTGCAACGGTCCATGCCTCCAGCGCGGCGGACTACGCCAAGCTGGTCGAGCGCGCGCAGGCGGCGTTTGCGCTGTGGCGCGCCACGCCGGCGCCGCGCCGCGGCGAGGCCGTGCGCCTGTGCGCCGAGGCGCTGCGCCAGCACAAGGACGCGCTGGGTTCGCTGGTGGCGCTGGAGATGGGCAAGATCAAGCCCGAAGGCGATGGCGAAGTGCAGGAGATGATCGACATCGCCGACCTCGCCGTTGGCCAGAGCCGCATGCTCTATGGCTACACCATGCACTCGGAACGGCCGGGGCACCGCATGTACGACCAGTACCACCCGCTCGGCCTGGTCGGCATCATCAGCGCGTTCAACTTCCCGGTCGCGGTGTGGGCCTGGAACGCCATGCTGGCAGCGGTGTGCGGCGACATCACGATCTGGAAGCCGTCGCCGAAGACGCCGCTGTCGGCGATCGCGGCCATGCGCATCTGCAACCAGGCACTCGAGGGGCATGGTTTCCCGGACCTGTTCTTCCTGTTCAACGATGCCGGCGACGAACTGGCCAAGGCCTTCGTGGACGACCGGCGCATCGCCCTGGTCAGCTTCACCGGCTCGACCAAGGTCGGCCGCGCGGTGGGCGAGCGCGTGGCCAAGCGCATGGGCCGCTCCCTGCTGGAGCTGGGCGGCAACAACGCCATCATCGTCGACGCCAGCGCCGAGCTGAAGCTGGCCATCCCGGCGATCGTGTTCGGCGCGGTCGGCACGGCCGGGCAGCGCTGCACGACCACGCGCCGTGTGTTCGTGCACGAGTCGATCCACGACGACGTGGTCGAGCGCCTGGTCAAGGCCTATCACCAGGTCGAATCCAAGATTGGCGACCCGACCCTTGCCACCACGCTGATGGGGCCGCTGAACAGCCCGGAGGCGGTGCGCGCCTACGTCGCGGCCATCGACAAGGCCAAGGCCGCCGGCGGTACGGTGCGCAGCGGCGGCAAGGCGCTCAGCGAGCGCAAGGGCAACTTCGTGCTGCCGACGATCATCACCGGGCTCAGGAATTCGGACGAGATCGTGCAGACCGAGACCTTCGCACCGATCCTCTACGTCATGCCGTTCAAGACCCTGGACGAGGCCATCGCGATGCAGAACGACGCGCCGCAGGGCCTGTCCTCGGCCATCTTCACGCGCGACCTCAAGGCAGCCGAGCAGTATCTTTCGTCGGCCGGATCCGATTGCGGCATCAGCAACGTCAACATCGGCACCAGCGGTGCCGAGATCGGCGGCGCGTTCGGAGGCGAGAAGGAGACCGGCGGTGGCCGCGAATCCGGTTCGGACGCCTGGAAGGTGTACATGCGCCGGCAGACCAATACGGTCAATTACTCGGATGCGCTGCCCCTGGCCCAGGGCATCAAGTTCGACGTCTAGAAGGCTGGACGGCTGCCTGCTGCCAGGGCAGCCGGGCGAGAGTTTCAAGCCTTGTGCTGCACCGGCCACGGATGGCCGGACGTTGCCCGCGCTTCCCGGTGCCCTGGCCGGTGCGGTGCAGTATGTCAAAGCCACCTTGCCATGAGTGCCGCCGACATGCCCGATCAAGCAGCATCGCGGATTGCCCCAGCGACCAGTCCGCTGGCCGTGATCAGCCTGGTGTTCGGCATCCTGACCTGGTTCCTGCTGCCGTTCGTGGGCGCCCTGGTGGCGGTGGTGTGCGGCCACCTGGCGCGCAGCGAGATTCGCCGCGCGCCGTTCGACGCGCCCCTGGCGGGTGATGGCATGGCGTTGGCCGGGCTGGTGTTGGGCTACGTCCACCTGGCGGTCTGCGCGGCGCTGGTGCTGCTGGTCATGGGCGCGCTGCTGGTCGGCGTGCACCTGTTCTGGTTCTGAAACGCATGGCGCCAGCATACGACCGCCTGCGGCCGATCCTGTTCAGGCTGGATGCCGAGCGTGCCCATCGCCTCACCCTGGCCGGCCTCGACCTGACCGCGCGTCTGCGGGCGACGCGCTGGATCAGCAGCGCGCCGGCGGAGCTGCCGGTGACGGTGTTTGGCCTGCGCTTCCCGAACCCGGTTGGCCTGGCCGCCGGCCTGGACAAGAACGGCGAGCATCTCGACGCGTTGGCCGCGCTGGGTTTTGGCTTCATCGAGATCGGCACGGTGACGCCGTTGCCGCAGCCGGGCAACCCGAGGCCGCGCCTGTTCCGCCTGCCTGCGCACGAGGCGATCATCAACCGCATGGGCTTCAACAACGACGGCGTCGATGCGCTGGTGCGCAATGTGCGGAAGTCCGCGTACGGCGGCGTGCTCGGCATCAACATCGGCAAGAACAAGGACACTCCGAACGACAAGGCGGTCAACGACTACCTGGCCTGCCTGGGCAAGGTGTATGCGCACGCCAGCTATGTGGTGATCAATGTCTCCTCGCCCAACACCGCCGGCCTGCGCGACCTGCAGGCACGGGAGGCGCTGCACCGCCTGGTCGCCATGCTGCGCGTGGCGCAGGAGCGCCTGGGCTCGCAGCACGGCGGACGCAGGCCGATGCTGCTGAAGATCGCCCCGGATCTCTCCCTGACGGAAATGGACGCGATGGCCGAGGTGCTGACGCGCACGGGCATCGATGGCGTGATCTGCACCAATACCACGCTCGAGCGCACCGCGGTGGAGTACGACCCGCTGGGCGCCGAGACCGGCGGCCTGTCCGGCAAGCCGCTGTTCGAGCGTTCCACCGCGGTGTTGGCGGGCATGCGCGAACGCCTACAGGGGCGCATTCCGCTGATTGGCGTGGGCGGCATCCTGGATGGGGCCGACGCGGCGGAGAAACTCGATGCCGGCGCCTCGCTGGTGCAGCTCTACTCGGGGCTCATCTACCGCGGACCGGTCCTGGTGCGCGAATGCGTGGAGGAAATCCGCCGGCAACATGCCGACGCCCTGGAGGCACGCCAGCATGGCGCATGAGTCGTTCGACATGGCTGCTGGCGGCGCCGGGGCGCCATCGGCCGGCGTGGACATGGGCGGCTATACGCTGTTCGACGACGCCAGCCTGGCGGCGCGCAATACCTTGCGCGTCGCCGCGCGCGCGGCGCGGTTGGTGGAACTCCGCGACGTGGCCAGCCTGCCCGCCGTGCTGGAGTACGGCCTGCTGCCGGATCACCCGCTGCTGGCGCTGGGCGAGGGCAGCAACATCCTGTTCGCCGGCGATTACCCCGGCAACGTGCTGGTCATGGCCACCCGCGGCGTGCACGTGGAGAGCGATGCCGCGGGCGAGCACATCGAGGTGGCCGCGGGCGAGCGCTGGGACGATTTCGTGCGCTGGTCGCTGGCCCAGGGCTATGCCGGGCTGGAGAACCTGATCATGATACCCGGCAGCGTGGGTGCCGCGCCGGTGCAGAACATCGGTGCCTACGGCAGCGAGGTTGCCGAGTTCGTGGAAGCCGTGGAAGTGTGGGACCGGGTCGCCGGATGCGTGGCCACCCTGGACCGGGCTGCCTGCGCGTTCGGCTATCGCGACTCGGTGTTCAAGCGCGAGCCGGAACGCTACATCGTCAGCGCGGTGCGCTTCCTGCTGCCGCGTGAACGGCCGGTGCGCACCGACTATGCGGGCATCGCCGAGCAATTGCAGCGCATGGGCGTGGAACGGCCCGCGCCGTTCCATGTGGCCGAGGCTGTGGTGCGCCTGCGCACGCAGAAGCTGCCCGACCCGGCGGTGATCGGCAATGCCGGCAGCTTCTTCAAGAACCCGCTGGTCGAGCCTGCCGAGGCGTCGCGGCTGAAGTATGCGTATCCGGACCTGGTGGCCTGGCCGAGCGGCGATGGCCGCACCAAGCTGTCGGCGGCCTGGATGATCGAGCGCTGTGGCTTCAAGGGCCTGCGCGAGGGCGATGCCGGCATCTCCAATCGGCACGCGCTGGTACTGGTGAACCACGGCCACGCCAGCGGGCCACAGCTGTGGGCCTTGGCGCAGCGTGTGATGCAAGGCGTGCACGAGCGTTTCGGCATCGCGCTGGTACCCGAGCCCGTGATTGTCGGCGCCTGAGGCGGAGTCCGGCGGAAGTGTGCCGGTGCCCCGGCGTACATGGGCCGGCAACGCATGCCGGGGTACCATGCAGGCATCGTCGTTCACCTGGCCGGATGCGTAATCGATGACCATGCCTGTGCACCGCGGTTCGTCGCTGCCTGCAGCAGCCAGCATGTCCACGGAGACCGTGACGGCCGGGCCGGCAGTGCCCGAATTCGCCGACAGCGCGCTGTATCTGCATCGCGAGCTCTCGCAGCTGCAGTTCAACATCCGCGTGCTCGACCTGGCGCTGGACCCGCGGGTGCCCTTGCTGGAGCGGTTGAAGTTCCTGTTGATCTTTTCCAGCAACATGGACGAGTTCTTCGAGATCCGCGTCGCCGGGCTGAAGCGGCAGATTGCGCTGGACCATGAGTTCGTCGGCCCCGACGGTATCCAGCCGCGGCGGGCGCTGGCCGAGATCAGCGTCATTGCGCACCGCGAGATTGCCCGCCAGTACGAGATATTGAACCGGCAGCTGCTGCCGGAACTTGCCGGGCACGGTATCCGCATCGTGCGCCGCTCGCAGTGGACGCACCAGCAAACCACTTGGGTGCGGCATTTCTTCCAGCACGAAGTGGCCCCGCTGGTCACCCCGATCGGGCTCGACCCCACCCATCCGTTCCCGCTGCTGGTCAACAAGAGCCTGAATTTCATCGTGCGCCTGGAAGGCGTGGACGCGTTCGGGCGCGATTCGGGCCTGGCCATCGTGCCGGCGCCGCGCGTGCTGCCGCGGCTCAACCCGCTGCCGGCCGAGGTCTGCAACGGCGGCGAGAACTATGTGCTGCTGTCCTCGATCATCCACGCGCATGTCGACGAGCTGTTCCCCGGCATGCGCGTGCTGGGCTGCTACCAGTTCCGGCTGACCCGCAACGCCGACCTGTCGCTGGAGCCGGAGGACGTCGAGGACCTGGCGCTGGCCCTGCGTGGCGAGCTGTATGCCTCGCGCTTCGGCGACGCGGTGCGCCTGGAGGTGGCCGACAACTGCCCGCCGGACCTGACCGAGCACCTGCTGCGGCAATTCGGCCTGGCCGCCGCCGACCTGTACGAGGTGAAGGGCCCGGTCAACCTGTCGCGGCTGTTCCGCATCGTGCGCGACGCCAACCATCCGCGGCTGCGCTATCCGGTCTTCACCCCCGCCTTGCCCAAGGTCCTCAAGCAGGCTGACGACCTGTTCCAGGTCATCGGCCGCCACGATGTCCTGCTGCTGCATCCGTTCGAATCCTTCGCGCCGGTGGTCGACCTGCTGCGCCAGGCGGCCAAGGACCCGCAGGTGCTGACCATCAAGCAGACCCTGTACCGCACCAATGCCGAGTCGGAGGTGGTCGACGCCTTGGTCGACGCTGCCCGCGTCGGCAAGGAAGTGACCGCGGTGGTCGAGCTGCGCGCACGCTTCGACGAGGAATCCAACCTGTCGCTGGCCTCGCGCCTGCAGCAGGCCGGTGCCACCGTGGTGTACGGAGTGGTCGGCATCAAGACCCACGCCAAGGTGCTGCTGATCCAGCGCCGCGAGGACGGGCAGCTGGTGTCCTACGCCCACCTTGGCACCGGCAACTACCACACCGGCAACGCGCGCGTGTACACCGACTACAGCCTGCTCACTGCCGATGCGGTGCTGTGCGACGACGTGCACCGCCTGTTCCGCCAGCTCACCGGCATGGGCAAGGAGCTGCGCATGCGCAAATTGCTGCACGCGCCGTTTACCCTGAAGCGCGGTTTGCTGGAGTTGATTGCGCAGGAGATTGCCTTTGCCGAGGCGGGAAGGGCGGCGCGCATCATCATCAAGGTCAATGCATTGAACGAGCCGGAGCTGATGCGCGCCCTGTACCGGGCCAGCTGCGCCGGGGTGCAGGTGGAGCTGATCGTGCGCGGCATCTGCTGCCTGCGGCCGGGCCTGCCTGGAGTGTCGGAGAATATCCGCGTGCGCTCGATCCTGGGCCGCTTCCTCGAGCACAACCGCGTCTACTGGTTTGCCCATGACGGGCAGCCGAAGCTGTACCTGTCCAGCGCCGACCTGATGGAACGCAACCTCGACCGCCGCGTGGAGACGGCGTTCCCCATCACCAGCAAGCGCCTGCAGGCCCGCGTGGGCGGCATGCTGCAGCTGTACCTGGACGACAACGTCAGCGCCTGGCTGATGCAGCCAGATGGCAGCTACGTGCGCGCCACGCCCGCCGACGGCGCCGAGGTGCACGACGTGCAGGCCGAGCTGCTGGACCGCCTCAGCACAGTCGAGAGTGGCGACGTGGGGTGAACGCGCGCGTCACGCCACCCACGCGGCGCGCGGGTCGTGGGCGTATGGCGGGCAGCAACGAGTGGTGAGGTGCCAACGCTGCCTGTTGGTGGATCGTATTCGGTCAGGCCACCTGACGTTTGCCGCGTCGCGGTTCCACGGCAAGGCGCAGTCCGAGGGTGTCGGGGATCGTGGCCAGCGTGTCGCATGCAGGCACGAAAAAGGCCAGTTTCGGCGAAACTGGCCTCGTTCAGGCATTTGAGTTTGGTGGAGCTGTGGGGGATCGAACCCCAGACCTTCGCATTGCGAACGCGACGCTCTCCCAGCTGAGCTACAGCCCCACGCGAGTCGCGCATGTTACCAGCGCGCCGCGGGGCCGCCAAGGTCTTTCGCGTCGTGCGGACTTGGCCGCGGTCTTGCGGCAGCGGGCGGGAGCCTACGGCGCCGTGGCGGCTGCGGGAGTGGCGTTGTCCGGCAGCAGCGCGCTCAGGCCGGGTTGCAGCAGGTCGTGGCGCCAGCCGTCGAGGAACGTCGGCCATACCGCGGTGACGGCGAATTCCTCCAGCACCTTGCGTGGGCAGAGCAGGCCGGAGGGCAGATCCAGCTGCGCCGCCACGGTGTCGACGTGTTGCTTCATCGCCTTGAGGGCCGTCTTGCTGGCGCCCTGGGCATGTCCGATGACCGGCATGGTGGCCTCGATTTCCGCGGCGTCCAGCGGACGGCCGAGCAATTCCAGCAAATCCCTGCGCTGGACCGAGCGCAAGGCGCGCTGGCCGCGGCTGTGCTGCTCCAACGTGGTCGATGTGGCCGGCGGCTCGTGGGCCAGGTCCAGGGCCAGGGCGTCAGCCAGCAGCCACGGGCGTGGCACGTCGAGCTGCCGGGCCGTGGCATCGCGCCACAGCAGCACGCGGCGCAACAGGGCCTGCTTCGGCGCCGGCCAGTCCGCTGCGGCGCGCATCGTACGCTGCGGTTGCGGGTCGGAATCCTGGCTGCTGCCGCGCTGCTTGAGCCGCGCGCATTCCTCGGCGTGCCAGGCGCTGCGCCCGCGCTGCTCCAGGCGGGCGGAAAGTTGTTCGTGCAAGGTGTCGAGGTAGACCACGTCGAGCGTGGCGTAGCTGCGCTGCGCGGGGCTGAGCGGACGCTGCAGCCAGTTCGAGCGGGTCTCGCCCTTGTCCAGCTCGACCCCGGTCAGCGTCTGCACCAGGGCCCGATAGCTCAGGCCGAGACCCATGCCCACCAGGGCCGCGGCCAGCTGGGTGTCGAACAGGGTACCGGGGCCTTGTGGCAAGGCGGGCGCCAGTGCCTCCAGGTCCTCGCTGGCACTGTGCATGACGGTGACCATGGAGGCGCTACCCAGTGAGGACTGCAGCAGCCCATCAAGGTTGCAGGCCAACGGGTCGACCAGCGCCCGGTGCGCGCCGTGGCCCAGCTGCAGCAGGGCGAGCTGCGGAAAGAACGTGTGCGTGCGCATGAACTCGGTATCCACGCCCACCGTGGCCGCCGGCGGCAGTGCGGCCAGCCACTCCTGCAGCGCCTGGGGGTGCTCGATCCAGGTGGCGTTGCGGGTGTCTTCATTGGTCATGCGGGTTCCTGAAAAGTGGGAGACGATACTGCGGGGCGGGGCGGCGTTGCCCTCGTGGGCATTTGTGCCTATGGTGACGGACGACCACGACAGGCCACGCAGAGGGCGCCGTTCATGCCGAGAAATGCACTCCTGCGCCATCAGCGTGCGGCCGGCGGTGCGTTGGGTGTGCTGGTGCTGGCGTTCGCACTGACCTACCACTTTTTCCCGCGCTTCCTGCACGTCGATACCGAGCGCGCGCCGCACCGGGCCATGAGCTTCGGCACGTCGCCGCCGCCAGGGATGGTGTCATCGCAGAGTGACTCCACCGCCGCCGAGGTCAATGCCGGACCGCCATTGACCCTGGCGCCGACTGCAGTCATCGCGGCACGCGTCGGCGGTGCGGCAAACCTGCCGGAGCAACAGGGCAAGGATAGCGCGGCGGTGCAGGCGCTGCTCGTGCGCGCCGGCACCGCGTTGCGTGCCGGCCAGTTGGTCGGCGGCAAGGACAGCGCTGCGGCGCTGTATGCCGAGGCACTGCGGCAGCAGCCCGACAGCCGCAGTGCAGCGCAGGGTCTGCTCGATGTCCGCGCCCGCCTGGTGGCCGAGATCGACCGTGACCTCGTCACCGGCGACGAGCATTCGGCCAGCAACCTGCTCGAGGCCCTGCGTACGTTGCCGAACACCGCCAGCGAGGTTGCGCAGCTGGAGGCGAAGCTGCAGACCCTGATCAAGGTGCGGCCGATGCTGGCCAATGCCGCCGGCCTGTTGCAGCAGGGCAAGGCCGACCAGCCGGTCAACGGCAGCGCGCTCGCCGTATATCGCCAGGTGCAAGGCCTCGATCCCGGCAATGCGGTGGCCGCGCAGGGTCTGTTGAACGTGCAGCATGTGGTGCTCGACCGCGCGCTGGCGGCGATCGCGCAAAACGATTTCAAGCACGCCGACCAGGCGCTGGCGGAGGCAGCCCGCATCGTTCCCGATTCGCCGCAATGGCGCGACACACGCTCGCGCGTCGAGCAGATGCGCGAACAGCGCGCGCTCGGCTTCCTGTCCCAGGCCGGATCGGCGCTGGATGGCGGCAACCTCGCGCTGGCGGGCACGCTGGCCGACCAGGCGCGGGAGTTGAGCCCGCAGCTGGACGCGTTGGCGCAGTTCGACGTGCGCCTGAACAACGCGCGGCTGTATGCGAACTTCCAGCCGGGCCAGGTCTTTGCCGACCGCTACGTGGACATGGCCGGCAGCGCGCCGGTCATGGTGGTGATCCCAACCGGCGAGTTCCGCATGGGTTCGCCTTCGAGCTCGGGCGGCCGCAGCGCCGAGACGCCGCAACATGCGGTGACGATTGCCCAGGGCTTCGCGCTGGGACGCAGCGACGTCACCGTTGGCGAGTTCCGCCAGTTCGTGCGCGCCAGCAGCTACGTACCCGACGCGGTGCGCCTCGGCGGCGGCAGCGTGTACGACGAACGCACCGGCGCCCTGCGTGCCGATCCGCGGGCCAGCTGGGACAGCGACTATGTCGGGAACAAGGCAGCCGACAACCTGCCGGTCATCAACGTCTCGTGGAACGACGCCATGGCGTATGTGAAGTGGCTCAGCGAGCGCACCGGCAAGCCCTATCGCCTGCCCAGCGAGGCCGAGTTCGAGTACGCGTTGCGGGCGGGGACCACGACGCGTTACTGGTGGGGCGACGACGCGCCCACAAGCAAGGTCGAGAACCTCACCGGCTCGGAAGACAAGTCGCCCCAGGGCCGGCGCTGGAGCAACGCGTTCAAGGGCTATGGCGACGGCTACTGGGGGCCGGCGCCGGTCATGAGCTTTGCCGCCAACCCGTTCGGCCTGTACGACATGGATGGCAACGTGTCCAAATGGGTGGCCGACTGCTGGCACGACAACTACGTGCATGCGCCGACCGACGGCAGCGCCTGGCTCAATCCCGGCTGCGCGGCGCACGTGGTGCGCGGCGGCTCATGGGGCAGCTCGCCCGAGCAGGTCAACTCGGCCTACCGCCAGGGCGTGAACACCGACGTGCGCAGCGCGCGCGTGGGCTTCCGCGTCGCCCGCGACCTGCGCGCCGGAGACTGATTGGACAATCGTCACGCCACCCTGGCGTCATTCGCGCTTTCGCGGGGATGACGCCAAGTGAAGTCGAGGAGTAGGGGGGAAGGCTCAGGCGTGGGTCTGCTGGTCCAGCCAGCGTTCGGCATCCAGCGCCGCCATGCAGCCGAAGCCGGCCGAGGTGATCGCCTGGCGGTAGACATGGTCGGCCACGTCGCCGGCGGCGAACACGCCGGGCACCGAGGTCATCGTGGCCATGCCCTCCTGGCCGCCGTGGATCTCCAGGTAGCCGTCGTGCATCTCCAGCTGGCCCTTGAAGATGCCGGTGTTCGGGGTGTGGCCGATGGCCACGAAGAAACCGGTGACGGCGATGTCGCGGGTGGCGCCGGAGGCCACATCCTTCACGCGCACGCCGGTGACGCCACTGTCGTCGCCCAGCACCTCGTCCACGGTGTGGTTCCACACCAGCTCGATCTTGCCGGCCGCGGCCTTCTCGAACAGCTTGTCCTGCATGATCTTCTCGGCGCGCAATTGGTCGCGGCGGTGCACCAGGTATACCTTGCGCGCGATATTGGCCAGGTACAGGGCCTCTTCGACTGCGGTGTTGCCGCCGCCGATCACCGCCACGTCCTGCTCGCGGAAGAAGAAGCCGTCGCAGGTGGCGCAGGCGGACACGCCCTTGCCCTTGAATTTTTCCTCGCTGGCGATACCCAGGTATTTCGCCGTGGCGCCGGTGGCGATGACCAGCGCATCGGCGGTGTATTCGCCGGAATCGCCACTGAGCCGGAACGGGCGCTGCGCCAGGTCCGCGGTGTGGATGTGGTCGAAGATCATCCTGGTGTGGAAGCGCTCGGCGTGCTCGGCCATGCGCTGCATCAGGGCTGGTCCCTGCAGGCCCTCGACGTCGCCGGGCCAGTTGTCCACGTCGGTGGTGGTCATGAGCTGGCCGCCCTGGGCCAGGCCGGTGATCAGGGTTGGCTCCAGGTTGGCGCGCGCGGCGTACACCGCGGCGGTGTATCCGGCCGGGCCGGAGCCAAGGATCAACAGGCGGCTATGCGTGGGCGTGGACATGGTTAATATACCTTGCGTTGAGGTGGCCACTGGATGCTTGCGGGCGCCGCGGCGATCGGTGATCTCCCGCGACGACGCGTATCCTCGGTGGGCAGCCCATCAAGAATGGGGAATTGCCGGGGATGATTCAAGCCCGGCAGGCAGCTTTCGAGGTACCCGTGCCGCGTGGCGTGCCGGGATTTCTGGACCACATCAGGATTTTCGGTCATGCGCATCGGTATCCCGTCCGAAACCAAATCCGCCGAAGGGCGTGTCGCCCTGGTGCCCGCCGCGGCTGCCGATCTGGTGCGCCAGGGACACGAGGTCCTGATCCAGGCCGGTGCGGGTCGCGAGAGCGGCTTTGCCGACGAGGCCTACGTGCAGGTGGGCGTCCGCATCGTGCCGGATGCCGCCGCGCTCTATGCGGCGGGAGAGCTGATCGTCAAGGTCAAGGAACCGATCTCCGGCGACTTGGCCCTGCTGCGGCCGCAGCACGTGCTGTTCTGCTACCTGCACCTGGCGGCGGAGCCCGCCCTGACCAGGCGGCTGCTGGACATTGGCCTGACTGCCGTGGCTTTCGAGTCAGTGGAATACCACGGTGGCCTGCCACTGCTGCAGCCCATGTCGGTGATTGCCGGACGCATGGCGACCCAGATTGGCGCCACGTTGCTGCATCACCCGTACGGCGGCAAGGGCAAGTTGCTGGGTGGTGTGGCCGCCACACCGCGGGGCAAGGTCGTGGTGCTCGGCGGCGGCACGGCTGGCGGCCACGCGGCGAGATTGGCCGCCGCCATTGGCGCGCGCGTGGTGGTGTTCGACAAGCGCGAGGACCGCCTGGCCGAGATGATGGCGGTCGGCCCCAACGTGACCGCCCTGTATGCGTTCGAAACCTCGGTGGCCGAGGAACTGCGCGATGCCGACATCGTCATCGGCGCGGTGCTGATTCCCAGCGCCAGGGCCCCGCGCGTGGTCAGCCGGGCGATGCTGGCGGACATGCCGCCTGGCGGCGTGCTGCTGGACATCGCCATCGACCAGGGCGGCTGCTTCGAGACCTCCCGGCCCTGCACCTGGGACGAACCCACCTACGTCACCGATGGCCAGACCCACTTCTGCGTGACCAACATGCCCGGCGCGGTGCCGCAGACCTCCTCGCTGGCGATTTCCGCCGCGATCCTGCCCTACGTGCAGCGGCTTGCGGCCGATCCGGCCTGGCGCGATTTCACGCCGCTGCGGACCGGCATCAACGTCGATGCCGGCAAGCTGGTGCATCCGGCGTTGCAAGGTATGCTCTGAGCTTGGACCGCAGTCGAAGGAAGCCCTCCAAGGTGGCGCACAGCGCAAATGCCAGGCAACAGCCCAAGGAACGCTTGAGCGAGGAAACCCGGCGTCGCCTGCGCGAGGCCGGAGCGCTGCTGCTCATCCCGCTCGCGGCCTACCTGCTGCTGTGCCTGTTCAGCTACAACGACCAGGATCCGAGCTGGGGCCACGCCGGCAGCGTGCAGCAGGTGCGCAACTTCGGTGGCCTGGTCGGGGCCAACATTGCCAACCTGCTGCGCTACGTGTTCGGCCTGGCCGCCTATTGCTTCCCCCTGCTTTTGCTGCTGCTTGGCCTGCAGGTGCTGGGCCAGCGTGGCGAGCGCCTGACGGCACGGCCCTGGGAGCCGTCGCTGCGCCTGATCGGCTGGGTGTTCTTCTTCATCACCACGCCGGCGCTGCTGTACCTCAACTTCGACAGCCCGGTGTTGCCGCAGGGCGTCGGCGGCATCGTCGGCATGTGGGTGGGTCAGGGCCTGCTGGACACCTTCGGCATCAAGGGCGCGCCGGTGCTGCTGCTGGCGGTGTTCCTGGTGGCGGTGACCTTTGCCACCGGCCTGTCCTGGTTCAAGGTCATGGACTGGACCGGGCAGATGGTGTTGCGCCTGGTAGCCTGGGTACGCGGCCGGCTGCGCGAATTGCCGCAGGAGCTGGCGGCGCGCCAGGAGCGCGCCCGCCGCGACGTGGTGAAGAAGACCGAGGCGGTGCGCCAGGCCGGCCGCGAGCCGGTGCACATCGAGGCACCACCGGCGCCGGTGAAGAAGAGCGAGCGGGCGCGGCTGGAGACGCAGATTCCCTTGTTCGTCGGCCCGGCAGCACCGGGCGAGCTGCCACCGCTGTCGCTGCTCGACGAGGCGCCGGAGCAGGAAGCCGGCTATTCGGACGAGACGCTCGAGGTGCTGTCGCGCCAGGTGGAGTTGAAGCTGCGCGATTTCCGCATCGAGGCCAAGGTGGTCGGCGTGTATCCCGGCCCGGTGATCACGCGCTTCGAGCTGGAACCGGCGGCCGGCATCCGCGGTTCGCAGGTATCCAGCCTGGACAAGGACATTGCCCGCGGCCTGTCCGTGGTCAGCGTGCGCGTGGTCGACGTGATCCCGGGCAAGAGCGTCATCGGCCTGGAGATTCCGAACACGCGCAAGCAGATCGTGTACCTGTCCGAGATCCTGCGCTCGGACAAGTACGACCAGCAGCGCTCGCCGCTGGCGCTGGCGCTGGGCAAGGACATCGGTGGCCGGCCGGTGGTGGTGGACCTGGCCAAGATGCCGCATCTGCTGGTGGCCGGCACCACCGGTTCGGGCAAGTCGGTGGCGGTCAACGCCATGGTGCTGTCGCTGCTGTACAAGGCCAGCGCCAGCGAAGTGCGCATGCTGATGATCGACCCGAAGATGCTCGAGCTGTCCATGTACGAGGGCATCCCGCATCTGCTGGCGCCGGTGGTCACCGACATGAAGGAGGCGGCCAACGCCCTGCGCTGGTGCGTGGCCGAGATGGAGCGGCGCTACAAGCTCATGGCCGCGGTCGGCGTGCGCAACCTGTCGGGCTTCAACAAGAAGGTGCGCGAGGCGCAGAACGCCGGCCAGCCGCTGCTCGACCCGCTGTTCCAGCCCAACCCGGAAATGCCCAACCTCGGCGCCGAGCCACTGGAGCCGCTGTACAACATCGTCATCATCATCGACGAATTCGCCGACATGATGATGATCGTCGGCAAGAAGGTCGAGGAACTGATCGCGCGCCTGGCGCAGAAGGCGCGCGCCGCCGGCGTGCACCTGATCCTCGCCACCCAGCGCCCGTCGGTGGACGTGATCACCGGCCTGATCAAGGCCAACATCCCCACGCGCATCGCGTTCCAGGTGTCCTCCAAGATCGACTCGCGCACGATCCTCGACCAGTCAGGGGCCGAAACCCTGCTGGGCAACGGCGACATGCTCTACCTGCCGCCAGGCACCGCGACCCCGGAGCGTGTGCATGGCGCGTTCGTGGACGACCACGAGGTGCACGACGTGGTCGCCTGGCTCAGGGCCCAAGGCACGCCGCGTTATGTCGAAGGGGTGCTGGAGGAAGTACAGCCCACCGGCGATGGCAAGTTCATCAGCGACGCTGGCCTGCCCATGGATGGCGAGGAGGGTGGGGACGCGGAGGCCGCGCTGTACGACAAGGCGGTGGCCATCGTCACCCAGACCCGGCGCGCCTCGGTGTCCGGCGTGCAGCGCCACCTGCGCATCGGCTACAACCGCGCCGCGCGCCTGGTCGAGCAGATGGAGCGCGATGGCGTGGTCAGCGCCCCACAGCATAACGGCAACCGCGAGGTGCTGGCGCCACCGCCGCCGCGCGACTGAGCCGGCTTCCGCCACAGTTCTGCGATACTCGCGCATTCCCGGATACGGTTTGCTCGCATATGCCAGAGCGTGCTCCCATCTGGCACCTGTATGTGCCGAAGTTGGTTACCGTGCTGCGCTCCGGCTACGGCCTTGCGGACCTGCGTCGGGACTTGATGGCCGGGCTGACGGTCTCGATCGTGGCCCTGCCGCTGTCGATGGCCCTGGCCATTGCCTCCGGAGCGTCGCCCGCCGTGGGCCTGCACACGGCCATCGTCGCCGGCTTCCTGATCTCGTTGCTGGGCGGGTCGCGCGTGCAGATTGGCGGGCCGACCGCAGCGTTCATCCCGGTCGTGTTCGCGGTCATCGCGAAATACGGCTACGACGGACTGATCGTGGCCACGCTGATGGCTGCCGTCATGCTGATTCTGGCCGGCCTGCTGCGCATGGGCACGCTGGTCAGGTACATGCCGCAACCGGTCATCACCGGCTTCACCGCCGGCATTGCCGTGAGCATCTTCAGCAGCCAAATGAAGGATCTGTTCGGGCTGGACATCGCCACCTTGCCGGCCGAGTTCTTCGCGCGCTGGCAGAGTTACCTGGCGCACGCGGGCAGCATCAATCCAGCGGCGACGGCGCTGGCGCTGGCGACACTCGCTTTGTTGATCGTGCTGCGCCGCTACCGGCCCAACTGGCCGGCGTTCCTGATCGCGGTGGTGCTGGCCACGCTGGCCACGATGCTGCTCGAGCTGCCAGTGGAAACCATCGTTTCGCACTTCGGCCCGATCCCGCGCGAATTGCCGCTGCCGCGCCTGCCTTCGTTCGACCTCGCGCGCCTGCACGAACTGCTGCCGAGCGCATTCACGATCGCGTTTCTGGGTGCAGTGGAGTCGCTGCTGTCGGCCGTGGTCTCCGACGGCATGATCGACGGGCATCATCGCTCCAATTGCGAGCTGGTGGCGCAAGGCGTGGCCAACGGCGCCTCGGCGCTGATCGGCGGCCTGCCGGCCACCGGTGCGATCGTGCGTACCGCCACCAATGTGCGCGCCGGTGCCCGCTCGCCGGTGGCGGGCATGGCGCATGCGGTGTTCATCCTGATCTTCATGGTCGTGGCAGCACCCTTGGCCAACCAGGTGCCGTTGCCGGTGATGGCGGCACTGCTGTTGATGGTGGCCTGGAACATGAGCGAGATCGAACGCATCCGGCAGTTGCTGCGCTCGCCGGTCGGCGACCGGCTGGTGCTGCTGGTGACGTTCGTGCTGACCGTCACGGTCGACCTCACCGTGGCCGTCGAGGTTGGCGTCGTGCTGGCGGCGTTCCTGTTCATGTACCGGATGAGCGAGATCGTTGCGCTGGAATCCCATGTCGGCCTGGTCGAATACGATCAGGACGATTTTGGCCGTACGCCTGCCATGGAACAGCGTGTGACCTTGCCCGACGATGTCAAGGCCTATCGCGTTTCCGGCCCACTGTTCTTTGCCGTCGCCAATCGCATCGATGACGTGCTGCGGGCGTTTGGGCGCCCGCCACGCGTATTCATCCTGCGCCTGCGCCAGGTACCGATGATCGATGCCTCCGGCGCCACGGCCATCGGCAACCTGGTTGCGCGCTGCCGGCGCCAGGGCATTGCCCTGATCTTCACTGGCCTGCAGCCGCAGCCGGCAAGCATCCTGGCGGCCATGCACATCGTTCCCGACGGCGAGACGCTGCGCTACGCCGATGATTTTGCGCAGGCGGTCGCCATGCTTGCGGAACCCGAGCCGGGGGTTGCGCAGGCAGCGGAACCGCACTGAGCCGGACCTGAGAAGAAGTGCGTCCTATATCTTGTCCGGGTTTTGCCCCTCCAGCTTGGTTAAGCCGGTAGTACCCATAATCACTCCCTGCCACCACCCGCCGGAAATCCGATGAAATCCCTTGCATTCGTGCTGTCCCTCGTGGCGTTGTTGCTCACGTCGCACGTGGCTGCCCAGGCCCCCACCGGTGAGGCACGGGCGCGGCTGGATGCGTTTGCTTCCGGGTTGCATTCGCTGACCGGGCATTTCCAGCAGACCGTCACCGACCTCAACGGCCGCGACCAGAAGACCAGCAGCGGCACCCTGGCCCTGCAGGCGCCGCGGCAGTTCCGCTGGGAGACGCTGCAGCCGTACCAGCAGACCATCGTCGCCGACGGCAGTCGGGTGTGGATGTATGACCCGGAACTCGAGCAGGTCACGGTACGCATCCAGAGCACCGAGGAAGCGCACAGCCCGCTCACCGTGCTGACCAACGTCGCGCAGCTGGACCAGGACTTCAAGGTGACCGACCAGGGCGCCCGGGATGGCCTGGTGTGGTTGCGCCTGGTGTCGCGTGCAGCCGATCCACAGTTCGACCACGCCGATCTCGGCTTCAACGCTGGTGGCCTGGCGCGCATGACCTTCCGCGACCAGCTCGGCGCCACCACCGACATCCGCTTCTCCGACTGGAAGCGCAATGTCGCCATCCCGCCCGCGACGTTCAATTTCGTGCCGCCGAAGGGTGTGGACGTCATCGGCGACGCGCCGGTGATTTCGGTGCAGCCGGTCAAGGGCTGACCCCGCGTCCATGCCTCAGGCACTGGCGGGCCTTCCGCGGCGCGCGGGTTATCATGCCGCGCATGTCCCGCACCACCACTTCCGACCTGTTCGCTGACGCCGGCTCCGATGCGCTCAAGCCGTTGGCCGAGCGCATGCGCCCGCGCAGCCTCGACGAAATCGTCGGCCAGCAGCGGCTGGTGGGTGCGGACCGCGCGCTGCGCCGTGCGCTGGAGGCGGGGAGCATCCACTCGATGGTGCTGTGGGGACCGCCCGGGTCGGGCAAGACCACGCTGGCGCTCCTCGTGGCGCGCTATGCCGATGCCGAGTTCCGCGCCATCTCGGCCGTGCTGTCCGGCTTGCCCGAGGTGCGCAAGGCGCTGGCCGAGGCCGAGGCGAACTTTGCCCATGGCCGCCGCACCGTGCTCTTCGTCGACGAGGTGCACCGCTTCAACAAGACCCAGCAGGATGCCTTCCTGCCGCACATCGAGCGCGGGGTGATCATCTTCATCGGCGCCACCACGGAAAACCCCTCGTTCGAGCTGAACTCCGCGCTGCTGTCGCGCTGCCGCGTGCACGTGCTCGATGCCCTGTCCACCGACGACATCGTGGTGGCACTCAAGCGCGCGCTGGCCGACACCGAACGCGGCCTGGGCAAGCTGCAGCTGCAGGTGGCCGATGCCGCTTTGGCGACCATTGCCCAGGCTGCCGATGGCGACGTACGGCGCGCGCTGACCCTGCTGGAAATCGCCGCCGAGCTGGCCAGCGACGGCCGCATCGACGACGACACCCTGGCGCAGGTCCTGGCCGACCGCACACGCCGCTTCGACAAGCAGGGCGAGCAGTTCTACGACCAGATCTCGGCGCTGCACAAGTCCGTGCGCTCGTCCGATCCGGATGCCGCGCTGTACTGGCTGTGCCGCATGCTCGACGGTGGCGTCGACCCGCGCTACCTGGCGCGGCGCATGACGCGCATGGCCGTGGAGGATGTCGGCCTGGCCGATCCGCGCGCCTGGCGCATGGCGCTGGATGCCTGGGACACCTACGAGCGCCTGGGCAGCCCGGAGGGCGACCTGGCCCTGGCGCAGCTGGTGATATGGCTGGCCGTGGTGCCGAAGAGCAATGCGGTGTACAGCGCGTTCAACCAGGCGCGGGCGGCCATCCGCGCCGGCGGCACGCTGGAGGTGCCGATGCACCTGCGCAACGCACCGACCAGGCTGATGAAGGGCCTGGGCTACGGCAAGGGCTACCAGTACGACCACGACGTGGAAGGCGGCGTCGCCCTGGACCAGCAATGCCTGCCGGACGCGCTGGCCGGCACGGTTTTCTACGAGCCGACCACGCGCGGGCTGGAAGGCCAGCTGCGCGAGAAGCTGCTGGCCCTGCGCGCCTCGCGCGGGAAGGCCCGCGGCGGCGACTGAGGCTTGCTGCGGCGTCCGGTGGCTGCCTGGTACGCCTCGCGTTGCGTTGCAGCAGGCCCGGCGGAACGCGGATAATCAGGGCCTTCACGCCCGTATTGGAAGTCGATCATGCTGGACCCCGCACTGCTGCGCTCACACCTGGCCGAGACCGCGGCGCGCCTGCGGGAGCAGCGCGGCTATGAACTGGACGTCGCCGCGGTGGAGGCGCTGGAGGCCGAGCGCAAGCGCCTGGCCAAGCAGACCCAGGAGCTGCAGAACCTGCGCAACACCCGCTCCAAGGCCATCGGCCAGGCCAAGGCCAAGGGCGGGGACATCGCCGCGCTGCTGGCCGAGGTGGCGGGCCTGGGCGACCAGCTCAAGGCCAACGAGCAGGCTCTCGCCGGGGTGCAGGCGAAGCTTGCCGACCTGGCGCTTGGCATTCCCAACCTGCCGCACGCATCGGTGCCGCCGGGCAGGGATGAGCACGACAACGTCGAGATGGCACGTTGGGGCACGCCACGGGTATTCGACTTCGCGGTCAAGGACCACGTCGAGCTGGGCGAGCGGCATGGCTGGCTCGACAGCGAGGCCGGGGCGAAGCTCTCCGGTGCGCGCTTCACCGTGCTGCGCGGTCAGCTGGCGCGGCTGCATCGCGCGCTGGGCCAGTTCATGCTCGACCTGCATGTCGCCGAGCACGGCTATCTCGAATGCAACGTGCCGGTCATCGTCAACGCCGAGAGCATGCAGGGCACCGGACAGTTGCCGAAGTTCGAGGATGACCTGTTCTCCACGCAGGTCAACGAGGCCAAGCGCTACCTGATTCCCACAGCCGAGGTGGCCCTGACCAACCTGGTGCGCGATACCATCCAGGAGGCCGAGGCGTTGCCCCTGCGCCTGACCGCGCACACCCTGTGCTTCCGTGCCGAGGCCGGCAGCTACGGTCGCGACACGCGCGGCATGATCCGCCAGCACCAGTTCGAGAAGGTCGAGATGGTGCAGGTGGCGCGCGCCGAGCAGTCCTATGCGCAGCTGGAGGAAATGGTCGGCCACGCCGAGGCGGTGCTGCGCAAGCTTGAGCTGCCTTACCGCAAGGTGCTGCTGTGCACTGGCGACATGGGCTTTGGTGCCGCCAAGACCTACGACCTCGAGGTCTGGCTGCCCAGCCAGCAGACCTACCGCGAGATTTCCAGCTGCTCCAACTGCGAGGATTTCCAGGCCCGCCGCCTGCAGGCGCGCGTGCGCAACCCGGAATCCGGCAAGCCCGAGCTGGTGCATACCTTGAACGGCTCCGGCCTGGCGGTCGGTCGCACCCTGATCGCGGTGATGGAGAACTACCAGGACGCCGACGGCTCCATCGTCATCCCCGCTGCCTTGCGCCCGTATATGGCGGGACTGGAGCGCATCGCGTGACTGCGTCGTACACCCGGCGCCAGCCTGCGCGGCATGCACGGCACATGCCGGCGGGGAAGTGTGCGGCGTGAACATCCAGGCCGTTCCGCCGGCACCCGTGCCGGCCCGCTCGTGGAACCAGGTGGAGAAGGGCGCCAGCCTGTTCCTGTTGACCGTGCTCCTGTGCGTGCTCGGCATGCGCCTCGGGTTTTCCGGAGTCTGGCCGATGCCCAGGATCGACTTCGACCTGAGCGCCGTGGCACTCGTCGTGGTGCTGGCGAGCTTCTGGCCGGCCCGCAAGCACCGTGGCCTGCGTCTGGGCGTCATCGTTTTTGCCAGCGCCACCCAGCTGGTACCGATGGTCGTGCGCGAGCCCGTGCTGCTGTTTCCGCTGCTCGGCGGCCTGATCCCGGTCGCCATCCTGATCGGCTGCCTGGTGGCCCTCGCGCACAAGGACCGCGGTGGGTCGCCCAAGCCGCCCTGACACGCCTGATGACGTGGTGCCCGTGGTTCATCCACCCGACGCTGGAATCGACTATGGTCGGTGCTGGCGCGCAGGCATTTCGCCAGACGGTTGACGCGTATCAAGTCCGCCGGCATTCCCTTCGGTATACAGGGAAGTGTGCACAGTCCCGGGCGGCGTCCGCCGCCACCGGTTTTCCACGCACGCAATCGGGAGTGGTGAGTCCATGAAGGCAAGCAAACCCAAAGGCAGCCCGCCGGTCGCGGCAGCCAAGACCAAAGTGGCCAATGTTGCCGGCAAGCCTCGGGCGGCTGCGGCAGCGTCGACGGACAAGCGCACGCGTGGCGGCGATGCCCCGACCGAGCTGCCGGTGTTCATCCGTGCGGTAGGCTCGGGCATGGGTGCGGACGACCGTGCCTATCTGCGACGCAAGCTTGGCCGCCGGTTGGACAAGTTCAGCGCGGACGTGCTGCGGGTCAGTGTACGCATGGCCGACATCAACGGGCCACGCGGTGGCATCGATTGGCAGTGCCGGATCAAGGTGGTGCTGCGCGGGCTGCCCAGCGTGATGGTGGAATCCCGTGAATTGTCGGTGCAACTGTCCATGGACCGGGCACTGGCCAAGCTTGGCACCGCGGTGCGACGGGCATTGCAGCAGCGACGCACGGTCTTGCGCAAACCCCGCAGCGGTGCGCGGCAAGCAACAATCGGCGAGTGACCGGTTCCTGCGGAGCAGGCCAGGAGATGACATGACCACCTTGAGTACCGAACAGGTCGCACACCTCACCACGATGATGGACGAGCGTTTCGCGCGGGAGCTGGATGAAATCCGCGCCGTTGCGGCACGCTCGCGGGACGAGCGCGCGCAGGAAGCGCTCACGGGCACGCTCGCCGATCGCGCGGACCAGGTGCTGTCCGAAATCGCCACGGCGGCTGACTATGCCATCGTCCGCCAGGACATCGAGGATGTGCGCGACATCGTCGCTGCACGCCGCCGTTTGGCGTCCGGACACTATGGCGTGTGCGTCGACTGCGGGGAGGCCATTGCCTATGAGCGCCTCCTGGCCTATCCCACCGCCAAGCGCTGCATCACCTGCCAGCGCGAACACGAGCGCCGCCACGCCGTCTAGCCGCGTGGATGGAGTGCGCCGGTCGGGGATCATCCCTGGGCGCTGTGATCCCGGTCGTGTGCTCGCCGCGCACGCGTATCGGGCGACCATTGCCCGAATCTTGATAGGATGGCCGCCGCGCCGTCAGGAGTGTGACGAGTTTGGAGAGGTGGCCGAGTGGTTTAAGGCAGCAGTCTTGACGCGGAGGCAGGATGCCGAAGCGAACAGCGGCGTAGCCGCTGGCCCCGAAGGGGTGGAGGGCAGGATGCCCGGAATAAAACCGGCGACAGCGCAACAGATTCGGAGAGGTGGCCGAGTGGTTTAAGGCACCGGTCTTGAAAACCGGCGAAGGGTCAAACCTTCCGTGGGTTCGAATCCCACCCTCTCCGCCAGTTTTGTTGTACGACGAAGTCTGTTGGGTGGGTGAGAACCCACGGTTCGACGAATTCGTCAGGAACGAATTCGGACAGCCGCAGGCTGGCCCCGAACGAAGTGAGGGGTGAGCATCAGGATGATGCGAGCAATCCCACCCTCTCCGCCAAGCAAACGAAGGATTTCCGCCATGACTCAACACCGCGTCGCCGTGGTCCAGGCTGGGACGAGCTTGTTCGATACGCCACGCACCCTCGAGCGCATGGCTGCCCTGTGCGAGGCGGCTGCCGGAGACGGCGTCGAACTTGCCGTGTTTCCCGAGGCCTATGTCGGCGGCTATCCCAAGGGTCTCGATTTTGGCGCGCGGATCGGCACGCGCACGGCCGCCGGCCGCGACGATTTCCTGCGCTACTGGCAGGCTGCCATCGATGTGCCGGGGCCGGAGACCGCGCGGATCGGCGCGTTCGCCGCGCGCATGAAGGCCTGCCTCGTCGTCGGCGTGATCGAGCGCGACGGCGGCACGCTGTACTGCACGGCGCTGTTCTTCGGACCGGATGGTGCGCTGCTCGACAAGCATCGCAAGCTGATGCCGACCGCCAGCGAGCGCCTGGTGTGGGGGCAGGGCGATGGTTCGACCATCCCCGTGCTGGATACCGCCGTCGGCCGCATCGGTGCGGCGATCTGCTGGGAAAACTACATGCCCAACCTGCGCCAGGCCATGTATGGCAAGGGCATCGAGCTCTGGTGCGCACCGACGGTGGACGAACGCGACATCTGGCAGGCTTCCATGCGCCACATTGCCTACGAGGGGCGTTGTTTCGTGCTCAGTGCCTGCCAATACCTCACCCGGGCCGACGCGCCGCACACCTATGATTGCGTCCAGGGCAATGACCCTGCCACAGTGCTCATCCGGGGCGGTAGCGTCATCGTCGGCCCACTTGGCGATGTGCTTGCCGGCCCGGTCTACGACAACGAAGCGGTCATTGCCGCCGACATCGACCTCGCCGACATCATCCGTGGCAAGTACGACCTGGACGTGGCCGGCCATTACGCCCGGCCCGACGTGTTCCACCTCGAGGTGGACGAGAAGCGGCGGCAGGCCGTCAGCTACCTGGCCGAGAGCGTGGAAGAAACCGAAGTTCCCGAGGCCGGCCAACCCGTCCAGTGAAAAAGCCGGGCCCTTATGGGTTCGTGGTGCAAAGCTGCAGGTCTTCCCAGCCGCTTCAATACCGGTCTGCCAGTGCCATTGACGGATGGGGCAGGTCGACGAATCCGTCGGGAGCGAATTGAATTCGGACGACTGACTGTCGCGTCGCCAGATCATCGCGGCCGCCGCGGACGGCGGACGACGCGCACTTTTCCGCTGCCCCCACCGCCGCAGAAGAGGCGGTCGGCGCCGTCGGCCTCGAGACCCGAGACGCCGGTGCCGGCCGGCAGCTCCAGGCACTCCAGCACGGCGCTCGTTTCGGGATCGACGCGCCGGATGTCGCTGGTCTCGTTCTCCCAGGTACCGTGCCAGAGTTCGCCGTCCACCCAGGTGACGCCGGTGACGAAGCGGTCAGAGGCGATGGTGCGCAGCACAGCGCCGGTTTCCGGGTCGATCTGATGGATTTCGCGGCTAAGGTGCTGGCCGACCCAGAGCCTGCCTTCGGCCCAGGTGAGGCCGGAGTCCCCGCCATGTCCCGGCGCGGGAATGCTGGCCAGCACTTCTCCGGTTTCGCGGTCGATCTTCTGGATCATCGCCTCGGCGATCTGGTACAGGTGTTTTCCGTCGAAGGCGGTTCCCGCGTGCGCGGCGACGTCGAGCGTGCGCGAGATCTTCCCGCTCTCCGGGTCGAGGGCGTTGAGCCGCCCGCCGCTCGCGAACCAGACCTGGTGCCCGTCGAAGCTGACGCCGTGCACCTTGTCGGCGCCGGGAAAGGGGCCGTATTCGCGGATGATCCTGGCTGGCGAGCGTTTCATGACTCGATCCTAGCCGACTGGCAATGGCGCTGGGAGTAACAAGCTTGTCGGGAATCCCGGCACGTTCGGCGCGATCCAGCGGCAGGCCCGGCCGCGGCCGAACGACTCGACCTTGCCGGTCGTGGCAAGTGCCTCGAGCGCCCGCTGCACGGTGCGCAGGCTGACGTCGAGCGTCAGCGCCAGCGCCGAGCTCGACCAGGCCTCGCCATCGGCGAGCAGGGCGAGCACCCCGGCATGGGCCTCCTCGACCGGCGGTGCCAGCACGGCGACTGCAGTCGACCCGTGCGGAACCAGCAGGAAGCCGTGCTTCGTCGCGCCCAGTTCCGCCAGCGGTGCAAGCGCCTTGCGCAGCCGTCCGATCTCCACGCGCAGGCGGACGCGATGCGACTCGTCGGCATGCCGTGTGTGGAATGCGCGCGCGATCAGCGCCTCGCGCGAGGTATCCCCTGGCCAGGCTTCCGCGAGCGCGCGGGCCAGCGTGAACAGCACCGGCCGTCTGCCGAGCGGGACCAGTGTCGTGCCGGCACGCACGACGCTCCGGCAGGCGTCGATCACCAGCGTCTCCGAGGCCATCAGCGCCTCCACCTCGTCGAGGCGGAGCAGCCGTTGACCGTCCCCTACGATCAAGCGTGCGACAGGCGCGTCGAGTGCGCCGGATGCACGCTCGACTTCCGAAATGAGCGCCGGGATGCCTGTCCCAAGCGCGGCGTGGGCGGCACGATCGAGCGCGGCCCGCGCCGGCCGCGTGCGGATGCGCCGCATTGCGATGCCGGCGCCCACCAGCCAGTAGCCAGCCCGCGAGGCGGGCGGCAGCGTTGCGGCGTCAATACCGCCGAGCGTCCGCTCGGCCTCGTCCAGGCGCCCGAGCAGGAGGAACAGCCGGGCCTCGAGATAGCCGGCGTGGGCGGCGTTCGCGAGGTCGCCATGCGCTTCGAGCGCTGTCCGCGCCATGTCGAGCATGTCGACCGGGCGCCCGAGGTCGCGGCAGACGAGCGCGATCTCCGCCTCGGCGACGGCACATCGCGCGCGGGCCACGGCCTCCCGCGGACCGAACGCGCGGGCGGCGGTCCGCAGCAGTTCCCTGGCGCGCGCGAACTCGCCGAGCTGGGCCATGGCGATGCCGCGCAGCGCCAGCGCCGGCGCATCGTCGCGCAGCGCCACCCGCTTCAGCGCGGCCAGCGGATCGCCCACAGCAAGCGCATGCGCCGCGGCGGTGATCAACGAGTCCATCGCAATCCCGTCACACTTGTCACTCCCGCTCGTCGGTTCTCCCGATCTATACATGCATACGGTTTCGAATAAAACCGCAGGCAGGATCGAACGGAAACCCGAGATGACCACTCCCGCTCCAGCAAAGAGGATCAGGACGCCGGCATGGCAGGCATACGACGTGGCCGGCTGGCTCGGCCTCGCCGCCGCGCCGACCTTTGCGGGCATGGCATGGTTCGCGGCAGGCGACGCCATGATGCTCTGCTCCCCGGGGCCGGGCATGTTGCCGATGGGCGGCATGGCCTGGATGTACCTGCTGATGAGCGTTTTCCACCTGTCGCCATGGCTGAGGCTCGCGTCCCGTCGTGGCGCGATCGCCCACCGACCTTACCGTCCAGATGAAGGAGACTGAGCATGCAGCACAGCATCGTTTCGCGCGAAGAATGGCTCGCGGCCCGCAAGGCGCTTTTCCTCAAGGAGCGTGCCATGACCCACCAGCTCGACGCGCTCCGCGCCGAGCGCCGGCAACTGCCCTGGGTCAGGGTCGACAAGAATTATGTTTTCGACGGCCCCGGTGGCGAATGCTCGCTTGGCGACCTGTTCGGGGACCGCAGCCAGCTGGCCGTCTACCATTTCATGCTGGTGCCGGGGTCGGAGCATGTCTGTCCCGGCTGCTCGTTCACCGTCGACCACGTCGACGCGGCGCGGCAGCATTTCGCGCAGGCGGACCTTTCCTTCGCTGCGGTCTCCCGTGCACCGCTCCAGCGCATCGAGGAGGTCCGGCGGCGGATGGGCTGGACGTTCCCGTGGGTTTCGTCCGCTGACCGCGACTTCAATTACGACTTCGGCGTCGCCTTCACGCCGGAGGATCGGGCCGCGGGACGCGCGACCTACAACTATGGCCTCACCCCGATCCGCAACGCCTCGGACATGTTCGGCGTCAGCGTGTTCGCGAAAGGGGAGACGGGGGAGATCTTCCACACCTACTCGACCTACCATCGCGGCACCGAGCTGCTGATGGGCGCGCTGAACTGGCTCGATCTCGTCCCCAAGGGCCGCAACGAACAGGGCCCCATGAGCTGGGTGAGGCTGCACGACGAATATTGAGGAGGTGCACCCAAGGCAGCGACCTGGTTTGGGACGTCCATGCGGCCAGAATGCATCTGCTAGACTCCGGAAGTCCGTGCATGTGAAGCCACTCCCGGGGAGAAATGCATGATCAAGCCGTTGTCCGTCCTTGTCTGCGCCGCCGTGTTGTCCACGGTCGCCGGGGTTGCCCCTGCGGTTGCCCAGAACAAGCCTGCCGCGCAGAACTTTGGTCCGGATGTCGAGTTGCAGACCACCGCCAAGGGACCGCCCGGCGACCGGGTGGTGGTGGTCGGCAAGCAGATCAACGAATTCATCTACTGGGTGGGCGCGCAGAGCCAGGTCGTCGCGCGCGACCGCACCTCCGAGGCGCCGCCTGAAATCCTGAAGAAGCCATCGGTGGGCTATCACCGCGCGCTGAGCGCCGAAGGCGTCATCTCGACCAACCCGAGCGTGTTCCTGACGGACGCCAACGTCGGCCCGCCGGCGGTGATGGAGCAGCTGAAGAAGGTCGGCATCCCGATCAAGGTCATGCGCGTCGGTGACAGCATGGCCGACTCCGAGCACCTGATGCAGGAAGTGGGGCAGTACTTCGGCCGCACGCAGCAGGCCGATGCCGTCATTGCCACCTGGCGCAAGGACATGGCACGGGCGCTGGAAGCATCGAAACTCTGGGCCAACGCGCCCAGGCCGAAGGTGGTGCTGGTGCATTTCGGCCAGGCCCAGAACATCTTCTTCGGCATCACGGGCGGCCCGTCCAACGAGATCATCCAGTGGGCCGGCGGCGACAATGTGCTTGCCGGCAGGAAGGGGGCGCAGTTGACACCCGAGCTCATGGCCGATGCCCAGCCCGACATCATCCTCGCGCACCAGCTTGCCTTCAGCCGCTTCGGCAGCGCCAAGGCCTTCACCCAGCTGCCCGGAGTCGCGCTGACGCCGGCCGGCAAGAACCTCGCGATCTACGAGGTCAATTCCACCAACACCACCTACTACAGCCCGCGCACGCCGTTCGCGATCCTGCAGCTGGCGAAGATATTCCACCCCGATGTGTTCAAGGCGCATCCGGAACTGGATGCCATGTATGACGAATTTTCCAGGATCAAGCCCTGAGACGCGGCTGACCGGCCCGTCAGCCCGTCATTCCCGCGAAAGCGGGAGAAGCACGAAGCAGGGTAGGTCGGCACGACCTGCTGCAATCGCCGCGCGACACTGGGGCGACGGGCGCAGGTGCGCTGAACGATGCTGAAGCGGCTGTCGTTCGGGCAGATCTACCTGTTGCTTGCGGTGCTGCTGGCGGCCTCGATGGTCGCCTCGGCGGCGATCGGCGTGAACATGTACACGCCGGGGCAGATGGCGCGCTACCTCGGCCATGCCTTCGGCTGGTCGGGGCTCGATCCTGCCGAGGAATTGTCCAGCGGCATCTTCCTGAGCCTGCGCCTGCCGCGTGTGCTGCTTGCCGCGCTGACGGGTGCCGTGCTCGGCGTTTCCGGCACGCTGATGCAGGGCCTGTTCCGCAACCCCATCGTCGAGCCCGGCCTGGTCGGGACTTCGGCCGGCGCCGCGCTGGGTGCAGCGCTGATGATCGTCGTGGGCGGCAACGTCTCGCGCGACCTCGTCTCGCACCTGGGCTCGTTTGGCCTGCCGGTGGTGGCGTTCGCGTTCTCGTTTGCCGCCACGATGTTCGTCTACCGCATCTCGGTGCGCTCGGGCAAGGTCAACGTGTTCACCATGCTGCTCGGCGGCATCGCGATCAACGCGGTTTGCGCCGCCGGCATCGGCTTCCTCGCGTTCAACTCCTCCGATCCGCAGGCGCGCACCATCACCGCGTGGCAGCTCGGCACCTTCACCGGCGCCGAGTGGCACGGCACCACCGTCGTCGCGGTGGCGTTCGCGCTGTGCTTCGCGTGGTCGCTGCGCCACGGCAAGTCGCTCAACGCGCTGATGCTGGGCGAGGATGAGGCGTCCTATCTCGGCATCCAGCCGCGGCGCCTGATCGTGACCCTGATCGTCATCAACACCCTCATGGTGGCGATCGACACCGCGATGGTCGGCGTCATCGCCTTCATCGGCCTGGTGATCCCGCACGCGCTGCGCATGCTGAAATCGGCCGACTACACCTTCCTTCTGCCGGGCTCGGCCCTGCTCGGCGCATTCTCGATGGAGGTCATCGACATCGTGGCACGCACGCTCGTCAGACCGACGGAGATTTCCGTCGGCATCATCACCGCCATCGTCGGCGCACCGGTGTTCCTGTGGATCCTGGTAAGCCAGCAACGCAAAGGCACGGCAGGCTTCTATGGCTGATCCGCACGACAACACCAGGATGGCGCCAAGCACGCCTGCCGCAACCGCCGAGCTGCACGACGTCGAGTACCGGGTCGGTGACGTGCACATCCTCAAGGGCGTCAACGTGCGCTTCCGGCCGCACCGCTTCAACGTGATCCTGGGGCCAAACGGTGCCGGCAAATCCTCGTTGCTGAAAATCGCGACCGGCCTGGCCAAGCCGAGCGGTGGGCGGGTGACCTGGGCCGGGAGGCCGCTCGGCGACTACCGCACCTCCGAGCTGGCGCGCAGCCGCGCCGTGCTCTCGCAGCACGTGGAGCTGGCGTTCGCCATGCCGGTGCGCGAGGTGGTGATGATGGGCCGCTATCCGCATTACGGCCGCGCGCCGTCCGTGCGCGACCGCGAGATCGTCGAGCGTACGCTCGCGCTGGTGGACATGGGCCACAAGCGCGATCAGACCTACTCGACGCTCTCGGGCGGCGAGCAGCAGAAGGTGCAGCTGGCCCGCGTGCTCGCGCAGATCTGGAGCGAGGATGACGGCGGGGAAGAGAAGCTGCTGTTCCTCGACGAGCCGACCGCTGGCCTCGACGTGCACTACCAGATCCACATCCTCGACATCGCCCGCGAGCTGCAGAACCACCATTGCACCGTGGTGGCGATCCTGCACGACCTCAACATCGCCATGCAGTACGGCAACAGCTTCTTCATGATGAGCGGCGGCCGCCTGGTGCACGAGACCGATGCGGCCGACGACATCCGCCGCGAGCTGATCGAGGAGGTCTACGGCGTGCGCGCCCACCGCATCACCGACCCGGAAACCGGGCAGGGCATCTGGCGGTTCAGCCTGTGAGATGCGGTGGCGACATGCTGGATCCAGTCCGGTCGCGGCCATCGGCAGCCGGTACCCGGCCATGCTGAAGCGCCTGTCCTTCGGCCAGATCTACGCGCTGCTCGGCGTACTGCTGGCCATCTCCATCGTCGCCTCGGCGGGGCTCGGCGCCAACAGCTTCTCGCTGGGCCAGATGGTGCGCTACGTGGCGCAGGCCCTGGGCGTGGCGGCGACCCCGCCGGCCGAGCAGATCCAGCACAACGTGTTCCTGCTGCTGCGCCTGCCGCGCGTCGCCATGGCCGGCCTGACCGGGGCAGTGCTGGGTGTGGCCGGTGCGCTGATGCAGGGCATCTTCCGCAACCCCATCGTCGAGCCCGGCCTGGTCGGCACCTCGGCAGGCGCGGCGTTCGGCGCCGCGTTCTTCATCGTGCTGGGCGGGGGCGTGGCGGCGCCGGTGGTGTCGCACCTGGGCGTGCTGGGCGAGCCGCTGCTGGCGTTCGTGTTCTCGTTCATCGCCACCATGATCGTGTACCGCATCTCCTCGAGCTTCGGCAAGGTGAACGTGTTCACCCTGCTGCTCGGCGGCATCGCCATCAACGCGATCTGCAACGCCGCCACCGGCTTCCTGTCGCTGATCGCCAGCAACCCGCAGGCGCGCGACATCACCTTCTGGCAGCTCGGTTCGTTCACCACCGCCGACTGGCACGGCGCGGCCACGGTCGGCATCGTCTTCGCCATCTGCTTCGCCTGGGTGCTGCGCCACGGCAAGTCGCTGAACGCGCTGATGCTGGGCGAGGACGAGGCCGCCTACCTCGGCATCAACCCGGGGCGGCTGATCCTGGTGCTGCTGGTGGTCAACACCATCATGGTTGCGGTGGCGACTGCCACGGTCGGCGTCATCGCCTTCATCGGCCTGGTGATCCCGCATGTGCTGCGCATGCTGAAATCCGCCGACTACACCTTCCTGCTGCCGGCTTCGGCGCTGCTCGGCGCGCTGTCGATGGAAGTGATCGACATCATCGCGCGGCTGATCATCATGCCGGCCGAACTGCCCATTGGCATCATCACCGCGATCATCGGCGCCCCCGTCTTCATCTGGATTCTCCTCAACCAGCAACGCAAGGGTGCCGCCGGCTTCTACGGCTGACACGGCATCGGGCCGACAGCGGGAGATGGCCGGGCGCATTCCCTCGCGGCCACAAGCGGGGCACTCGCATATTGGGGTGGATGGGTGTACAAATGTACACCATGCCCGCCGAGCCCTCCAAACGCAGCCAGATCCTGGCCTTCATCCAGCGCAGGATTGCGGCCGGACAGCCGCCCAGCCTGGCGGAGATCGCCGAGGCGTTCGGGTTCGCCTCGCGCAATGCCGCGCAGAAGCACGTGCTGGCGTTGGCCGAGGCCGGGGCGATCGAGCTGGTACCGAATCAGAAGCGCGGTATCCGCTTGTCCCGGACCGGACGCCCGGACTTGTTGGCGCTGCCGATCCTGGGTCGCGTCGCGGCCGGCGCCCCGATTGGCCCGGACCCCAGTCAGGATCAGGAACTCTGGCTGGATGGACGCCTGTTCACGCGGCATCCGGACTACCTGCTTCGGGTTCAGGGCGACTCGATGATCGACGATGGCATCTTCGACGGCGATCTCGTCGGCGTGCACCGCACGCCGGAAGCCCGCACCGGCCAGATCGTCGTCGCCCGCATCGACGGCGAGATGACCATCAAGCGGCTGCAGCGCGAACGTGGCCGCATCCGGTTGCTGCCGCGCAACCCGGCGTACGCACCGATCCTGGTCTCGCCGGGCCAGGACTTCGCGATCGAAGGTCTCTACTGCGGCCTCGTGCGTCGGGACTGAACATGGCCAGCGTCGCTGCACTCGAATCCCTGCTGGCCGCGCAGACCCTCTGGCACGCTGGCCGCACCGCGGCCATTGCCGCCGACGGCGAGCCCACCGGATACGCAGGCCTTGATGCGCTGCTGCCGCAGCGTGGCTGGCCGCGGCGCGCGCTCACCGAGCTGCTGCTGCCGGCCGACGGCATCGGCGAGCTGTCGCTGCTCCTGCCCACGCTGTCGCGCTTCACCCAGGCCGGCGCCACGGTCGTCCTGGTCGCGCCACCGTACCTGCCATATGCCCCGGCATGGCAGGCCGCCGGCGTGGACCTGATGCACCTGGAAGTGATTGATGTCGCCACGCCGCGCGACGCGCTGTGGGCGTTCGAGCAGTGCCTGCGCAGCGGTGCGTGCGCGGCGGTCGTCGGCTGGCCGCTCCAGGCCGACGCTTCGGCGCTGCGCCGCCTGCAGGTGGCAGCCGACAGTGGCGCGTGTCTGGGTTTTGCGCTGCGTGATCGTGCACATGTGGACAATCCGTCGCCTGCAGCGTTGCGTCTGGCGTACGACCGCGACGGGGAGGGCGCCGGCATCTGGCGCGTCCGGAAGTGCCGCGGCGGTTCGGTGCCGGCGCAGGCTTTCGTGCCGATCCTGCGATGAGGCCCATATATGTTGTGGACCTGCCTATTGCTGCCGCAGCTGGCGCTGGACGCCGTCCTTCGCCGCTTGCCTGACCCCGGGGTGCCGCTGGCGCTGGTCGATGGTCCTGCGCAATTGCGCACGCTGCACGCCGTCAATCCGGCCGCCGCCGCGGCTGGCCTGCGCGCGGGCATGCGCCTGACCGCCGCGCATGCGTTGCTGCCCGATGTCACGATGGTCGACTACGACCCGCAGACCGAGGCGCACTGGCAACGGTTCCTCGCGGCCTGGGCGTATCGCCACAGCTCGCTGGTCAGCGCGCAGTGGCCGGGCTGTCTCGTGCTGGAAGTGCGCGCGAGCTTCGGCCTGCTTGGGCCGTGGCCACGGATAGAGGCGCGTTTGCGCGAGGAACTCGCCGCGCTGGGCTTCACCCACCGCATTGCGATGGCGCCGACGCCGCGCGCCGCGCGCGTGCTGGCCGGCCTGCGCGACGGACTGGCGGTCGACCATCCGGCCGCGATGCAGACCCTGCTGGACCGCGTGCCGGTGCGCCGGGCCTTGCTGCCAGGCGATGCGGGCGAGCGGCTGCAGCGCATGGGCATTCGCGATCTGCGCGCCGTGCGGGCGCTGTCAGCCGACAGCGTGCGCCGTCGCTTCGGCCTGCCGCTGCTCGAACACCTCGACCGGCTGTACGGCGACATGGACGATCCGTTGGTGTACTACGCGCCACCCGACCACTTCGACACCCGTATCGAACTGGAGTGCGAGGTCGAAGGGCACAGCGCACTGCTGTTCCCGCTGCGCCGCATGATCGGCGACCTGTGCACCTGCCTGTCGATCCGCGATGGGGGGGTGCAGCGCTTCGTGCTGCGGCTGGAACACGAGGAGGCGCACACCGACGTGGACGTCGGTCTGCTGGCGGCCGAGCGCGAGCCTGCGATGTTGTTCGAGCTGACCCGCGGCCGGTTGGAGCGGGTGCGGCTCGACCGGCCTGTCGTGGCGATGCGGCTGCTGGCGCGGGAGCTGCCACCGTTCGTGCCGGCGACGCGGGACCTGTTCGACGTGCGCGCGAAGCAAACGCTGCCGTGGCTGCAGTTGCGCGAACGCCTGCGTGCCCGACTCGGCGACAAGGCGGTTCACCGGATTGCGCCAACCAGCGACCCCCGGCCGGAGCGTGCCTGGCAACGTGCGGAAGGAGATGCAGTGCGCATCGGCCAGGCACCCATCCGCCCGCCGCGGCCGTTGTGGCTGCTGCTGAAACCCATCCCGCTACGCGATTTCCACCTTCGCATCGTCTCGGGTCCGGAGCGCCTGGAAAGCGGCTGGTGGGATGGTGACGAGGCGCGGCGTGACTACTACGTCCTGGGGACCTCGCAGGGGCAGCGGGCCTGGGCGTTCGCGCCACCAGGCGAGCGGGGCGGCTGGATGCTGCACGGGTGGTTCGCGTGAGCGGGGACGAGCTGGTGAACGGCGTGGCGCCTGACACGCCGGGTGGGCGCCCGCCGCGGGCGTGGGAAGTGGCGCAGCGGCTGGGGCAGCGCGCCGCCAATGACGACGTGCACCGCGGTGGTTTGCCGCCTTATGCGGAACTCCACTGCCTGTCTGACTTCTCGTTCCTGCGTGGTGCGGCCAGCGCGGAGGAGCTGTTCCTCCGCGCCGTGCAGTGCGGCTACGAGGCGCTGGCGATCACCGACGAATGCTCGCTGGCCGGCATCGTGCGCGGCCTGGAAGCTTCGCGTGCCACGGGCCTCAAGCTGATTGTCGGCAGCGAGTTCACGCTGGCCTGCGGCCTTCGGTTCGTGCTGCTGGCTGAGACGCGGGCCGGCTATACGCGGCTGTGTGAGCTGATCACCCTCGCGCGCCGCGCCGCGCGCAAGGGCGGGTACCGGCTGACGCGCGGGGATGTGGCACGCGTCATGGCTGCGCGTCCGGATGACAGGACAGGTTGTGGCCTGTTCGCGTTGTGGCTGCCGGCGGCCGAGCCCGACGAGGCACAGGGACGATGGCTGCGCGTCTTGCTCGGCGAGCGCGCCCACCTTGCCGTGGAGCTGCACCGCGAATTTGACGATGCCGCGCGCCTGCGGCAGCTGCTTGCCCTGGCAGCGCGGTTGTCCATGACGCCGGTTGCCGCCGGGGACGTGCACATGGACGTGCGCCGCCGGCGCGTGCTCCAGGACACGATGACCGCGATCCGCCACAACACGGCATTGGCGGACTGTGGTGGGCACCTGTTCCGCAACGGTGAGCACCATCTGCGCACGCGGCGGGCGCTGGGCAACATCTACCCGCACGACCTGCTCGATGCGGCCGTGCGGCTGGCGCGGCGTTGCACCTTCCGCATGGACGAGCTGCGTTACGCCTATCCGGCCGAGCTGGTGCCGGAAGAGCATACGCCGGCGAGCTGGTTGCGTGCGCTGACCGAGGCGGGTATGCGCGGGCGCTGGCCGGACGGCGTACCGCCTGCGGTCGCCGCACAGATCGAAGATGAGTTGGCGCTGATCGCGGAACTCAAGTACGAGGCATTCTTCCTGACCGTCGAGGACATCGTGCGCTTCGCCCGCTCGCGCAACATCCTGTGCCAGGGGCGCGGCTCCTCGGCGAACTCGGCGGTGTGCTTTGCGCTCGGCATCACCGTGGTCAATCCGACCGAGAGCCGATTGCTGATGGCGCGCTTCCTCTCGCGCGAGCGCAACGAACCGCCCGACATCGATGTCGACTTCGAGCACGAACGCCGTGAGGAAGTGCTGCAGTACATCTATGCCAAGTACGGCCGCGAGCGCGCGGCGCTGGCCGCGACCGTCATTCGCTACCGCGGCAAGAGCGCGGTGCGTGATGTCGCCAAGGCATTCGGCCTGCCGCCGGACCAGGTGGGGCTGCTGGCCGAGTGCCATGGCTGGGGCAACGGTGAGACACCGATGGAGCAACGCTTGCGCGATGCCGGCTTCGATCCGGACAATCCCCTGATTGCGCGCGTGCTGGCGGTGACGGCCCAACTGCGCGGTCACCCGCGGCACCTCTCGCAGCACGTGGGCGGCTTCATCATCAGTGATGCGCCGCTGTCGACCGTGGTGCCGGTGGAGAACGCGGCGATGGCCGGGCGCACCATCATCCAGTGGGACAAGGACGACCTGGAGACGATGCGCCTGCTCAAGGTCGACTGCCTGGCGCTCGGCATGCTGACCTGCATCCGCAAGGCGGTCGACCTGATCGAGCGGCATCGTGGCTATCGTGTGGACCTGGCGCAGCTGCCGGCGGGCGATCCACCGACCTATGCGCTGATCCAGGCTGCCGATACCGTCGGCGTGTTCCAGATCGAATCACGCGCGCAGATGAGCATGTTGCCGCGCTTGAAGCCGGAGACGTTCTACGACCTGGTGATCGAAGTCGCGATCGTGCGGCCCGGCCCGATCCAGGGTGGCATGGTGCATCCCTACCTGCGGCGCCGGCAGGGCAAGGAGCCGGTGGTGTATCCCTCTGCGGAAATCGAGGGCATCCTGCGGCCCACTCTAGGCGTGCCCCTGTTCCAGGAACAGGTCATGGAGTTGGTGATCCACGCTGGTTACTCGCCGGAAGAGGCCGATGGCCTGCGGCGCTCGATGGCCGCGTGGGGGCGTGGCGGCGACATGGAGCCCCATCGTGTGCGTATCCGCCAGCTGATGGAAGGCAAGGGCTATTCGTCCACGTTCATCGATCAGATCTTCGAGCAGATCAAGGGTTTTGGCTCCTACGGCTTCCCGCAGTCGCACGCGGCCTCGTTTGCCAAGCTGGTCTACATCAGTTGCTGGCTGAAACAGCACGAGCCGGCCGCGTTCGCATGCGCGCTGCTCAACGCGCAGCCGATGGGTTTCTACTCGCCCAGCCAGATCGTGCAGGACGCACGCCGCGGGGCGGGCGCGCGTGACCCGGTGGAGATTCGCCCGGTCGACGTGACCTGCAGCGATTGGGACAACACACTTGAAGGCGACCCTGCGTGGCAGGGCGTGGACGATGGCGGACAGCCCGCATTGCGGCTGGGTTTGAGGCAGGTCGCTGGATTGTCCGAAACGATGGCGCAGGCACTGGTCGCGGCGCGCGCGCAAGGCGCCTTCCGCGACGTGCGCGACCTGTGCCAGCGCGCTGGCCTGGACGGGAAGGCGCGTCGTGTATTGGCCGAGGCTGGCGCGCTGCAGGCGCTCGTCGGTCATCGGCATGCTGCACGCTGGGCAGTGGCCGGCATCGAGCAGCGGCGCCCGCTGTTGCCCGGCAGCCCCGACGAGGACGAGGTGATGCTGCCGGCGCCGACGACGGGTGAGGACGTGCTGTCGGATTACCGCACGATCGGCTTGACCCTGCAGGCGCATCCCCTGTCATTGCTGCGCCAGCGTCTGCGCCAACGACGCGTGCTCGATTCCAGCCAGCTGCGCGGCATGCCGCACGGCCGCAACGTGCAGGCGGCAGGTATCGTCACCCAACGCCAGCGGCCGGCCACCGCCAAGGGCACGATCTTCGTGACGCTGGAGGACGAGCACGGCATGGTCAACATCGTGGTCTGGCCGAACGTGGCGCTGCGCCGACGCAAGGCACTGCTGGGTGCCCGCCTGCTGGCCGTGCGGGGGCGCTGGGAGCGTGTGGATGGCGTGCAGCACCTGATCGCACACGACCTGCTCGACCTGAGCCATATGCTCGGCGAACTGCGCACCGCCTCGCGCGACTTCCACTGACCATGCATGCGCTGTCCGCCCTGACCGACGACTTGTTCGTGCCAGCGATGGTGCAGCTGGTGTCGGACGCCGAGGGCGGCATCCGCTGCTGGCCGCGCTTCGTCGACGCGGATACGGCCGACGTCTGGTTCAATTGCCTGCGGGCGAACGCCAGATGGTGCTCGATGCAGCGACCGATGTACGACCGTGTCGTCGACGTACCGCGACTGCTTGCCGGCTACGCCCTCGGCGCATCGGCCAGCACCTTGCCACTTGCCGATATGCTGGCGCGTGTACAGGCGTTTGCGCCGGCGCCATACACCCACGTCGGTATGAACCTCTATCGCGACGGTCGCGACAGCGTGGCAATGCATCAGGACAAATTGCGCTCGCTGGCGATCGGCCAGCCGATCACGCTGGTATCGCTCGGCTCCGTCCGCCGCATGCTGATCCGTGCCACCAGCGGCTGCCGTGAGACGCTCGCGATCGACCTCGAGCCCGGCAGCCTGCTGCGCATGAGCCATGCGTCGCAGCTCACCCACGAGCACGGCATTCCGAAGACACGGCGCGAGCAGCCGGCGCGGATCAGCGTGGTGTTCCGCGCAAGGGCAGCGGTCGAAGCGCCCGGTGCCCGGCGTGCTCTGCCGGGTGGGTAGGGCAGAACGCGGGAGTGTGCAGGCGAGCTGCGTGTGCGGATGATTGCCGAGTCCATGGATGGCCTCACCACTGCGGTTGTTGCGGTCGACCGGATTGTTACGAAGTGAAGTTGGAATTGGCCGTTGCCGGTTTTGTGCCCAGGGATATGGTCGCCCATTTCACCGCGCTGGCGCATCCGGCACGCACTCCGGAGCTCTGGCCGGATAATCGCTTTCCGCAAGCAATTTCCCGAAATCCGTTACGTCGAGTAACGCGGTGAGCGCCGCGTGCTTGTCGACTGCTTGACGGTAGTACGTCTGTGCAACTCGATAGCCGAGCCAGTAACCCATGTCCGGTGGCCAGCCGGCAGCAGGATGGTGATCGAACAGCCACGGCGAAGTCTCGGCGCGATCCTTGTGTTTTGCGAACAACGCATAAAGCTGCTGTTCGTGGGGACAACCGTAGCGCCAGCGGTCCGTCATTTGCCGCACGTCAGGTTGTGGCAACACCAATGTGGTGATGAAGTCTGCCGTGCCCTCGTTGATCACCTGCTGCAGCAGCGTGCTTCGTTCGCTGGTCTCGTAAGACTGATTGAAATGAATGGTCTCGTGCACTGCCGTGAACGGAACGAAGGCAGGCGTGACCTTGGTGTAGTCGTAAGGTGCACCAGGTGGCGTGGCGAATACGTCCGCAGCCAGGATGATGCCGTTGGGCGAATTCATACCGGCGCCGCGTTGCGGGCCCACCACGAAATACACGTGTACGGGCAGCTTGATGCCGGGATAGAGCGCTGCGAGCTTGTGGAATGCCGCCTGGATCACGGGCTTCTGATCGACTACTTCGTTGATGTACGGGCGCAGCTTCGCGTACTGGGCGCGGTGCTGCTCAACGTGCGTGGACAACGACTCCGGCGTCACGTGGCGCTGCTTGTCAAAATCCACAAGCCCTTGGCTCGCGTGATCGAAGTATTCCTTTTGGTAGATTGCTGCACGTTGCGTCGCGGGAACCTTTCCCGCGTTGTCGAACGCCTGCCAGAAGTGCGTCACATCCGAAGTAACCACCTCCACCTTGTCGGGATCGGTGGTAGTGGTCGTCGTGAAGCCGCAGAGCAACAGCAGCAAAGGCGTGAGCATGATGAGGCGCCATATTTGCCGAAATGGACGAACCATGTTGTCTCCTTGATGGACAGCGTCGGGTCGATATCAGCACCGGTGCATCTCCATCGGTGGTGGGTATTCGAGGCCATCACGCGGCGATCGTCGCAAACGATACCGCCATTTCCATTGGCGACTGCTGATGCTGCCGGTGATCAGCAGCACGTTCGCCAGCGCCTGGCCTGAACGATCGTTTCGCCAAGCCGACGAGCAGCGCAGGCGAGGGCGCCTATGGCGAAGTCGTGTGGCGGCGCATTCACCGCTAGCAACGCATGGGCGCAGACAGGCGGGAGCGCGTGGCGATGCGTCGGCTGGCTGCAGAGAGTGAGAGTACATCAGGATGGAGACGCAAGATTTTGACATGCCTCGTCTTTTTCCTGGATAGCGACGGGCAGGCGCTCGGCGAGAAAATCAACCAGGGCACGCACGCCCGGCAGCAGGCCGCGGCGGCTGGGGTAGACAAAGTGCATGATGCCTTGTGGCGTGCCCCAGCCCGGCAACGCCAGTTCCAGCTGGCCAGCATGGAGCAGCGGCGCCGAGATCCACTCCGGGAGCATGGCCACGCCCATACCGCGCCTCGCGGCTTCGAGCAGCACCGCGAAATCGCCACAGATGACCCGTGCCTGCATTTCCACCTGGGCCTGATGATCCTCGGTGTCCACCAGTTCCCAGACGTGTGCGCCCTCATGCTCGTACATCGACAGCGCGGGCAGACGCGCCAGTTCCGCCGGCGCGGCCGGTCGTCCGTGCCTGTCGAGCAACGCGGGCGAGGCGACCGGGATGGCGCGCGAGCGGCCAAAGCTGCGCAGGACCAGGGCGGCGTCGGTATCCAGCCTGGTGCGCACCCGCATGGCGATATCGATGCCCTCGCCGATCACGTCGACACGGCGATCGGTGGTGATCAGGCGTACCTGTACCTTGGGGCATTGCGTCAGGAAATCCGGCAATACGTGCGCCATCACGGTCTGCGCCAGTGAGATCGGGCAGCTGACACGCACCATGCCGTGCGGTTCGGCGCGCAACTCGTCGACGGCGTCCTGCGCGGCCTGGGCCTCCTCCAGCACGGCACGGCAATGACCAAGGAAGCGTTCGCCGACTTCGGTCACCACGAAGCGGCGCGTGGTCCGCTGCAGCAGGCGCACGCCCAGACGCTCTTCCAGCTGCGCCACGCGCTTGCTCAGTCGCGACTTGGGTACGCCCAGCGCACGTCCGGCTGCGGAGAAGCCGCCGTTTTCGACCACCGCGGCAAAGAAGAACAGGTCGTTCAAGTCCTGCAAGGCACCCCGTTGCTCGTGCATTATCGTTTCCCGTGGCGAACGCTGAGTCTAGTTATTGCATACTTATCAGTCCAGTGTGCATCCCATAACCTCTATGTCACTTGCATCGGTGATGCGTTATGACGTCAGGGAGTACCGGCCATGAAACTTTTGCACCTGGATTCGAGCGCCCTCGGCCAGTTTTCTGTCTCGCGCGAGTTGAGCGCGCTGATCGTGCAGCAATGGAAGCGCCGGCAGCCCGGCGTCCAGGTCACCTATCGTGACCTGGTGGCCAACCCCATTCCACACTGGCTACCGGTGGTGGATGCCAGCCGCGAGCCGAATGACCTGGGCCAGGCCGTGTTCGACGAGTTCATGGCCGCCGACGTCATCGTGATTGGTGCGCCGATGTACAACTTCGGCATTTCCACGCAGTTGAAGGCGTGGATCGACCGCATTGCCATCCCAGGCAAGGTGTTCCGTTATGGGCCCAACGGCCCCGAGGGCCTGGCCGGCGGCAAGAAGGTGATCATTGCGTCCAGCCGTGGCGGTATCTACAGCGAGGGGCCAGCCGCCGCCGTGGATTTCCAGGAGCCGTATCTGCGCACGGTCCTGAGCTTCTTCGGGATCACCGACATCGAGGTCGTGCGTGCGGAGGGTGTCGCCATGGGCCCGGAACAAAAAGCCCAGGCGATGCAGGCTGCGCGTGACTCGGTCAACGAAGATCTGGTCGAGGCAGCCTGACCCAAAGCAACATCGAGGACCCTGGGCAATTCACTCCCCGGGCATGGAGGCGGCGCATCCGCGGAACGTCGGCAACGCGAATGGCGGTCGCACGCTCGTGACAGGGTGAGCGCCGCCACCGCGTCCACTGCATGGGTCGCGATCGTCCTTCACCGGCAATTGCCATGGTTTGCGGTCAAGTTCTCCCATGGAGAATGGCACTGGTTCCAACGCGCGACCCGGGCCTTTCAGCGCCCGGTGACGCGCTCGGCGGTTTCCTCGTCGGGCGGCACCAGCGGGCCGGTGGGATCCACCCGCGCCTCAAGCTGTGCCGCCTCGACCGACGGGGTGCGCCAGCCGGATGCCACCCCCCAGAGGTAGAACACCAGGCCGATGACGGCGACCACTGTCAGGTCCCAGCCGTAGGACAGGTAGCCCTTGCCGCCAAACGTGGTGCTGCCGAGCCAGGAGACGATGGCCATCACCGGCAGGTAGCACACCAGCCACCAGGCGCCTTTCATTTGCCGGCCGAAGTCGTGCCAGCCGGCCTTGGCCTGGTAGTAGAAGTAGATCGGCAAGGCCACGACCATGAGCAGGATGATCTGCCCGGTCAATGGCCAGCGCGCCCAGTACAACAGCTCGGTGGACATGATGAACGCGATGCCGGCCAGTATCGGCAAGGCCATCAGCCGGAATGGACGGTTGAGTTCCGGGGCGGTGCGCCGCAGCGTCATCACGCTGACCGGGCCGGTCAGGTAGGAGATGATCGTGGCCACCGAGATCACTGCCGCCAGCGCGCCCCAGCCGCGGAAGAAGAACAGGAACAGGAAGGACACCACCAGGTTCACCCACATCGCGGGGCGCGGCACACCCCACTTCGGGTGTACGCGGCCGAGGATTTTCGGCAGCGTGCCGTTGCGCTCCATGCCGTACAGCATGCGTGCGGTGGTGGCGGTATAGGTCATGCCGGTGCCGCTCGGGCTCACCACGGCGTCGATGAACAGCAATGTGGCCAGCCATTGCAGGCCAAGGATGATCGCCAGGTCGGCAAACGGCGAGCTGAAATCGATGCCATGCCAGCCGACATTGGCCAGCATCTCGCGCGGTACCGTGCCGATGAACGCCACCTGCAGCAGGACATAGATTGCGGTTGCCAGTGCAATTGAAACCACGATCGCGAACGGGATGCTGCGGCCCGGGTTGCGCGCTTCGCCAGCGAGGTTCACCGGACTCTGGAAACCATTGAAGCTGAAGACGATGCCGGCAATGGCCACGGCGGTGAGGATGGCCGGGAAGTTGGTTTCGTGCAGTTCGCCGTGGATGCCCACCGCGAAATTTTCCGGGTGGAAGCCGCTGGCGATCAGAAGGATGCCGGTCAAGGCCGGGATCACCAGCTTGAACAGGGTGATCACGGCGTTGGATTTCGCGAAGAGCTTGACGCTCCAGAAATTGAACAGGAAGTACACAATCACCAGCGCGCCGGCAATGGTCAGGCCGAGCGGGCTCAGCTCGCCGGGGGCACCCGGCACCTGGTGGTACAGGTCCTTGGCCCAGTCCCACTTCCACGAGGACATGTACTGCGCCGAGGCCTCGGCCTCCACCGAGATCACCGAGACGATGGCGATCCAGTTGGCCCACGCGGCAATGAAGCCGACCAGGGAGCCGTGCGAGTAGTGCCCATAGCGCACCATGCCGCCGGATTCGGGGAACATCGCGCCGAGCTCGGCATAGGTCAGCGCAATGGCCATGATGATGGCGGCGCCGATGATCCAGGCCCAGATCGCGCCCGGGCCGGCAATCTGCGCCGCGCGCCAGGCGCCGAACAGCCAGCCCGAGCCGATGATCGACCCCAGGCCGGTGAGCATCAGGTCGAACGCGCCGACGTTGCGATGGATCGAACTGGCTTGAGACATGGATGTTCCCCCGAGGCGCCTGCGACGTCAAAAAGATGGTGATGATTGCAGAGCGGGGCGGTTGTGTCATCCGCCACAGGTCACCCCTGGCACGTTGCCGCGGGCTCCACGCCACCGTTTGGACCCGTTGCGGGGGTGCGCAGACTTATCATCTGCCGCTGCAGCAGTGCGAGCGGAGGGCACGCCAGCCATGGCCGATTTGATCCTGTACCAGCGCGACGATTGCCATTTGTGCGACCTGGCGCTGGCCGTGCTGGCCGAGGCCCGGGCACCGGATTTCGACGCCGGCTGGATCGACGACGTGCCCGAGCTCGAGCTGCGCTACGGCACACGGGTGCCGGTGCTGCGCGATACGTGCGGCGGTCGCGAGCTCGACTGGCCGTTCGACGTCGCCGCCGTGCAGCGATTCCTCGCCGGCAGGGGCAGCCAGGCCGGGCCAGCTTCGACCTGACCCGCACGCCAGTCGGGGATGCGCCAGGCCCGATTTGGTCGTAATCTGCGACGCCAGGGGCACCAGTGCGATGGCAGCTGCCAGGGAAGGGCCTGGGGGGTCGCATGCGCGGCAGGCTGATTTTGTCAGCGTTGCTGTTGGGATCCGGGCTGGGCTTGCCAGCACCCGGTGGCACGGTGCGTGCCGAGACCAGGCACGAACAGGTTTCCGCGCCGTTGCCGACCCCGCAATTTCGCCACTACGGTGTCGCCGAGGGTCTGTCCGGTGGCGCCGTCCACGATCTGGCGCAAGACCAGGACGGCCTCATGTGGTTCGCGGTGGGCGCGGACCTGGTGCGCTTCGATGGCGTGGAGTTCACTGCATTCCGGCACCGGCAGGACGATCCGTCCTCGCTGCCCGCCGGCAGCAAACGCGGCCTGTTCGTCGACCGGGACAACCAGCTGTGGCTGGGAGGCCTCGAGTCCGGACTTGCGCGGCGAGCGGCGGATGGCCAGGGCTTTTCCCGCTGGGTGCACGATTCCGGCGAGCCTGGAAGTTTGTCCAGCGACGCGGTGTGGTGTATCGCGCAGACAGCGGATGGCGAGCTGTGGGTCGGTACCGAGGCCGGGCTGGACCATCTGCTGGCGGATGGCAGGCGCTTCGAGCACGTCGCACCACCACCGACGGTCGGGCGGTCAGGGTTCGGCGCCGTCCATGCGCTGCTTGCCGAAAGCGATGGCCGTTTGTGGATCGGCACCGGCCATGGCTTGTTTTTGCGCAGTCCGGCCGGTCTGCTGCGGAGAGTGGTCGTGGACGCCAGGCTGGCGGGCGAACCTGTGGTGTGGCGAATCCAGGGTGGCGGCAATGACGTGCGGGTTGCCGTGTCGGGTGGCTCGTTGCGCGTCGATCCGGATGGAATCGCCCGCCTCGTGGCGCCGGCCATGGACCCTGCCGTAGTGGTGCATGGCAGCGCGCGCGACCAGCTGGGTCGCCTGTGGACGGCGACGTCCAGCGGCCTGTATTTCGAGGATGGTGGCCACGCCACCCGTATCCCCGCGCAACCCCAGCTGCGCGGAGGGCTGCCCGGCTACCACGTAGCCCAGGCCTTGATCGACCACGAAGGGGGATTGTGGCTTGCGCTGGACGCCGCCGGGGTTGGCTACTTGGCACCCAACTGGAGTTTGTTCACGCGCATGACGCACGTGGCGGGCGATGCGACGAGCCTCAGCGGGTACGCGGCAACTGCCGTTGCGGCAAGCGGCGATGGCAAGCTCTGGGTTGGCGCGGGCGATACCGTCGACAAGCTGGATCCGGCAACGGGGCGTGTGCAGCATGTGCTGCGCGGGCTACCGGGTGAAGTGCGGGATCTGCTTGAGGGGCGCGACGGCAGTCTGTGGATCATCGCCGGTGATGCGGTCTATCGGCATACCGGCGGCAGTTTGCTCCAGATCGACATCCGGCCGGCTCGTGCACTGGAGCCACGGCGCCTGGCGCTGGGCGCCAATGGAGCGGTGCTGGTGGCATCGCTGCGCCAGGGCATGTTTCAGGTTCATCGGGGCACGCTTGAATTGAGGCCGGCAGCATGGGCTCCGGGTGACGGGAACCTTGTGCTGCCCAATCGCCTGACGGCGAACCAGGTACTTGACTGGTACGCCAATGGCAGCCACCTGTGGCGCTGGAATACTACCCACGCCAGGTTTGAAGACGCACCAAGCCTGAGCCCCGGAGGTCCGGTCCTGGCCCTGGAAACGACGGCCGACGGATTGTGGGTGGCACGCGGCAACCGCTTCGAACATTACCGTGCGGGCGGTTCGTACCTCGCTCGCGATCGCGAGTTGCCGACGCTTGCCGACTGGCCGACGCTGACCCTGCGTGGCATGCACGTGGACCGGCTCGGACGGGTCTGGCTGTTTGCCGACGAGGGGCTGTGGCGCTTCGACCCGGATGTCGGGCGCCTGGTCGCGTTTGGACCCCGCCATGGCCTGGAAAGCGGCCGCATGGATGGCGTATCGCCGGCCGGCGGCCGGGGTGGAATGATCTATTTCGCCGGGCCCGACGGTGTGACCGGCTTTTGGCCTGACCGCGCGCTGGCGCAGTTTGGCCATCCGCATCTGAGTTTGGCCTCGATCACGGTGGGGCATCGTGGCCAGGCGTTGAACCTGTCGACTTCGCCGGGCGTGTTGCAGCTGGGCTGGAATGACGGTGGGCCACGCATAGCGGCCCGTCTGGCCTCGTATGTCGATCCCAAGGCGAACCATTATCGCTTCCGCTTGCATGGTTTGGATGAGGACTGGGTGGATACCGGCAACCGTGCGGAGCGTGAGTTCCCGGTGCTCGCAGCCGGCAACTACACCCTTGAAGTGGCGGCTGCGGGTGTGGATGGCTGGTGGAACGAGCTGGCCACCCCCTTGCACATGACCGTGCGCTCGCCCCCGTGGGTGGCTTGGCAGGCCTGGGCCTTGTATCTGGCGTGTGCGACCCTGCTGCTGGCGCTGTGGTCGCTGGTGCAGCGGCGCTCCCGCCTGGGGATCGAGCGTCTGCACATGCTGGAGGAACGGCGCCGCATGGCGGAGCAGGCCAGCGAGGCCAAGACTTCCTTCCTGACCATGCTGAGCCATGAGATCCGCACACCAATGACCGGCATCATGGGCATGACCGAGTTGCTGCTGGGCAGCGGCCTGCCATCGGCGCAGCACGACTATGTGCGTGCCATGCAGCGCTCTGGCAGCATGTTGATGCGCCTGCTCAATGATGCGCTGGACCTGGCGCGCATCGAGGCGGGACGGCTGGAACTCGAGCCCGGGCCATTCGATCCACGCGAGCTGCTGCGGGAGGTACAGCAGCTGGAAGGCGGCTTGGCCGAGCTCAAGGGCATACGCCTTGAGTGCCATGTGGCCGACGGGCTGCCCGACCAGGTCGTGGGTGACGCGCTGCGCGTCAAGCAGGTGCTGCTGAACCTGGTCGGCAACGCCTTGAAATTCACCGACCAGGGAACCGTGCAGATGGCGGTCGAGGCCGGCACGGCCGGGTTGCGCTTCAGCGTCAGTGATACCGGGCCGGGTATTTCGGCGGCCAATCGCTCCCGTCTGTTCGAGCGCTTTGAGCAGTTGCCCGGTCCGCATCGTGCGGCCGGCAGCGGACTTGGCCTGGCGATTTGCCGTGAACTGGTCGGCCTGATGGGTGGCAGCATCCGCGCGGAACCGGCGGTGGCCGGTGGTGGTACGGCGTTCCGCGTGCTGTTGCCCCTGCCGGCCGTGAGGGCGCCCATGGCTCCAGGTCGCGACGACGCGCGGCCGGCACCCCGCTGGGCGGTGTTGCTGGTGGAGCAAGATGCCCAGGTGGCGCGCGAGGTGAGTACCAGGCTCGAGGCGCGGGGCCATTCAGTGCGTCGGGTCGGCAACGGCCTGGAGGCCTTGTCCGAGCTGGCGCACGGAAGCTTCGACCTGGTGCTGCTGGAAACCGAGCTGCGCGGCCTCGATGGCTTTCGCGTGGCGCGGCTGATGCGGGAGGCGCGGCCCAAGCCGTCAGCTCCGGCGATCGTGGCCATTGTCGGACCGATCGACGAAGCCGACGCGGCGCGCGTGCGCGGCGCGGGCATGAATGGGCTGGTGTGCAAGCCGCTCAATGGCGAGCTGTGGCTGCGTGCGCTGTACCGGGTCATGGCGTCGCATATGCGGCACGGCCATCCAGCGCCAGGGTCCGGCACCTAGCCTGGCGCAGACCCGTCCGCGCTCGCCTCAGATGTCGAGCTTGCGCAGCTGGAAGCCGCGCTGATGGTATTCGCGCCAGCGTCCGCGCGAGCCTTCGCGCTCGCTCGGTTCCGCGGCCACCACTTCCAGCACCCGCTCGTATCGGCCTGGCGCGCAGGCAGCGCGCAGGTTGACCACGAGGGACCGGTCCGGGGTATCGACGCCGGGCGGCACGATGAGTACGGCGGTATGCGCATCGTCCTCGTCGCCGGCCAGCTGGTGCGGGATGAACGCCTCCTCGTCGAACGCCCACAGCAGCTCGTCCAGCGCCTCGGCCTGGTCGGCATCGCGGGCCAGGATCAAGGTCGGTTGCTGGGCGACGAATGCTTTCCGGGCCAGCTCGCAGACCAGCAACAGTGGTTGTTCGCGAAAGCGCGGCTTGTCGATCAGGTAGAAATCGGCTTGCGGCATGGTGGAAATCGTGGGCTGTCCGGAAACGGTGGTCGGGCCCACGAAGGTTACGCCATAGATGTCTCTGGCGTCGCGCCGCCGTGCCCTGTCGCACGCTGATCGGTATGCCGACCGTGCGCACGGTAAACTGCCACGCGCCGCCAGCACCTGCAGCTGGCGGTCGTCGGGATGCCGGACCTACCGCGCCGACGCCGCAGCCACATCGTACCCCTGGATTGCCGGGACGCATGCTCAGTATTCTCGACCGCTATTTCCTGCGCGAGCTGGCCCAGACCGTGGCGGCAACCGTGGTGGTGCTGCTGGTGATTGTCGCCGGCAGCGCGTTTGCCAAGGTGCTGCAGCAGGTCGCGAACGGCAGTTTTCCGCCTGGCGTCATGCTGCAGGTGCTCGGCTTGCAGACGCTTGGCGGCCTGACCAACCTCTTGCCGTTGGCCAGCTTCATTGGCGTGTTGATGGCCCTCGGGCGCATGTATCGCGAGAGCGAGATGCATGTGCTGGCCGCCTCCGGCATGGGCCCAGCCGGCCTGCTGCGGCCGGTGCTGCTGCTGGGCGTGGTGCTGGTGGCCATCACGGCGGTGGTGGCGTTGTGGCTGGGCCCGTGGGCCATCCGCACCAGTGGGGACCTGGTGGCGGAAGCGAACCGCTCGGTGGTGGCCGCCGGGCTGGAAGCCGGCCGCTTCACCGAGCTGCCGAACGACGGCGGCATCATCTTCGTCGATCGCCTGAGCCGTGACGGCACGCGTCTGGGCCGCAGCTTCATTGCCACGCAGCGCGTCGGCGCGGGTGGCCAGATACACCTCAGGCTGGTCAATGCCGCCAGTGGCCATCTGTACCAGGAGGGCATGGGCAGCGGGCGCTTCATCGCCTTTGCCGACGGCTGGCAATATGACCTGCCGCTCGGCGCCGACGACTGGACACAGATGCATTACGCGCGCAATGACCTGGCCTTGTCGGCGGTCGCCGACGACGAGGCCGGCGATCCGGTCAGCGCGACGTCGAGCCTGGCGCTGCTGCGTGGCGACGATCCCCAGGGACGGGCCGAGCTGGCCTGGCGCACGAACGCCCCGGCGCTGACCCTGGTGTTCCTGCTGCTGGCCTTGCCGCTGGCGCGGCAGAGCCCGCGCGAGCCGCGCTATGGCCGCCTGCTGCTCGCCGTGGTCGGCTTTTACCTCTATTACTCGTTGCTGGCGCTGGGCCGGGCGCAGATCGCCAAGAACCATTGGCATGGTCAGGGACCGTTGTGGCTCGTGCATGCGCTGGTGCTGGCGTTCGCGCTGTGGTTGCTGTGGCGCCAGTACGCGCCGCGCCGACAACGCGTGGAGGGCGCGCGATGAGCGCGTTGACGGTCAAGCGCGTCGACCGGCTGATTGGCGCCAGCGTGTTGGGCTCGGTGCTGACCGTGTGGCTGGTCCTCACCGGCATGGACGCGGTGCTGCAGCTGCTGCGCCAGATCGGCAACGTCGGCAAGCATGGCTACGCCATGCGCGATGCGTTGATGTACGTGCTGGTCACGTTTCCGCGGCGCGGCTACGAGATGTTCGGCTACGCGGCCCTGATCGGCGCCTTGCTGGCCCTGGGCAGCCTGGCCGGCAGCGGCGAGCTCACTGCACTGCGCGCCGCCGGCATGTCCCGCCTGCGCATTGCCGGATCTGCGACGGGCGTCATCGCCGTGTTGATCGCGGCGGTGGTGCTGCTGGGCGAGACGGCTGCGCCCTGGGGTGACCAGGTGGCCCAGTCGATGCAGTTGCGCATGCGCTCCGGGACGTTGGGTATCGGAACGCGCAGTGGGTTGTGGACCCGGGACGCCGACAATTTCATCAATGCCCGCGGCGCGCTGCTGCTGCAGCGGGACGGGGTGAGCAGGGTGCAATTGGCTGACGTGCGCCAATTCAGCTTCGCCGACGATGGCCGGCTGCAGCGCTTCACCCAGGGCCAGACGGCGGAGTCCGACGGCACGCAATGGGTGCTGCATGGCGTGCGCACCACGACGCTCGACGCACAGGGCGTGCACAGCAGCACGGCGGCGACCCAGCCCTGGCCGGTGCGCATCGACGCGCGGGTGCTGGCGCAGTCGCTGGTGCAGCCGCAGTATCTTTCCATGCGCGACCTCAGGCGCAACATCGGCTACCTGCGCAACAACGGCGAGCAGCCTGGCAGCTACGCCCTGGCGTTCTGGACCCGGGTCATGTATCCGTTCAACGTGCTGGTGCTGGTCTTGTGCAGCATGCCGTTCGCGTTTGGTGCGCTGCGCTCGGGCGGCCTGGGCAAACGCATCTTCGTCGGCATGCTGCTGGCCATTGCCTGGTATTTCGTACAGCCGGCGCTGGTAAACGCCGGCACCGTGTACGGCTTGTCGGCGATGTGGGCCAGCCTGTTGCCGGCGGTGCTGCTGGTGGTGCTCGCGGTGGCGTATTTTCGGCGCCGCACAGGATGACTACGCCGGCCCATGGCGGGCCGGCCCAATGCAAGGAGCGTGGACGGTAGAAGCCGTCCATGCTCCTGAGGAGCGATGATGGACATGATTGATCTGCGCAGCGACACCGTTACCAGGCCGACCGCGGCCATGCGTGCGGCGATGCTGGCTGCTGAGGTCGGCGATGACGTATATGGCGAGGACCCGACTGTCAACGCCCTGCAGCAGCGCCTGGCCGACGACCTCGGCTTCGAGGCTGGCCTGTTTGTCTCCAGCGGCACGCAATCCAACCTGCTGGCGATGTTTGCGCATTGCGAACGCGGCGACGAGTACCTGGTGGGCGCCGACGCGCACACCTTCAAGTACGAGGGCGGCGGCGCCGCCGTGCTGGGCTCGATCCAGCCCCAGCCGATCCCGCAGGCCGAGGACGGGACGTTGCCGCTGGAGCACATCGAGGCCGCGATCAAGCCGATCGATCCGCACTTTGCCCGCACCCGGGTGCTGGCGCTGGAAGACACCTGGCATGGTCGCGCCCTGCCGCTGGAATACCTCGCAGCCGCGGGCAGCCTGGCGCGCCGGCACGGGCTGGGCATGCATCTCGACGGCGCGCGGCTGTACAACGCCGCCGTGGCCGGCCACGTCAACCCGCGCGCGATCTGCCGGCATTTCGATACCGTGTCGGTCTGCTTGTCCAAGGGCCTCGGCACGCCGGTGGGCTCGGTGTTGCTGGGCCCACATGTCTTGATCGACAAGGCCCGACGCTGGCGCAAGGTGGTCGGCGGTGGCTGGCGCCAGGCCGGCATGCTGGCGGCAGCTGGCCTGTACGCGCTTGACCACCACGTGGCGCGGTTGGCCGAGGATCACCGGCGTGCCGCGGCCCTGGCCGGCTACCTGCGCGAGATGGACGGCCTGCGCGTGCTCGGCCAGCACACCAACATGGTGTACGTGGACGTGCCGCAGACCCGGCTCGGCGCGCTGGACGCACACCTGCAGGCCGCCGGCGTGTGCACCGGTGCCGGCCATGATCCGGTGTTGCGCCTGGTCACCCACCTGGATGTCGACGACGCCGGCATCGCCCGCGTGGTCGAGGCCTTCTCCAGCTTCTTCGCGCCGGGCACCTAGCTGTCCGGGTGGCTAGGTGTGCGCCCGGACTGGCTGGCGACCCCGCCGCTTGCGTGCTGCCGGAGACTTGCCGGCAGCATGGTGCACCCCATTGAACTGGCGGATGAAGTCGCGCAGCTGCGGATAGACGACCTCGCGCCAGCGGTGGCCGCTGAAGATCCCATAGTGGCCGGCGCCCTCGATCACCTTGCCGGTCTTGCGGCTGTCCGGAATGCCGCTGCACAGGTCGAGCGCGGCCATGGTCTGGCCAAGTCCGGAAATATCGTCGAGCTCGCCCTCGATGGCGCACAGTGCGCTGCCGGTGATGTCCTGCGGCTTCACCCGTTCGCCGGCCACGTCCCACAAGCCGCGTGGCAACAGGAATTTCTGGAACACGGTCTCGATGGTGTCGAGGTAGAAGCGCGCCGGCAGGTCGAGCACGGCGTTGTATTCATCGTAGAAGCGCCGATGCGATTCGGCGTCTTCCTGGTCGCCGCGCAGCAGGTGCTGGTAGAAATCCCAGTGCGACTGCAGGTGCCGGTTCGGGTTCATTGCCACGAAGCCCGCGTACTGCAGGAAGCCTGGATACACCTCGCGCCCGTGGCCGGGATAGTTCGGCGGCACAGTCTGGATCACATTGCCCTGGAACCAGGACAGCGGGCGGTTGGTGGCGAGGTTGTCCACGCTGGTCGGGCTGCGGCGTGGGTCGATCGGACCGCCCATCATGGTCAGGCTGAGCGGCGTGGCTTCGCCGCGCGAGGCCATCAGCGACACTGCGGCCAGCACCGGCACGGTGGGTTGGCACACCGAGACCACGTGCAGGCGCTTTGCACCGATGTGGCGTATGAACTGCTGCGTGTAGGCGACGTAGTCGTCCAGCCCGAACGTGCCCGCGGCGGCGGGCACCATGCGCGCGTCGACCCAGTCGGTGATGTACACCTTGTGTTCGCGCAGCATGGTGCGCACGGTGTCGCGCAGCAGCGTGGCATGGTGGCCGGAGAGTGGCGCCACCAGCAGCACGACGGGGTCATCCTTGGTTTGCTGCATGGTCACCGGGTCGTCGCTGAAGCGCTTGAAGCGCTTCAGCTGGCAAAATGGCAGGTCCAGGTCCACACGCTCGATGACCGCGATTTCCCGGTCGTGCGCGATCGCGGTGTGGATGCCGAACTCCGGCTTCTCGTACTCCTTGCCAAGCCGATACAGCATCTCGTAGGTGGCGGCCAGGCGCGGTGCTCCGGGCAGCTGGGCGAACGGTGCGTGGCGATCGCTGAGCAATCGCGCCCCGGCCTGGGCGAAGTAGCTCATCGGCCCGAGGAAAGCCCGCTGCCATTCGTAGATTTGATAGAGCATGCGCTGCGCCTGGGTTGGTAAAAAAACGTCCATGATAGCCGGCTTGCCATGCAGGACGTGTACACGCAGGTATCGGCAGCGATCTGCCCGGCTGGAGTGGCGTCCGTGGCTGGTGCGCCGGGCCGCACCACCGATCCGCGTCCACGCGCCAGGGAAGCGCCTGGGCCGGGAGCCCGGCGGCCGTATGCAGCGGGGTTCAGCGGGGCAGCAGTTGCAGCTGCGTCCCGGCGAGCAGGTCGGGTACGCTGCGGCGTCGCGGCTCGAAGAGTGCCGGCGCGAACCAGAGGGCCCAGACCAGCAGCATGGTCCACAGCGTCGGCCGCAGCCCGAGGCTCGGGGTCAGCCACAACAGGCCCAGCGGACTGGCCGCCACCAGCAGCCGCACCAGCACTTGCCGCCAGGAAGCCGCGTCGCCCGCGCGTGAACGCAACTGTACGCGCCAAGGGCGCATGCCCAACGTCTGCCCGCCATAGCGCCAGGAGGCGGCGAAATACCCGCCGAGCACCAGGGCCTGCAACGGGCGATACCAGGCTGGAATCACCACCTGCGCACCGGTGGTGATCAACTGGCCGTCCGTGGCCAGCTGGGCCACCAGGCCGACCACCATCACGATCGCCAGCGTCGCCAGCAGGTCGTAGGCCAGGGCGGCCAGGCGTCGCCAGAGCGGGCATGCTGGTCGGTGTTCGGTGGGATGGTGGCTCATGGATCGCTTGCGTCGCGTGCGCACAATGCGCAGCATCGTGGGCATGGAAAGGGAAACCGCAGCGCGCAGTATCGCCGATGTCGACCAGCGCAGCATCGACGCGTTCCTGGAACGTGCCTGGTCCGAGGACGGCCTGGCCGACCGTACGCTGGAGGCGTATCGCCGCGACCTGGAAGGGCTTGCGCGCTGGCTGGGTGGAAGCGGACGCCACCTGCACGATGCGCGGCGCGAGGATGTCTCGGCATACCACGCCGCGCATGGCGGAGCCGTGCGCTCGATGGCGCGCCGGCAATCGGCCTTCCGCCGCTACTACGCCTTCGTGGTGCGGGACCGGCCCGGCTTCGTCGATCCGACGCTGCGCATCGAGCGGCCGAAGCTTCCACACAGCTTGCCCAAGGCCCTGTCCGAACGTGAGGTCGAGCGCCTGCTCGCGGCGCCCGATGCCGGCACCGCGCTGGGTTTGCGCGACCGCGCCATGCTCGAGCTGATGTATGCCAGCGGCCTGCGCGTGTCCGAGCTGGTCGGTGTGCCGTTGACGGCACTGAATCCACGCCAGGGCGTGTTGCGCATCAGCGGCAAGGGCGGCAAGGACCGGCTGGTGCCGGTGGGTGAGGTGGCACTGGATTGGATCGACCGCTACCTGCGCGAGGTCCGCCCGCAGCTGGCACGTGGTCGCCAGCCGCCGGCCTTGTTCCTCAGCCAGCGCGGAGCGGCGATGACCCGGCAGATGTTCTGGACCCTGGTCAAGCGCCATGCCGTGGTGGCCGGCATTCCGGCGGCACGCATCTCGCCGCATGTGCTGCGGCATTCTTTTGCCACGCACCTGCTCAACCACGGCGCCGACCTGCGTGCGCTGCAGATGCTGCTGGGACACAGTTCGCTCAGCACGACCCAGATCTACACCCTGGTCGCGCGCGAGGGCCTGAAGCGCCTGCATGCCCAGCATCACCCCCGCGGCTGAGGCGGTGGTTGACGCTGCCGCTGCGACGGCGTAGATACTCGACGGGTTGTACGTCATGCGCGTGGCCTCACGCGCTGGGTCATCCACCATGTCGAGGGGGGCTTGCGATGATGTCTGCGAAGATGCGCGGCGGCCTGCGGGCGCTGGTGCTTGTCGGCCTTTGCGTGGCCATGGCCTGCTGGACCGTGCCCTCCGTGGCGTCGACGGCGTTGGCACCGACGCCGACTCCGAAAGACGTGCCATACCCCGGCATGCTGAAGCTGGATGTCGACCTGCGCGATGCACCGCGGCGCATCTACCGCATGCACGAGACCATCCCGGTGCAGGCCGGCCCGCTCACCCTGTTCTACCCGAAATGGCCCTTGCCGGACCACGCACCGGACGGGGCGATCGCCAACGTCGCCGGCCTGGTCATCACCGCGAACGGACGGCAATTGCCATGGCGGCGCGATCTGGGCGACATGTTCACCCTGCATCTTGAGGTCCCGGCCGGCGTCGACCATATCGAGCTCGCGTTCCAGTACCTGTCGCCCGGTGCGGGCGTGTGGTACGGCTACGAGGTCTGGTCGACGCCGCACCTGGTCGACCTGGACCCGACCCAGGTGGCGTTCTATCCGGCCGGCTATTACACGCGGCGCATCCAGATCGAGCCCAGCTTCACCCTGCCCAGCGGCTGGCGGTACGCCACCGCGCTGGAGCTCGCGGGCCGGTCCGGTGATGTGCTGCGTTTCAAGCCGCTGGACTTCAGCGACTTCATCGACTCGCCCTTGATCGCCGGCGAGTACTTCCAGCGCATCGATCTCGCGCCTGGTGCCAAAGTCCCGGTGCACCTGGACATCGTCGGCGACAGCGCGGCGAGTGTGGCCATCAGCGACGCGCAGGTAACCGGGTTCCGCAACCTGGTGACCCAATTGCATGCCTTGTTCCGCTCGCATCACTACGATCATTACGACCTGCTGCTGACCGTGTCCGACCACGTCGACGGCACCGGGCTCGAGCATCACCAGTCCAGCCTGGACATGGCCAGTGCGGACTTCCTCACCGACACCGATGCGTTCGTGGCCGACGCCACGCTGCTGCCGCATGAGTTCACGCACTCGTGGAACGGCAAGTTCCGGCGCCCGGCCGACATGTGGACCCCGACCTTCAACGAGATCCAGCCCGCCGACATGGTCTGGGCCTACGAGGGCTTGACCGAGTACTGGTCGGGCGTGCTGGCGGTGCGTTCCGGCCTGTTGAGCGCCGCGCAGTACCGCGACGCGCTGGCGGCGACGACGGCAGCCATGGCGCATCGCACGGGGCGCCGCTGGCGCTCGCTGCAGGACGTCGCCGACAGCGCGCAATTGCTGTACTTCAACGGCAACCACTGGAGCAACTACCGCCGGGCCACGGACTTCTATCCGGAAGGCGAGCTGCTGTGGCTGGACGTCGACACCAGGATCCGCGAACTCAGCCACGACCGTCGCTCGCTGGATGATTTCGCCAAGGCGTTCTATGCCATGGACGACGGCAGCCATGTCACCCGCACCTATACCTTCGACGAGCTGGTCGCCGCGCTCAACGGCGTGCAGGCATACGACTGGGCGGGCTTCCTGCGCAGCCGGCTGGACTACACCGGCGACAAGCTGCCGGAACACGGCGTGGCGCGCGGCGGCTGGAAGCTGGTGTACACCGCACAGCCCTCCGACTACGCACAGGCCGTGGCCCACGCGCACCACAGCGTCGATCTGGCGTATTCGCTGGGTGCCACGCTGGGCACAGACGGCGAGGTGCGTGACGTGCAGTGGGATGGCCCGGCCTACGCTGCCGGCCTGGTGCCGGGGATGAAGGTCGTTGCCGTGGATGGCAGCGGTTTTTCCGCCGACGTGCTCGAGCGGGCAGTCGCCAGCGCCCAGGGCAGCACTACGCCAATCACGCTCGCGGTCAGCTACGTGGGCACCTTCAGCACGTTGCAGGTCGATTATCACGGCGGCCTGCGTTACCCGCACCTGGCGAGAGTCGACGGCACTCCGGACTACATTGGCGAGATTGCCACTGCGCGGAAATAGGCCGCGCGTGGCATGTGGTGTGCTCCAGCCTGCGTTGCTGGCGTCGGTTCACGTTCTGGCTGATTGGGCGCCCAGATGGCTGCGGGGCGGTTGCGTGGCACACCCTGGCGTGTTCAGAGCTTGTCGTCCGGAGGCTTGCGCGCCACGCGTGGAACCGGGTGGCCGCGCCCGCTCCACCAGCGCAGCAGGTCGCGGGAGAGACGCGCCTTCTGGGCGCCGACCGGAATGTCGGGGCGCACGGTCATCCAGGACGACTTGGCGGCCTCGGACTGTTGTTCGGGGTAGACGCTGCGGTGACCGACCATGAGGTAGGCGGCAATCGCCGCCCCGGCCACGTACAGAGTGCTGTCGCTGCCGAACAGTTCCACGCCCATGAGGATGGCGGCGATGGGTGTGTTCGAGGCTGCCGCCACCACCGCGGTCAGGCCGACGGCCGCGCCCAGTGCGGCCTGCAGACCGAGCAGATGGGCAAAGGCGCCCCCGGCGACCGCGCCCATGACGAACTGCTCGGTGACCAGGCCGCCGTAGAACCCCGAGCCCAGGGTGACGGCCACCAGCAGTGCCTTCCACAGGAAGCCCAGCCAGGGCATGGGCTCGCCGTGCAGCGCGCGATCGAGCAACGGCAGGCTGAGCCCCAGGTAATCGGTCGGAATGACCAGGATGAGCAGGGCCAGCACGCAGCCGCCAAGCGCCGGCAGCAGTGGTGGCCAAAGGTCCAGGCGTTTTCGCAGCCAGGCAAACCAGCGTGTCATCAATTGCAGCAGCTCGACGAAGATCAACGCCACCAGGCCGCATAGGATCCCGATCACCACGGTCTTGAGGAACAGCAGCTCGGTGAAGTCGCTGACGAAGGCGATGTGGTATTGCGGGTAGGGCACGCCCAGGAAACGACTGGTCTCGAACGCCGTGACGCCGGCAACGATGGCCGGAAACAGAAAGTTGTAGCGGATGCGCCCGATGGCCAGCATTTCCACGCCGTAGATCGCCCCGGCAACCGGCGTGCCGAACACACTGGCGAAGCCCGCGCTGACCCCACACGCCACCAGGCGACGGCGCAGTTCCGCATTCAGGTGCAGGGCCTCACCGATGCCTGCGGCGATGCTGGCGCCGAGATGCGAACAGGGGCCTTCCTTGCCGGCCGAACCCCCGGCACCCAGTGTCACCAGGGCAGCCAGCGGCTTGATCCACATCGTCTTCAGTGGCATGCGGCCGTCCTGCTCGTTGACCGCGATGATCACCGAGTCGGTGAGTCCGCTGCGTGAGTGTCTGTAGCCGAAATACAGCAACAGCCCGTTGACCAGGCCGGCCAGCGGCAACAGCGCCATCTGCAGCCAAAGCGGCGTGGAGCCGGCGTGCCCGGTTGCGGCAAACAGGAGGTGCAGGAAGATGCTGCAGCCGACCCCGACCAGAGCGCCGGCGAACATCGCCAACAACAGCCACTGCACGACCGTCGCCAGCATCACGAGAGGTTCAGCGAGGCTCAGGCGGTACATGTGGGGCGACCGGTTGGCGCGCGATAGGCAGCCCGCAGTGTAGCAGCAGGGTCCAATCCGCCTGGGTTCCAGCGGCCTGCGGCCGGGTGGCTGGTTGTCGCTGACTTTATCCGCGAAGGCTTGCTAAGCTTGTTGCCGAAGCCATGCACGGTGTGGCTTTCCAGCAACCTTCCCGTCTCCTGCCATGAGGATCCATCATGACCCGAGTACTGCCAGCGCTGCTGGCCTTTTGCGTCGCCGCCCTGCTGCCGCTGGCCCACGCCCAGCAGGTCCAGCGCCATGCGATTCCAAACAGCAACTTCCCGATCGCCGCCGCGGTCGAGGTGCCGCCAGGGCACACCCTGGTGCTGCTGAGTGGCAAGACGCCGCCAGTTGCCAATCCTTCCGCGCCGAAGGGCAGCGTGGCGGTGTATGGCGACATGGAGACGCAAACCATCGGCGTGCTCAAGCGCATCCAGGAACAACTGCAGGCCCTGCACCTGGACCTGGGTGACGTGGTGCAGATGCGTGCCTACCTGGTAGGCAACCCGGAGCAGGGCGACGCCCTGGATTTCGACGGCTTCATGCGTGGCTACACGAAGTTCTTCGGCCCCGGTGCGCAGACCAAGTTGCCGGCCCGCACGGCGCTCAAGATTGCCGGCCTGGCGACGCCGGGCATGCTGATCGAGATCGAAGTCACCGCGGTGCGTCCTTGATGCCTGGTCGCGGGGTGCCGCCTGGTCTGGGCGGCAGCCTGCGGCACGCGCTGGCCGGCGGCGTGTGCGCCCTGCTGCTGACGTTCGCGCAGCAGCCCACGGCACACGCCCAGTCGCAGAAGCTGTCGCTCAACGCCAGTCTGGCCAAGCCGGCCGTCCAGGCGGCTCTGCGCAGCATCGACCAGCAGCAGCCGGCTGCGGTCGAGCGGCTGATCAGGATTGGCAGCATCGTCTCGCCTTCCGGGCAGGAGCAGGAGCGGGCCGCGGAGGTGGCCAGGCAGATGCGTGCGGTGGGCTTGCAGCAGGTCGAGACCGACGCCGTGCACAACGTCGTCGGCATCATTCCGGGGAGCGGCGAGGGCAGCATCGTATTCGTCTCCACCCTGGATGACCTCAAGACCGTGGCCGAAAACCAGCAGGCGGCCGGACGGCCGTTGCGTGCCGAGGGCGACCGCGTGGTCGGTCCCGGCTCGAACACCTCGACCACCACGGTCTCCATGCTGCAGGCGGCCCAGGCCTTCCTGGCTGCCGGCTTCAAGCCCGAGCGCACCCTGGTGTTTGCCGCCGTGTCCCAGGAAGAGACCGGCATGGCCGGCATGCGCGCGCTGTACCAGCGCTACCGGGATCGCGCCACGGCCTTCGTCGATGTGCTCGGCGACGGGCGCAGCATCATGTATGGGGCGATCACCATCCACTGGTGGAAGGTGGTGGCCCACGGTCCGGGCGGGCATACGCTCAACGGCGGCCTGCCGAACGTCAACCAGGGCATGGGGCGGGCCATCGACCGGCTGCTGCCGCTGCCGTACGACAAGCACTACGCAGGCGAGCGCAACGTGCTCAACGTGGCGATCGTGCAGAGCGGCGCGGTGTTCAACCACAAGCCGGATACGGGTTGGTTCTCGCTGGACGTCCGCTCCAGCGACGCCAAGGTGGTGGAGGTCATGGAGCAGGACGTGCGCGCCGTATTGAAGGAGGTGTCTGCGCAGACCCACATCACCTTCGACATGGAAGCGGTGTCGGAGACTCCGGGAGGGCAGATCCCTGGCCTGAAGGACAGCGACCTGGTGCAGGATTCGGCCGCGATCGCGCGTCACCTCGGCCTGGATTCCAAGCTCAGCAACCTCGGCTCGTCGAACATGAATATCCCGATTGCCGGCGGCACACCGGCGATCGGCCTGGGTGGCGAGCGCGGCGGTGAGCGCGGCGAGCCCGGCGAATGGGCCGACGTGGGACAGATGCAGCGTACCGCCAAGCATGTATTCCTGCTGTCGGTGGTCATGGGCGGCGTGCAATCCACTGCGGCCGGGAAGCGGTGACTTCCGTCCGGGCGCGCGCCGGTTGACGGCGTGCGCCCGGCCAGGACCGGTTTCCCCCACGGCGCGCTTGCTAAGCTGCACCTGTCTCCTGGAGCCTTGACCATGCGCAGATTCCCCATCCTTGCCTCGCTCGTGCTTGTTGCCCTGGTTGTCGCAGGCGGCAGTGTGGCCAGTCCTGCACCAGCGCCGGCGGCGTCAGCTGCCGGGCGTGTGATCGTGCTGGTGCGGCACGGCAACTACGATGCCGACCCGGCAGCCGATCCGAAGCTGGGGCCGCCGTTGAATCCGATCGGGGTGGCCCAGGCGCATCTGGCCGGTGCACGCATTGCCGCGCTCGGGTTGCACTTCGACACCTACCGCGTGAGCCCGATGCAGCGTGCGCGGGATACCGCGGCGGTCATCGCCCAGGACCTGCCCGGCAGCGCGTTTACCGTGGACGAGGACCTGCGCGAATGCGTTCCGCCCACGCGGCGCACGGAGGTCACCAGGGACTTGAAGCCAAGTGAGCTGGCCTCATGCAAGGCGGCCTTCGACCGCCTGTTCGAGCGCTATTTCCACCCGCAGCCCGGTGCGGGCCATGCCGCCCTGCTGGTGTGCCACGGCGACGTGATCCGCTACCTGGTCACCCGCGCGCTCGGCGTCGACACCATGGCCTGGCTGGAGATGTCGGTGCGCAATGCCAGCCTCACGCAGGTCCTGGTCGAGCCCGATGGCCGCTTCAAGGTCATCACCGTCGGCGACGACGGCTTCATGCCGGCCAACCTATTGACCGGCGCCACCGGCGATCCCGAACGGGATCTTTCCGTGCCGCCGTTGCCGCTGGCCCAGTAGCGTCCCGCAGCCGGGGGCAACCCGCGCCGGTTGCGGTGCGATCCCCTGTGCCCACTCTGGCGTTGAACCGGAGGGCCGCGAGCCCGACATTTGAAACCATGTCAGAATATCGCCGTACAAACGAAAACGATTCCCGTTAACCATTTCCAGCCCGACGCTTTCCGCGTCCTACTGAGGAGCAGTGATGCCTGGCCAAGTTGCACGCAGGGCTTTCGGTACGGTGGTGGCTGCGCTGTCGTTCGGGGCCGTACCTGGCCTCGCCACGGCGGTCACCGAGACCACGGAGCTGCGCATCACCCAGGATGCGGCAGGTGCCGAACGCCGCGGCGGTGACCGCCGCGGCGAGGCTGCGGCCGGGGACGTGGAGGTCTGGCACGGCGAGCCGGTCAAGGTCACCGCGCGCGGCACCGTGGCCGACTGGCCGGAGGCCCTGGCCATCGACACCATGAATTACGACCTGGCGATTGCCGAGCCGGCCGACTTCCAGGACTGGATCACCCGGCTTCCCGGCGTCGGCGCCACCGGGCAGAGCGGCCTGTTCGAGACCTTTTCCATCCGCGGCAGTGGCGGCAACGGCATCCTGATCCTGACCGCCGGCGTGCCGGTGGCGGCACAGCGTCGTGCCGGTGTGCCGGTGTCCTTCGTCGAGCCGGTGCTGCTCGGCGACGTGAGTGTCACGCGCGGGCCGTCGGTGGTGCATTTCGGTCCCGGCGCGCTCGGCGGGGCGGTGTCCATGGAGCCACGCTGGTTCAAGGCGCCGTTCGTCACCGCCGGCTATGCCAGCGGCGGCGACGAGTTCCTGCTCGCCACCGGCACCGGCGGCGAGGGCTTCTCGCTGGCCGCAGCCCGCCATCGTGCCGGCGACAGCAAGGCGCCGAACGGCACCCCGCTCAACACCAGCTACGCCCGCGACAGCGCCACGCTGCAGCTCCAGCACCGCTTTGGGGCAATGAATGTTGACGCCCTGCTGATGCCCTCACGCACCCGGGGCATCGGCAAATCCAATTCGCGCTACCCGGACAGTCAAGTCACCGACTACCCGAGGGACGACCACACCATCGGCCGTCTGCGCCTGCAGCATGACCGTGGGTTCGAGGCCAGCGTGTATGCCCACGACCAGGAGCTCACCACCTTCAAGCGCACCCCGCGCAAGGCCAATGCCTATGCCTCCATCGCCAGCACCGATGGCGGCGGTACCGTGCAGCAGAGCTGGCGCCGCGGCGCGTTCAAGAACAACGTCGGCGTCGAGTATTTCGGGCGCCGCGACGTGACCGGCTACGACGCCAGCGGCACCCCCGGCGACCGCACCTACAGCCTGGACGGCGCCAGCGAGGACTCGTGGTCGCTGTTCGGGATCACCGACTGGCGGCTGGCTGGCGCGTTCAGCCTCGAGCTTGGCGCCCGGACCACCTGGATCGCCCAGCACCAGTCCGGGGCGACATCGCGCGATTCCGATGCGGCGGTGACCGCGGCGGCTGTGTGGACCCCGGACGAGTCCTCGCGCTGGAGCCTCAACCTGGCCTCCGGCTACCGCTTCGCCTCGCTGGAGGAGCGCTTCTTCAGCGGGGTGACCGGGCGTGGCGAGATCGTCGGCAACCCGGACCTGGGATCGGAGCATTCGCTGGGCGTCGATCTGGGCCACGCCTGGTGGCATGGTGACTGGAGTACCCAGGCACATGTGTGGCGCACCAACGTGCGCGACCTGATCCAAAAGGTGACGCTGTCGCCGGACGTGGAAGGCTATGTGAACGTCGGCAAGGCCAAACTGTATGGGGCCGAGGCCGTGGTCGGCTGGACTCCCCTGGACAGCGGCTGGTCGCTGCACGCCAATGCGGCTGTGGTGCGCGGGGAGGATCGTGACAGTGGGCAACCAGTCTATGGTATCCCGCCACTGCGTGCGGGGCTCGACGTCGCCTACGCGTTTGGTGACTTCACCGTGGCCGGGCAATATACCCACCGCTGGGCCATGACCAGGCCCGGGTTCGAGGAGCTGCGGCGCGATGCGGTGGACCTCGTCGACGCCGAGTTGCGGTACCGGTTGACACCCGAGGTCAAGCTGAAGCTCTACGTGCGCAACCTGTTCAACAAGCTCTATTACGCCACTGCCGACGAGCTGTCCGCATTCGCGCCTGAGCGCACGGTGGGCCTCAACGTGGTGTGGGCCATGGAGTGAGCGTGGCCCGGTGGGCGCCCGGCAGTACCGTTCGCGCTTTCCTCACCCGCACGGGTCTATATTCCGCAATATTGCGGCACCTGCCGCCTTACTCGGGAGTCGTGCCATGGTGAAGAACTTCAGTCGTTGCTTGCCGGCCCTGCTGCTGGCACTGGCGGTGCCGATGGTGGCCCAGGCGGCAGACTCCAGCGCGGCCGTGAGCAAGCAGGTGTCGACCGCCGCTGCCCATGCCGGCATGGCGATGGGCGCGGCGGACCTCAAGATGGTGCGCACGCATTTGCATCACGTGGTGAATTGCCTGCAAGGTTCCGCGGGCGCCGGGTTCGACGCCAAGGCCGGCAATCCGTGCAAGGGTCAGGGCAACGGTGCCATTGTCGATGCCAAGGGCGACGCCGCCACCGAGGCCAAGCTGCATACGGCATTGACGCAGGCCGAGGCGGGCCTCAAGGCCGAGACGGTGGACGCCGCACACGCCGACGCCAAGAAGGCGATGGATACCTTGCAGGGCTGATCGCGGCTGCCGGGAGTAGTCAGCGGTAGCGCGCTTCCTGCAGGTCGATCTCGCGCACCAGGCGGCGCGAGACTTCGTCGGAGACGTGATGGTGGCGCGTCATTTCGAAGATCGCCTCACGCTGACCCTGCAGCGCGGCCAAACGCAGTTCGCGTTCGGCCACGTCGGCTTTGCGCAGTTGCCGCGCCTCGTCCTCGCTGGAAGCGTTCTCGTCCAACCAGTGCTGGTACAGCGCGATTACCCGGGTGGCAGCGCTGGTGTAGGTGTCGACATCGCCGGCCGGGGCCTTCTCCAGCAGTTCGTGCTGGGCCTTCTCGACGGCGGCGATCGCCGCGGTGGCGGCAGTCCTGCGCACCAGGCTCTCTTCCTGTCTGATGGCCGGCTCCGGCGGCAGTTCCAGGCCCTTCAACAGCGGCGGCAGGCCGATGCTGGCCGCCAGCAGCGAGAGCAGGATCACCGCCGTGGCGAGGAAGATCGCCAGCTCGCGGGCGGGGAAGGGCGTGCCATCGGGCAGCAGCAGCGGCAGCGTCATCACGCCAGCCAGGGTGATCGCGCCGCGCACGCCGGCCAGCGAGGTGGCCAGCAGCAATCGCCAGTGCGGCCGTTTCGTCGCCGTGCCGTGGTGGTGCGCCTTGAGCAGGTTTACCCGCATCGAAATCCAGACCCAGGCCAGCCGCAGCAGCGCCAGGCCGACGTTGATCGCCAGCGCGTACACCAGCAGCCACCAGGGATTGCGGTGGCCGCTTTGCGCCACCGACTCCATCGCACCCTGCAGGCTGGCCGGCAGCTGTTCGCCCAGCAGCACGAACATGATGCCGTTCAGCGCGAACTGCACGGTGTTCCACACCGCGGTGCGCTGCACCCGCGTGGTCGCCAGCACGCGGCCGCTGAGTTCGACGTAGCTCATGGTGATGCCGGCGGCGACCGCGGCGAGGATGCCGGAGGCATGCAGCTGCTCGGCCAGCAGGTAGGCGCCGAACGGGATCAGCAGGCTGATCAGGATCGGCGAGCCGGCCTCCTGGCCGAAGTGTCGCGACAGCCAGCGCTGCGCGAAGCTCACCGCCAGGGTGAACACCACGCCCACGCCGAGCCCGACCAGCGCCACCCACAGGAAGCTCAGCGATGCCGACAGCAGCGAGAAGCTGCCGGTCACCGCCGCCGCCACCGCGAAGCGGAAGCAGACCAGGCCGGTGGCGTCGTTGAGCAGCGATTCGCCTTCGAGGATGTGCATCAGCCGCTTCGGGATCGGTACGCGCGAGGTGATCGACGACACCGCCACCGGGTCCGTCGGCGACACGATCGCAGCCAGCGCGAACGCCACCGCCAGCGGCATCGCCGGGATCAGCCAGTGGATCAGGAAGCCCGCGCCGAGCACGGTGAACACCACCAGTCCCAGCGCCAGCGCCAGGATCACGCCGCGGTCGCGCATCAACCCGTCCTTGGGGATGCGCCAGCCATCCAGGAACAGCAGCGGCGGCAGGAACAGCAGGAAGAAGACGTCCGGGTCGAGCGTAACTCCATGCTTGAACACGCCAGCGATCACCGCGCCCAATGCGATCTGCACCAGTGGCAGCGGCAGCGAGAACGGCAGCATGCGCACCAGGTAACCACTGCCGACTACGGCAAGCAGCATAGCCAGGGCGATTTCGATGGCGCTCATACGGACTCCACGGTGACGCTTCGTTGCTGCTTCGGGTGATCAGCTCCGGCAGAGAATACCGTGCGCTGCCGGCGGTCCGGAGACCCGGTGGTTGGTAGCTGTCGTGGGAGCCCGCTTGTGACCGAAGGAAATCCCTCGTGGGCAGGCGATGCTTTCCGGTCCTGCGAAGAGCATCTCACCGAGCGTCACCGGTGCATGAGCAACTGACCTTGGTTGCAGCGGCCATGCACTGGCCGCGGATGTGCTGCGTCGGCCGGCAGCGTTGGCGTGAATTCGCGGGGAAACTTCAGGTCCCGACCTCGACTCCACGTTACGAGCCCCCAATCATGCAGTCGGAAAACCTTACACTTTGCGCAAGTTTGGGTTGGTCGGCAGTCCCAACACATTGATAATGCATGATTACGGGCGTATGGCGTGATTTGTGCCTATCGATTCACGCATAGATGGGGCGGGTTGTTGGGGTGTCCGGAATATCGGTAGCGGGGCATCCATGCGGTTCGTCGTACGGTGCGCTGGTTCGCGTTTGAACGACGCATGCAACCGCGAGGGGACCGCATGGATATCCAGAAGAATCAAACCGCGGGTGGGGCTGCCCACGGCCGCGAACCCGCCCGCTGCTTCCGATTGCTCATCGCCATCGCTGCCTGCGCGACCGCGCTGTACGCCCTGCCGGGGCAGGCCACCGAACCACTGTCCTGCAATCCGACCTACGGCGATATCGATGTCACCGATGCGAGGTACGTAGCCGCCGGCACCGACTGCTACACGCTCCGGTTGACCGTCCACTCGACCGGTACGCTGTCGAATGCCGGTGCGCTGACGAATTACCTGGGTCTGGACAACAACGCTGGCGGACGGATCACCAATGCCGTGGGCGGATCAATTCTGCTGTACGGCAGTTTCGTCAACAACGGTCACGTGGACAATCTCGGGCGCGTGGACGCCTATCGGCAAGGCGTCAACAGCGGAAGTTTCGGCAATTACGGTACCGTCCTCAACACCGCCGGCTTCACAAATTCCGGGTCGTTCATCAACCAGGGCGGCACGTTCCAGAGCCAGGCGCCGCTCATGAACCTCGGGTCGCTGATGAATGGGCCCGGCAGCCAGCTGGTGAGCAGCGACGTGATCTCCAATGTCGGCACGATCATGAACGTCTCCGGGGCGCAGCTTTTCAACAACGACTCCCTCGTGAACAGTGGCACGCTGACCAACCTTGGAGGAAACATCCACAACGCCGGCGATCTGCGCAATCTGGGCACGTTCGAGAACCAACTTGGCGCGGTGGTCAACATCGGTGATCTGGCGAACCTCGTCACGCTCAGGAATGGGCTCAATGGCACATTTGGGAACTTCGGGACGCTGTCCAATCAGGGGCGGCTGGTCAATCAAGCCCTGGGCACCTTGACCAACTATGCGACGCTTTCCAACCAGCGCACCCTGCGGAACGAGGAGGGCGGTACGTTGGTGAACCATGGCCGGTTCTCGAACGCGTTGGGAGCTACCCTGGAGAACGCAGGCACGTTGACCAACTCCCCGCTCGGGGAGTTGACGAATCAAGGCGCAGTGTCGAACGGCCCAGACGGGGTGCTCGCCAACCAGGGCACGCTGACGAACGGGAAATCCGGGACGTTCACCAACCGCGGCAGCATGACCAATGCCGTGGGTGCCGGGGTGGCCAATACGGGCACGCTCAACAACGAAGCGGGTGCGCATTTCAACAACGCGGGCAGGCTGCACAACGATGGCGTTATCAACAATGCCGGTACGCTGGTCACGGGGGCGGTCACGGGGACGGTCGTGGGTTCCGGAACCTACATCCAGACGGCTGGAAGTACGGTGGTTGTCGACGGCGCGTATCCAGGGCTTTCGCAAGGCGAGATCACCATCAACGGCGGCCAGCTGATTGGGGATGGCCGGATCGCCTCACCCGGTGTCGTCACCATCGCCGCAGCGGCGATACTGGCGCCGGGTGACGGACTGGGCGACGTTGGCGCACTGGACTTCAATGCACCCCTCGATTTGTTTGGTTCGCTGGACATCGACCTGAACGGCCTGGCGTACTTCGATTCGGTCAGCGTCGGTGGCCTGTCCGGCAACGGCGCAGTGACCTTCAGTCCCGACGGCTCCACCTGGTTCAGTTTCTATCTTGGCGGAAATACGAGCCAAAACGGCGGCGATACCTTCGACTTCTTCAGTGCGCAGACGTTTGCCAATTTCGATGCGGTGAACTTCAGGTGTCTGGGGCTGATGTCGGGGTTGGACTGCGGCCTCGGCATGGTCGACGGCGGCAGAGGCATCCAGTTGATGCTGTTCGACAATTCCGGCGGGGGCGGCGCCGAAGAGGTGCCGGAACCGGGCCCGCTTGGCACCATGCTGTTTGGCTTGGCGTTGCTTTGGATCGGCCGGGGTTGGCGCAGGCAACAGGCTCGTGCGACGCTGGAGGCACGGAGCCGAAAAGCTCCTGCTCGCCCCTGAGGATTTCGACTTCAGCCGACGACTGATGGCAGGCGCAAGGTCTGTGTGCTCGCGAGCCAAGGACGGGCGCATCGAGACGAAGGCATAAAAAGAGCGCTTTTCAGACACCCCTCTGTTGCCCATGTTTCCGACTTGTTGGTCATGGCGGCGGCACAGCGTGCGTGCGATGCCGGCTGCTCCTGCGCCGGAGGGAGTGGCCGAGGTGCTGGTGGTTGTCGGCGCTGCCACGTACCATCGACGCTCCGTGCGCAAGCGTACGGCCTTTCCCATGCTCGAAGGAGTGCGCGTGCAGCCGATCATTTCCATCCGTCAGCTCAGCAAGACCTATGCCTCCGGGTTCCAGGCGCTCAAGCCCATCGACCTCACGATCAACCGCGGTGAGATCTTCGCCCTGCTGGGGCCGAATGGCGCCGGCAAGACCACCCTGATCAGCATCATCTGCGGCATCGTCAATCCCAGCAGCGGCAGCGTGCTGGCCGACGGGCACGATGTCGTGCGCGAGTACCGTGCAGCGCGCGAGAAGATCGGCCTGGTGCCGCAGGAGCTGACCACCGACGCCTTCGAGACGGTGTGGAACACCGTGAGCTTCAGCCGCGGGCTGTTCGGCAAGAGCGCCAATCCGGCGCACGTCGAAAAGGTCCTGCGTGACCTGGCGCTGTGGAACAAGAAGGACAACAAGATCATCACCCTGTCCGGGGGCATGAAGCGGCGCGTGATGATTGCCAAGGCGCTGTCGCATGAGCCGCGCATCCTGTTCCTGGACGAACCCACCGCCGGTGTCGACGTGGATTTGCGCCGCGACATGTGGGTCATGGTGCGCGCGCTGCGCGCGACCGGCGTCACCGTCATCCTGACCACGCACTACATCGACGAGGCCGAGGAAATGGCCGACCGCATCGGCGTGATCAACAAGGGCGAGCTGATCCTGGTCGAGGGCAAGACCGCGCTGATGGAAAAACTGGGCCGGCGGCAGCTGACCCTGCAGCTGCAGGCACCGCTGGTCCGCATTCCCGAGGCCATGTCCGGGTATCCGCTGGAGCTGTCGGCCGATGGGCTGCAGCTCGTGTACACCTACGACGCGCAGGGCGAGAGCACTGGTATCGACGTGCTGCTGCGCCGACTCGCCGAGGCGGGCATCGACTTCAAGGATCTCAAGACCAGCCAGAGTTCGCTGGAAGACATCTTCGTCAGCCTCGTCCGGGAGCGTGCATGAACATCTACGCCATCCGGTCGATCTATCGCTTCGAAATGTCGCGCACGTTCCGCACGCTGCTGCAGAGCATCGTCTCGCCGGTCATCTCCACCTCGCTGTATTTCGTGGTGTTTGGCGCGGCCATCGGCTCACATATGAACGGCATCGACGGGGTCAGTTACGGCGCCTTCATCGTGCCTGGCCTGATCATGCTGTCGCTGCTGACGCAGAGCATATCGAACGCCTCGTTCGGCATCTATTTCCCGAAGTTCGTGGGCACGATCTACGAGATCCTGTCGGCGCCGGTGTCCGCATTTGAGATCGTGGCCGGCTACGTGGGCGCGGCAGCGACCAAGTCCGTGGCGCTCGGCCTGATCATCCTGGTCACGGCGCGCCTGTTCGTGGCGTTCCACATCGAGCATCCGCTGTGGATGCTGGCGTTCCTCGTGCTGACCGCGGTGACCTTCAGCCTGTTCGGCTTCATCATCGGCATCTGGGCGGACAATTTCGAGAAGCTGCAGCTCGTGCCCTTGTTGATCGTGACCCCGCTGACCTTTCTCGGCGGCAGCTTCTACTCGATCCACATGCTCTCGCCATTCTGGCAAAAGGTCACCTTGTTCAACCCCGTGGTGTACCTGATCAGCGGCTTTCGCTGGAGCTTCTACGGCGTGTCCGACGTCAGCATGACCATCAGCCTGGGCATGACCCTGGTCTTCCTGCTGATCTGCCTGGCCGTGGTGTGGTGGATTTTCCGCAGCGGCTACCGGCTGAAGGCCTGAACGGACTGTGGCGACGGCAGGGCTTCAATCACGGTCGGGTGCACCGAGCGGGAACAGGCCGCGGTACGGGCGCGCTTCGTCGACGGCCCGGGCGAAGGACGGCCGGGCGAGCAGGCGCCGGCGGTAGGCGATGACGTGCGCGAACGAGGGGTCGATGCGGTGCGACCAATCGGCGTAGAAAAGGAACGGCGCCGCCGCGCAGTCGGCGAGGCTGAAGCCTTCGCCCGCCGCCCATTCGCGGTCGGCCATCACCCGGTCCAGCCATGCGTAGGCCGTGTCCAGCATCCTGCGCGCGTCGGCGACGCCATGGGCGTCGCGTTCTGCGGGTTGGCGCAGGCTGTCGAACACGATTTTTTGCTGCGGGGTCGAGATGTAGTTGTCGAAGAAGCGATCCATGCTGCGCACCTCGAGCGCGGCGCGGGCGTCGACAGGGAGCAGCCGTACCGGGCCCGGGTGGCACAGGTCCAGGTGTTCGATGATGATGCTGGATTCCACCACGGTGCAGCCGGCGTCCACCAGCACCGGCATGCGCTGCATTGGCCATAGTACGGCCCATGCCTCCAGCGCCTGGGGGTGGTCGGGGTCCAGCTGTCGCCACGCAAACGGGATGTCGTTTTCATACAGCGCAATCAGGACCTTCTGGCAATACGAGGAAAAGGGGTGTGCATAGAGGATCAGGTCGTGTGCGGCGGTGGCATGTTCGGCAGCGGTCATGATGGCTCCTTCGGTGGCGTTTCGGAACTCGTACCGGATTCGGCATTGCCGGCATGCGACGAATGAAACGCCGTGCGATCGACTCGTGCATCTCTTGGCCGCGGAAAAATCCGGCGGCATGTCGATCCGGCCAGGTTCCGTTCGTCGCATGCACAGGCGGGCAGAGCGGAAGCATCGTGTCCCCAGTCTTTTTCGACCCATATACACCAGGAGATCCCGGATGCAGTTCTTATCGATGGTCAGAATCAACGAAAACGGCGGCAAGCGGCCCGACGAGCGGCTGATGAACGAGATGGGCAAGCTGATGCAGGAGATGAGTGATGCAGGGCTCCTCCTGGACACGGCAGGCCTCAGGCCCACGGCAGAGGGCAAGCGGCTCCGCCTGCGGAATGGCGGGATCACCCAGGTCGATGGGCCGTTCACCGAAGCCCGGGAAGTGATCGGCGGCTACGCCATACTCGAGGCGCCGTCGATGGCGGAGGCGCTGACGGCCACGCGGCGGTTTCTCGAGGTCCACGGCGATGGCTGGGACATCGAGTGCGAAGTGCGCCAGATGGAGCGGCCTCCCGCAGCCGAGCCGGATTGATCGCCAGCGAGTGACGAGCCGCGCTGACGATCGCGATCCGTGCAGTCGACAGCCGCGGCAGGCGGTTGAAGTCACGGCGAGGCGCAACCAGGACACGGGCTGGATTGCGCTGCATCGCCTGCTATATTGCCCCCGGGTGCGGCAATCGCCGCGTCGCTCGGGGATGCGCCGTGACGAAGGGATTGACCCGCTGCCTGCTCGCAGCACTGCTTCTGCCCGTGTTGCCCCTAGCGGTGGTGCAGGCAATGGATACGGGTGCCGCCGCGGCGACGCAGGCATCTACCGTTGCTGCGCATGCTGGCATGACGCTCGGGACAGCTGACCTCATGACGGCGCAGGCGCACCTGCGTCACGTCGTCCATTGCCTGGTACGTCCGCGTTAATTCCCTCTGCCATGGTCATCGCATCCGACAGCGCCGGGGTGGGTGCACACGACGCGCGAGCCGCGGCAGCGACGCGGGCGGCGGATGTGGACGCACACGTCCTTGCCGAACGCAGCATCCATACGCTGTGGCTGCGCCAGGTGTACGCCGGCTTGGTGGCTTCGCTGCTTGGAGGTGCTGGCGGCCTGTATTACGTCATTCATACCTGGTCGACCGGGCCCCATCGTGGATGGATTGCCCTCCTCTCGGTTCTCGCGATAGTCCTGGCCATCACGGTTTGGCTGATCCGCGAACTGCTTACGGTGACGTCTGTACGCCGGATGTTCTTCATTGGCTGGAACTTCACGACGTATGCCTTGATCGCGGCCGTTTCGGTACTCGATGGTGGCCTTTCAAGCCCGTTCGCGATGATGTGGGTCTTGCCGATCATCTATCTTCTGATCGGCTATACCAGTCGCGACGTGCTCGTGTGTGGATCGATCGGAATCGCCCTGTATGTGGCGACGGCGGCGTACGCGCCGGGTGGCGCGAGCTACGCGGTGTTCGTCCTGCAGATGGTGGTCCTCGTCGCGGCGTTGCTGATGGTGTTGCTCGGCGTGCGTGCGCGTGAAGAGCGTGAGCGCGTGCTGGAAGGACTGCGCCACCAGCTCCTGCGTTTGGCGACGTCCGACAGTCTGACTGGCTTGGGCAACCACCAGTCGTTTGCGTCAGCGGCTGCGATCGAACTCAGTCGTACAGTTCGCTACGCGCACGACATTGCACTGCTTGCGCTCGACGTCGACCATTTCAAGGCGATCAACGACAACCATGGCCACCTGGCCGGAGACGACGTGCTGCGGCGCCTTGGGGACGTATTCCGGACCACCGTGCGCGACATCGACATCGTTGCGCGCGTCGGCGGCGACGAATTTCTCATACTGTGCGCGGAAACCGATCTCGACCGGGCGGCCGCCGTAGCCGAGCGCATACGCGCGGCAGCCGGCGCACTCGATTTCGGCTTCCAGGTCACTCTCAGCATCGGCATCTGTTCGCTGCGGCCTCACGCCCCGAATCTCGAAGAACTGCGCGCATGCGCCGACCGGGCGCTGTATGCCGCCAAGCGGCAGGGACGCGACCGGTACGTACTTTTCAGCAGCCAGGATTTTCCCGAGGCCGCATCCATCGGGTCGTGATGGTGGCTTGCGCTTGCCTGCGGCCACGCCGGATTGCCGGCATGGCCGCGAAGCGGGTGCGCCCGAAGTTGTGCGGGCGGCTATTGCAGGGTGTCCTTGATCGGCTGCTTCTCACCCGTCGAGCTGTTGTTGAACGCAGGCAGCACGGTCGTCTTCAGGTGCTCGAAGCCGGCCTTGGCCTTGTCCAGCTCGGCCTGGATTTCATCGGTGACGCGGATCTGCGTGGCCGTCGGAGCGTAATCCACACCACCGGCTTCATCGCTGGCGCCCTGGCCGACGCCGCCGCTGAGCCATACCAGGTTCATGTAGACCTTGTAGGCGGTGGGGAACTGCTTGTCATCGCTCATCATGGATTCGCGCGAGACCAGCTGGTGCTCGACCTTCAGGATTTCCGCGTCGAGCTTCTGCAACTGGGCGGCGTCGGCGGAGAAGCGGTTGGCGGCGATCCGGTCCTGGATCTGCTTGCGCCAGATCTCCATCTGGTTGACCAGGCCCGAGGTCTCGGCAAGCAGCTTGCTCACCCGCACCTGCAGCGCGGTCGATGCCTGCAGGATCTCATCCGTCGCCTTGATGCGCGGATCCTTCACCACCGTGAACGGCTCCCGGTAGGTCTTGCCATCCAGCGTGAACTGCACCGAGTAGTCGCCAGGTGCGGCCAGCGGGATGCCGGTGCCCGGGGTGATGCCCCAATGCGTGATGCCGCGGATGTTGGTGGCCTTGAAGCGCGGTTCTTCCCAGATGAACGGGTTGTCCGTCGGCGTCGTGCGCAGCTCGACCTTCAGCGGGTCGTCGTATTTCAGGTCCCAATAGGCGCCGTTGAGGCCCTTGTGTGCATCGAGCATCTGCGTGCGGATCTTCTTGCCGGCAGAATCGAAGATCTCCATCTTGACCGGCGTCTTGGGTGCCGTTGCGAGCGTGAACTGGAACTGCGGCCGGGTGATGTCGAGCGGCGTCGGAAACTCGCCGCGGGCCAGCCGGAAGACCTTGTCAGGCTTGAACAGGCGGGTCTTGCCGTCGGTTTCCGCGGTGGTTGCAACCGTCGCGCTGCCGGTCTGTTCCAGCGTGGTGATGTTCGGCAGGATGAAGAGCCCGCGCCCATAGGTGGATATGACCACCTCGTGGAAGCGCGGCTCGACCGTGATCCACGACACCGGGGCGGGCGGCAGGCCGGCGTTGAAATGGACCCAGTGCGCGCCGTCGTCCATGCTGTAGTAGAACGCATGGCCGGTGCCGGCAAACAGCATGCCTTGCTTGTTCGGGTTCTCCGCGACACTCAACGTGTAGCCCAGCGGGTTGTCGGTGGGCAGGTCTCCGGTGATTCTCTTCCAGGTGGCGCCGTAGTCGCTGGTCTTCAGGATGTACGGCTTGTAGTCGTTCCCGCCGGCCATGCGGAAGTCCACTGCGATGTAGACCGTTCCTGGGTCGAAGTTGGACGGGGAGATCTGGTTGATCTGGCCCCATGGCGGCAGATGCAGGTTGGCAGTGACGTCCACCCAGTGGGGCTGCGTCGCGGATTGCGCATCCTTCGTGTACCAGATCTTGCCGTCGTTGGTACCCGCCCACAGCAGGCCGCGCTGGATGGGCGAGAACGCCATCGACCAGATGACTTCGCCGTCGTACTGCTGCAGGTTGTCACCGACCTGGCCGCCGTTGCTGACGATGCGTGACGGATCCTGGGTTGAGAGGTCCGGGCTGAATTCCATCCAGGAATGCCCCTTGTCCGAGGTCTTCAGCACGAGCTGGCAGCCGTAGTAGACGTTGTTGCCGTCGAACGGGTCGATCGCGATCGGGGTCGACCAGTGGCAACGGTACTTGACCTCGTCCGGCGGCGAATCGAGCGTGATGCGCTGTGGCTCGACCGAGTGCGGCGTGCCCTGGCTGGCGTCGTACACGCTGAGCTTGCCGCCGTAGCAGGAGGCCCAGACGATGTCCGAGTCGGTCGGGTCGGGAATGGTGAAGCCCGACTCGCAGCCACCGAGGTTGCCTTCCCAGTGCGGCGGCGGATCATAGGAGCCGCCGAAGCCCATGCTGGGTGCCGGTGTCTTGGGTTCGCCGTTTGGCCCCAGCGCGAAGCCCGGAGGCGGCGGCGCCGCCTTGGGCAGCTTGGCCAGCAGTTCCTTGTCGACCGGGAACTTCTCGGCGTTGCGCGCCCACCATGGCAGCGGCCTCTTGCCTTGGGGCATGAACGCCTGCTCCGGCAGCAGGCCGTTGCCGCTGGCCAGCGACAGCGTCATCGGGCCGCGCGTGGTGGTGCTGTCGTCCTGGCGGTTGCTGTAGAACCAGTATGGCACGCGGTTGTCGGTGGCGACGTGGTAGTTCTGGCCGATCGGCAGGGTGACCTGGATGGCCGTGCCGGCACCGGTGCCGATGCCGGCCCCACCGTCGCCGGTGACGATGTAGTGGGCCGGGTTGGTCGGATCGATCCAGATGTCATGGCAGTCGCCGCAGCGTGCCGGCCCGATCGACTTGACGTCCTTGCCGCCGAGCCCGCTGAACGTACGGCCGCCATCGACCGAATAATGCTGGCTGCTGCTGGAAACGTAGACGTTGTCCGGATTCTTCGGGTCGACGGCGAGGCGGATGTAGTAGCCGGCGCGGCCGATCAGCGAGCGGTCCCAGCTGACCACGTTCCACTGCTTGCCGCCGTCGTCCGAGCGCCACAGCGAGCCCTGGTTGTAGGTGGCGATCAGGGCGTAGACGCGCTTTGGATTCGACGGAGCGACGGCGACATCGGTCTTGCCGTACGGGGATTTCGGCAGGCCCTCGTGCAACTGTGTCCAGGTGACGCCGTTGTCGTGCGAGACGTAGATGCCGCTGCCCGCGCCATAGCTGTTCTGCTGCCAGGTACGCTGCGAGACCTGCCAGGTGCCGGCAAACAAGGTATTGGGATCGTTGGGATCCATGCTCAGGCCGGAGCAGCCGGTGTCCGGATTCACGAACAGCGTGCGTTTCCAGGTCTTGCCGCCGTCGGTGGTGCGGAACACGCCGCGCTCCTGTTGCGGACTGGACGCCCGGCCGATGGCGCAGACGAAGACGTTGTTCGCGTCGCGCGGATTGACCACGATGCGGGCGATGCGCCCGGTCTCGACCAGGCCCATGTGCTGCCAGGTCTCGCCGGCATCGGTGGACTTGTACACGCCGTTGCCGATGACGTCGGCGGGGCGGATCAGCCACGGCTCGCCGGTACCCACCCAGATGGTGTTGGGATCGGTTGCCGGGATCGCCAGGGTGCCGATGGCGGCCACGTTCTGCTGGTCGAAGATGGGCTTGTAGGTATGGCCACCATCGATGGACTTCCACAACCCGCCGGAGGCCGCGCCCAGGTAATAGGTCGAGTAGTCGCCGGGAATGCCGACGGCCGAGGCGATGCGGCCATGTGGCGAGGCCCCCATGTAGCGGAATTGCAGCGCCGGCACGGTGGTCGTGGGCTGGACCGCCTCGGGCCCGGGGGCCCTTTGCGCGTTGCCCGGCAAGGACACTGCGACACCCAGGGCAATCACCGCAGGCAGGGAAAGATGTACCGCTCTCGGCACTCGCGACATGGTTTGTTCTCCCTAGGATTCCTGAAGACTAGCGGTATCCATACCCGTGCACAACCTGAAGAAAGTCATGCAGCGGAAACCGTATGGACGTCCACGATGACGACGTTTCACACCCCTCGATGGCAACTGCGTTGCAGCTGGCCGGATGCTGCCGGACAGCTTTCCCGTTCGCGCCGGACGCGTATCCGGCGCGAACGGGATACCGCTTTACTGGAGCTTGTCAGTGATCGGCTTGGCCTCGCCTGCCGAGCTCTGGTTGAACGCGGGCAGGGTGACCTTCTCCAGGTGCTCGTAGTCGGCCCGGGCCTTCGCCAGGTCCGCCTCGAGCTCGCGCAGCACCCGGATCTGCGTGGCAGTCGGCTTGTAGTCGGCGCCGCCGCCGGCGTCCGCGGCGCCATCGCCAACGCCGCCGCTCAGCCACACCATGTTCATGTACACCTTGTAGGCAGTGGGGAACTGCTTGTCGTCGCTCAGCATGGATTCGCGCGATACCAGCTGGTGTTCCACCTGCAGGATGTCCCTGTTGAGCTTCTGCAGCGCGGCGGCATTCGGCGTGAAGGCGGAAGCCTTGATGCGGTCCTCGATCTGCTTGCGCCAGATCTCCATCTGGTTGACCATTTCCGAGGTCTGCGTGAGCCGCTTGCGGACGCGCAGCTGCATGGCTGTCGAGGTCTGCAGATCCTCGATCGGAGCGCCGATGGCCGGATCCTTCAGCACCTTGAACGGCTGCGTATAGGTCTTGCCGTCGATGGTCAGGCGCAACGTGTAGTCGCCGGGGGCCGCCAGCGGCACGCCGGTGTTCGGCGTGATGCCCCAATGCGTGATCCGACGCACGGTCTGGCCCTGGAAACGCGGCTCCTCCCAGATGCGCGGGTTGTCGGGTGGCGTGGTGAGCAAGGCGATCTGCTCCGGCGCGTCGTAGCGCAGGTTCCAGTACGCGCCGTTGAGCCCGGAGTGGACATCGAGGAACTGCGTGCGCACCGGCGCACCCTTGGCGTCGAAAATCTCCATCTTCACCGGCTTCGCGGGCTTGGTGGCCACGGTGAACTGGAAATGCGGCCGCAGCGGATCGCCCAGTTCCGGGAAGACAGTGCGGCTCTTGCGGAAGATCGGGCCAGGCTTGAACAGGCGGGTTTCCTTCACCGCGCCCGGCGACGCACCGACCTCGGTGCTGCCGGTCTGCTCGAACGTGGTCATGTCCGGGAGGATGTACAGCCCACGACCATAGGTGGACAGGACCACCTCGTGGAAGCGTGGCTCCACGGTGATCCAGGTGACCGGGGCAGGCGGCAGACCCTTGTCATACTTGATCCAGTGCGCGCCGTCGTCCATGGTGTAGTAGAACGCGTGGCCGGTGCCGACGAACAGCATGCCCTGACGGTTCGGGTTTTCCGCTATGGACAAGGTGTAGCCAAGCGGATGGGTATGGGGAATGTCGCCGTTGATGTTCTTCCAGCTGGCGCCGTAGTCGCTGGTCTTCAGGATGTACGGTTTGTGGTCGTTCCCTCCGGCCATGCGGAAGTCCACCACGATGTACGCCGTGGCCGGGTCGAAGTGCGAGGGCGAGATCTGGTTGATCTGGCCCCAGGCCGGCAGATGCAGGTTGGCGGTGACGTCCACCCATTGCGGCTTGGTGCTGGACTCGGCGCCCTTGGTATACCAGAGCTTGCCGTCGTTGGTGCCGGCCCAGAGCAGGCCGCGCTGGATCGGCGAGAACGCCATGAACCAGATCACCTCGCCGTCGTACTGCGCCAGGTTGTCGCCGACCAGGCCGCCGTTGCTGACGATGCGCGAGGGATCCTGGGTCGAGAGGTCGGGACTGAACTCGGTCCAGGAGTGGCCCTTGTCGTCGGTGCGCAGCACCATCTGGCAGCCGTAGTACACGTTTTCGTGATTGAACGGATCGATCGCCAGCGGCGAGGTCCAGTGGCAGCGGTACTGCACCTCGTCCGGCGGCGAATCCAGGGTGATGCGCGAGGGCTCGATCGAGTGCGCGGTGAGTTCGCGGGCGTCGTAGCGGGTGACCTTGTTGCCGTAGCAGGTGGCCCAGACGATGTTCGAATCGCTGGGATCGGGCAGCGTATGTCCGGATTCGCAACCGCCCAGGCTGTAATCCCATTGCAGCGGAGGGGTGGGCTTCCTGCCGTAGGGGACTGCAAGTGCCGGGGTCTTCTGCGTGCCGCCCGGCCCGAGGCCGATACCCGCCGGCGGCGCGTCCATTTCCGGCAGCTGCGGCAGCAGGGTCGGATCACCGGTCTGGTAGAGGCCGCCGTCGCGCTTGGGGCGTGGCCGGCGGTTGCTGGTCAGGGTCGGGTCGTTGGCGCCCGGAATGAAGTCACGCAACGGCAGCAGGCCGTTGCCGCTGGGCTCGGACAGCGTGCTCGGTCCGCGCATGGTGAAGAAGTCCTGGCGGTTGCTGTAGATCCAGTACGGCACCTGGTTGTCGGTGGTGACGTGGTAGTTCTGTCCGATCGGCAGCACCACGTTGATGGCGTTGCCGGCGCCGGTGGCGATGCTCGCGCCGCCGTCGCCGGTGACGATGTAGTGGGCCGGGTTGGTCGGGTCGATCCACACGTCGTGGCAGTCGCCGCAGCTGGCCGGGCCCATGGCCTTGGCGTCGCCGCCGTGGCCGCTGAAGGTGCGTCCGCCGTCGGTGGAGAAGTGCGGGCTGCTGTTGGCGACGTAGACGTTGTCGGGGTTCTTCGGATCGACCGCGATGCGGATGTAGTAGCCGGCACGGCCGGTGAGCGAACGGTCGGCGCTGGTGAGTTCCCAGCGCTGGCCGCCGTCGTCCGAGCGCCACAGCGAACCCTGGTTGAAGGTCTGGATCAGGGCGTAGACCCGCTTCGAGTTCGAGGGCGCGATGGCCACGTCGATCTTGCCCAGCGGCGATTTCGGCAGGCCCTGGTCCAGCCGCGTCCAGGTGACGCCGTTGTCGCGCGAGGTGAACACGCCGCTGCCCGGGCCGCCGCCGTTCTGTTGCCAGGTGCGCTGGGAAACCTGCCACGTGCCGGCAAACAGCACGTTCGGGTTGTTCGGATCCATGCTCAGGCCGGAGCAGCCGGTGTCGTCGTTGACGAACAGCGTGCGCTTCCAGGTCTTGCCGCCGTCGGTGGTGCGGAACACGCCGCGCTCCTGCTGCGGCGCGGACGCCCGGCCCAGGGCGCACACCAGCACGTTGCTGGCATCGCGCGGGTTGATCACGATGCGCGAGATGCGCCCGGTCTCGACCAGGCCCATGTGTTGCCAGCTCTTGCCGGCATCGGTGGACTTGTACACGCCATCGCCGATCACGTCGCTCGGACGGATCATCCATGGCTCGCCGGTACCCACCCAGATCGTATTGGAATCGGTCGCCGCGATCGCGAGCGAACCGATCGCCGCTACGTTCTGGTCGTCGAAGATGGGGACATAGGTGTGTCCGCCGTCGGTGGATTTCCACAGCCCGCCCGATGCCGCGCCGAGGTAATAGGTGGAGTGGTTGCCGGGGATGCCGACGGCGGCCGAGATGCGTCCGCCGGGCGAAGGACCCATGTAGTGGAACTGCAACGGGATGACTGCCGCGGCGCGCTCGGGATCCGCCGCCCCGGGCGTGTCCTGGGCCATGGCGGCAAATGACATTGCCAGTGCCAGGGCCAAAGTTGCCGGCAAGGCAAGACATATCGTTGTTGATGCTCGCGACATGACGCAATCTCCCGGGTGTTTATGGAAGCTGCCGGCGTTCCGTGGCAGGTGCAAACCTCGTTGCCATTGGTGCTTTACAATACGGGTGGATAGTAGGCCAAGCGTCTGGACGTCCATATGCGTTCGCTTCGGACAGGCTGTGGCGATGCGCTCCACGCCCGTGCTCGATGCGCACCGGCATTTGCTCAAGGCTGGCGAGCCGTGTGGATCGTCTCCACACGGCTCGCCACGGTCCAGCTTTGCATCACTCAGAACGTGAACGTCAGCCTGGCCCAGTAGTAGCGGCCAATCGCGTCAAACGAGCCACGTGCCGTGTTGTTGCGCACTACGTTGTTGGCATAGAGCATGGGCGGCTGATGATCGAAGACGTTGTCGATGCCCACGTCCAGCCGCGTGTGCAGCGGGACGAAGTTGTAGCCCACGGTGAGGTTGTGGTAAGTCGTCGCGCCGTAGTCGTAGTAGATGCCATGCAACTTGCCGCCCACCGGATGCGTATCCTGCGACGGTGCGGGCGAGCCCATGCGGTAGCCGCCGATGAAGTCGAGCTTCCACGACGCATTCCAGTTGCCCATGTGCCAGAACACGTTGCCGGTGGCCCGCATCCGCGGGAACAGGCACTCGTTGCCACCACCGCAGGCCGCGGCGGGGGCCGAGCCGAAACCGTCGAAGTGCCCGGCGTTGTGGTACGTGGTGTTGCCAGTCAGCCCGGGCGCCGTCTGCTGGTCGTAGCGCGACAGGTAGGTGGCATTGACCGCGAAGTTGAAGTTGCCCACCGACGAGGTGTTGAGCCGATAGGCCAGCCCCATGTCCACGCCGGCGACACTGACGCTGCCGAGGTTGCCGGTGGGCTCCGTGGTGGCGATGTCCAGCTGCCCCTGCTGCGGCCCGCTCGGAATGCGGTGGATGAAGGCGCAGTACGTGGTCTGCCCGGCATCGCACAGGTTCATCAGGCTCTGGATGCGCACCGTGGTGATGATGTCGTTGAGCTCCAGCCGCCAGAAATCCAGGCTGCCCGAAAAGCCTTCCAGCCACGAGGGGCTGTACACCGCGCCAAAGTCGTACGACTTGCCGGACTCGGGCTTGATCGGGAAGCCTGCCGCTTTCGCACCGGCCGACTGGATGCTGGTGGCCTGCGCCTGCGCGACGTTGGTGTTGCGGAAGCTGCCGTCGGTCGGCACGTTGACACAGGCCGGATTGACCGGGCTGCCGGTGTAGCCATCGCAGGGATCGAACGTCAGGTTCGAGGCCGAAGCGCCAGGCGCCCGGTAGACGTCGTTGATGGTGGGCGCGCGGAACACCTCGGCCACCGTGCCGCGCAGCAGCAGTTCGCCGATCGGACGCCATTCGACGGCAAACGACTTGTTGTTCGTGCTGCCGAACGAGCTGAAGCGCGAATAGCGGTCGCCGATGGTGACGTTCAGCGAATCGATCAGCGGCAGGCCCTGCAGGAGCGGGATGAAGGCTTCGGCATAGGCTTCCTTGACGTTGAAGCCGCCCGACAGTCCGGTGGAACAGCCGCTGCCCAGGATGCAGGTGCCGGTCGCCGGGTCGGTGAGCTGCATGGCATCGACGCGCGACCGTGTGTGCTCCTGGCGGTAGTTGGCGCCGAGCGCCAGCTGCACGGTGCCGGCGGGCAGGTCAAACAGGCCGCCATTGACGTCGGCACGCCAGACCTTCTGCTGGCCATGGCTGTTGCTGCTGGTGACCACCGAAGCCTTTTGCAGCGCGGCCTTCGAGTTGGGCGAGGCCATCACGAAGGGGTTGAACGATGCGTCGCAGTTGGCCGTCACCTGGCCAGGCTGACCGCATTTTACGACACCGTCGGTGTCCATGAAGGAAGGACCGGTATAGAGCTTGTTGTTGCTGGCGTAGCCGGTCGAGGTGCTGTCCTGGCTGGAATGGCCGTAGTCGAGTCCCACGTCCCAGTTCCAGCCCTGCTCGAAGAGTGTGAACGTGCCACGCAAGCCCGTGTGGATCTGCGCGTCATTGCGGCTGGCGTGGGTGACCCGGTTGCCCAGGGCCTCCAAACGGGAAAGGAATTGCCCGCCGGAGCGGCTGTACTCGATGCCAAACGGGTTGTAGTAGTTGTTCGCGGCGATCGATGCGCCATAGGGCGTGCCCCAGAGGCTCGGTGCGTTCTGCCCGAGCGAGCTGGTCTTGGCGTAGTAGCCGTCCAGATAGCCGGTGATGCTGTCGTTGAAACGATACGTGCCGAGGAAGAATGCGTTCGAGCGTTCCGACGGTGCGATCAGGGGATTGACGCTGGCGTAGTTGTACTTGTCGCTGTTCGGGCCGCTGTTCATGTAGCAGTGGTAGTCGGCCACCGCGTCAGCGCCCGCGGGAGAATTCTTGTTGACCGCGACGTGGTTCGAGGCGCAGCCGGCATAGGCGTCGTGGATCGGGCCACTGGCTGGCAGCTGGATATTGCCGTAGGGCGAGGAACCCGAGCCACCGATGAAGGAGTCGATCTTGCCCCCCGCACTGCCGATCAGCGACAAGGTGTTTTCCGAGAACTTGCGCCGGCTCGCCAATACCATGTCCGACTTGCTGTAGCCGACGCCGGCCGCCACGCTGGCTTTGTCGCTGGTTTGCCCCACGGTGACGGTGGCGCCACGCCGCTTGGCGTCCTTGCGCGAGGACTGGCCGTAGCTGGTGGTGGCCTGGACGCCGTGGAAGTCCTTCTTGGTGATGAAGTTCACCACGCCGCCGACGGCATCAGAGCCGTACACCGACGAGGCGCCGGTGGTCAACACGTCGATGCGCTCGATCATGGCGGAGGGGATCACGTTGACATCCTGGCTCTGCACGCGGTGGCCGTCGACCAGGATCAGCGTACGATCCGGGCCCAGGCCGCGCAGGTTGACCGTCGAGGTGCCATTCGAGCTGTTCTGCGCGTTGGTGTTCGCGCCGGTCATTGCCGGCAGGTCCTGTACCAGGTCACCCAGGGTGGTGTTGCCACTCGCCTCGATCACGCTGCGGTCCACAGAGAACACCGGACTGGACGTCTCGACGTCCACGCGGCGAATGTTCGAACCGGTCACCACCACGGCTTTCAGTTGCGTGGCCTGGGTCTGGTCGCCTTGTCCCGATTGTCCCACGGCGTCCTGGGCGAACGCGGAGACGGATATGCCGGCAGCCATGACTGCGCCGAAGGACAGCGCCAGGCGCACGGCTGAGGACATCTTGTTGGTCTTCAATTTCATAGGCTCTATCCCTTGCGGAAGTGGTTGGGTGGGAAGAATGGCGACGACCGTCCACGCCGTACTGGGGCGGAGCGATCGGCGATGCTTGTGGATTCCTGCCACGGAAGTCGTGGCAGCGTGCAAAACAACTTGCTTCGGGCGCAGCAGCCGTGCCCGCAGAACCTGGATCAGCGACTCTCCTGTTGGATGCGCCCCATCCTCAGATCCCAGAGGAGATCGCAGGACGGATCCGTTCGGTAGCCCCTACCGAGCGCGCGCCGGCCAGGAACGGAACACCTATTGCGCACCTGGCAGAACGGAAGGCTAACGGTATTTTTCCAAATCGACAACCCGTGCCTCGACGTATGGGGCGAATTTGTGGTGGCGATCACCATGCGTTGGGGTTTCAGCCGGCTGGAAGTCCAAATGCCGGCATCGCCCCGACGTCCGGCCGGGAGTCCCTTGGGTAGCCCTTGATCCGGGGCGTACACTGCAACGCAGGCAAACAGACGATGGATCAACGGAGGAATGACATGGCGATGGTCGATGTCAAGTTGCTCAGGAAGGAAACGGTGGCCAATGGCACGATGCTGTTCGAATGGGAAAAGCCGGCCGGGTTTGAATACGTGGCGGGGCAGTTCGGGGATTTCACCCTGATCGAGCCGGACGAGACCGACGCAGAGGGAAATGTCCGCGGGTTTTCCTTCGTCACCGCGCCTTTCGAGGAGCACTTGCAGACCGCCACGCGCATGCGCGACACAGCGTTCAAACGTGTACTGCAGCGTCTGCCGCCGGGCAGCACGGTAAAGCTGGATGCGCCCTATGGCGATTTTCGCCTGCACAAGAACAGCGCCACGCCTGCCGTATTCCTGATCGGCGGTATCGGCATCACGCCGGTGCACAGCATGATTGCGCAAGCCACGCACGAGCACTTGCCACACCACATCACCCTGTTGTTCAGCAACAAGAGCGCCGCCGACGCGCCGTTCACCCACGATTTCGAGCGCCTGGCCCAGGCCAACCCCAATTTCAAATTCGTTCCGGTTTACACCGATGCGTCCGGTGGTGCCGGGGCCGAGCATGGCTTCATCGACGCCGACATGCTCAAGCGGCATGTCCCGGACCTCGATGCGCCGATCTATTACCTGGCCGGCCCGGCGGGCATGGTGAAGGCCATGCGCCAGATGCTGGTGGCAGCCGGGGCCGATGAAGACAAGATCCGCACCGAGGAATTTTCAGGCTACTGATCCTGCTGCGGTTCCGGGGCTATGGGCCTTTCCCGGCGCTGCCCTCCACAGCGCCGTCTGGTTGGGTACTGGCCACTGAGGCGACATGGCACGTTGCCGTGCGGTCCATGTCGCGGCCTGGCAGGGCCAACGAGTGTGCCGGCAGGCACGACGCGACCTTGAACGGCGGCAAGATCACCCTTATCGAAGGGTCATTCCTCCGGCTGACAGCGGGGGCCTCGACAGGCTTGGACGGGAGAGAGACGCATGGGCACGTATTGCAAAGACCCCGAGGCCGTCGCCGGGTTGACCCCCGAACAGTTCCGGGTAACCCAGCAGAATGCGACCGAACGCCCTGGCACAGGCGTGTACCTGCACCATGCGGAACCCGGCATCTACGTGGACGTGGTGTCGGGGGAGCCGCTGTTCTCGTCATCCGACAAATTCGACTCTCCGTGCGGTTGGCCGAGTTTCAGCGCCGTCATCGAGCGGGGCAACATCAACCAGCTGCGTGACGACTCGCATGGCATGCTGCGCACCGAGGTGCGGTCTGTACATGGCGACAGCCATCTCGGCCACGTGTTCGACGATGGTCCTGCAGATCGCGGCGGCCTGCGCTACTGCATCAATTCGGCCGCACTGCGTTTTGTCCCACGCGCGCAGATGCAGGCGGCCGGCTATGGCGCCTATCTGGACCAGGTGGAGGATGGGGCATGAGCACCGAGCGTGCCATCCTGGCCGGCGGCTGTTTCTGGGGTATGCAGGACCTGATCCGCCGCCAGGCAGGCGTTGTCTCCACGCGCGTCGGCTATAGCGGCGGTGATACCCCCAACGCCACCTATCGCCAGCATGGCAACCACGCCGAGGCCATCGAGATCATTTTCGACCCGGACGTGGTGAGTTATCGGCAACTCCTGGAATTCTTCTTCCAGATCCACGATCCGACGACGGCGCACCGGCAGGGCAACGACGTGGGCAGCTCGTATCGCTCGGCCATCTTCCATACCTCGCCGGAACAGCGCCACACGGCGCTGGAAACCATCGCCGACGTGGACGCCTCAGGCCTGTGGCCCGGCAAGGTGGTCACCGAAGTGGTGCCTGCCGGCGATTTTTGGGAAGCCGAGCCGGAGCACCAGGATTACCTCGAGCGCTACCCACAGGGCTATACCTGCCATTTTGTCCGCCCGGGCTGGAGGCTGCCGCGACGCGACGCCGTGACTTGAGGCACGCTGGTCAAGAGGACGGTTTTCCGGGTATGGTGCCGCCTTCCTGAACCAGGGGCAGCACATGACCACGTCGCAGCAACAGCCCGACCACCTGCGGCGCAGTCTCTCCAACCGGCACCTGCAACTGATCGCCATCGGCGGCGCGATCGGCACCGGCCTGTTCATGGGCTCAGGCAAGACCATCAGCCTGGCCGGTCCGTCGATCGTGCTGGTGTACCTGATCATCGGCGTGGTGCTGTTCTTCGTCATGCGCGCGATGGGCGAGCTGCTGCTGTCGAACCTCAACTACAAATCCTTCATCGATTTCTCCACCGACCTGTTGGGGCCGTGGGCCGGTTTCTTCTGCGGCTGGACCTACTGGTTCTGCTGGATCGTCACCGCCACCGCGGACGTCATTGCCATCTCGGCATATACCCAGTTCTGGCTGCCGGGGCTGGCGGCGTGGATACCCGCAATCATCTGCGTGCTCATCCTGCTCGGCTTGAACCTGGTGACGGTAAAGCTGTTTGGTGAGCTGGAGTTCTGGTTTGCGCTGATCAAGATCATCGCCATCAGCGCATTGATCGTGGCCGGCTTCGGACTGGTGGCGTGGGGTTTCCGCTCGCCGAGCGGGCACGAGGCGACAATTGCCAACTGGTGGAATGACGGCGGCGTGTTTCCCACTGGCTGGGGCGGCTTTTTTGCCGGCTTCCAGATTGCCGTGTTTGCCTTCGTCGGTATCGAACTGGTCGGCACCACGGCCGCGGAAACCGCCGACCCGGAGCGCAACCTGCCACGGGCCATCAACTCGATCCCGATCCGCATCATCGTGTTCTACGTGCTGGCCTTGCTGGCCATCATGGCGGTGACACCGTGGCGCATGGTCGCCGCGGACAAGAGCCCGTTCGTGGAGCTTTTCGTGCTGGCCGGCATTCCGGCGGCGGCCAGCCTGATCAACTTCGTGGTCTTGACCTCGGCCATGTCCTCGGCCAACAGCGGCATCTTCTCCACCAGCCGCATGTTGTACGGACTGGCCCAGGAGCAGCACGCGCCGCGCGCCTTCGGCCGCTTGTCCAGGGCGGCGGTGCCGTCGCGTGGCCTGTTGTTTTCCTGTGCCTGCCTGCTGCTGGGTGCCATGCTGGACTACCTGTCGCCGAACGTCATCACCGCGTTCACGCTGGTCACCACGCTGGCAGCCGTCCTGTTCATGTTCGTCTGGTCGCTGATCCTGGCCGCCTACATCGTCTACCGGCGGCAGCGTCCGGCACAGCACCAGGCGTCCCGCTACAAGATGCCGGGCGGCGTGTGGATGTGCTACGTGTGCCTGGCCTTTTTCGCCTTCGTCCTGGTGCTGCTGACGCTGCAGGCCGATACCCGCGCAGCCCTGCTGGCCAGTCCAGTGTGGTTTGTGGTTCTGGGTGCCGGCTATTTCTGGCGGCGGCTGAGCGCCGGCAGGGCGTGAGCGACGGGCCGGCGCCTGCGGACGGCACGTGCCGGCCCGCTGGCGCGCGCGACCATGGCGGCGTCACTTGGTTCCGGCTGGCACGCCGGCCAGTTGCCTGAGGTTCGATTACGCGCGGTTACCCTTGATCCAGCCCGTGGATGTTTTGGAGGTTGCCATGGCTACAGGTTGGGCCGGCGACGGCGCAGTCCAGGATCAGATCGACGCCACTGTCGACGACGCGGTGAAACGTGCACGGCTTCAGCTGCGCAAAGGCCCAGGGTTGGAGCGTTGCGAAGAGTGCGATGCGCCGATCCCTCTGGCGCGACGCAAAGCCGTTCCTGGCG